>OHBP01000391.1_pt1 | contig 23808 bp, 15 predicted proteins | sample 1577471 | NCBI WGS metagenome assembly OHBP01 (sample SAMEA3879503, study PRJEB24766) | human gut metagenome | biome: human-associated habitat; feature: feces | place: USA | collected 1985/1987
GTATAAAAACTATATAGAGTAATAACTAATTAAAAGGAGCAGACGGTAAACGACTTGTTGGTGCAATAGAATACCGAATGCTCCGTAACCCCTAAAATATAGAAGCCTGGCAAAGATACAAATTTTTAAGCAAAACGGAAATTGATTTCCGCTGTTACGATAGTGCAGTGTGAAATGTGCTCTAATAAGATACTCTGTATCTTGATACTCGACTGTACAATATATGCGTACTTGATATAGTTAATTAAATAGATTTTTACTTTGAAACAATATAAAAATGAAGAAGTTTATGAAAATAGCTTTTGTTGCAGCATTTGTAGCTGTAGCAGGATATGGAGTTTATGCTTCACAGAAGTCTGATGTTATGTCTGATTTGGCTTTGGCTAATGTTGAAGCATTGGCTTGGAACGAAATAATTGTAGGTGAACCTTGTGTTTATATCCCCAATTGTACCTGCCTGTATTATTATCCTTGGGAACAATGGGAGGAAGATGGTACATTTTATGCATAACTAATTGAAATAGTAAAGGTCGCTAAAGGACGGGAAGTATACATTGTTTTCATTTTATTCAATGGGAATTTAGAATAATATGGCTGTTAATAAGCTAATGCTAATTAAGTATATTATTTGTAGTATTTGCTTCTTGGCTTTTAGCGCCTTTTAGATAATATTTGAAATGAAATTATTTATAAGTATATTAATTGTCTTGTCTCTTTCTGCATGTAGTAGTAAAGACGATTCCATATTTTCTGATTTTACACGGACAGTAGATTTACAACTGCTTGACTCTTTGGATTTGGAGAAGATGGAAATTCTCAATCCGCACTATATCCACTATAAAGATAGCTTCCTGATTTTTCACAGCATGGCTGGCAAGAAAAAGTTGGAATTTTGGAATTTGAGATCTGATCTTGTCACAGTCCGTAATGTCATAGGGCAAGGCGTAGATGAAATGCCGCGATATGTTACAGTCGATACAGACCATCCCGCTTCCTTTCGTTTTGCGGATTATAGGCGGGGACGAATTTATGAAATGGATTTGGAAATGTTTCAGGAAGATACTACCACAAAACATTCATTGGTATATGAATTGCCGATAAAAGAAGGAGATACCCCTCTCCGTTTCTATGAAACGGGGAATCATATATTTGGTATCGGGTTGTTTAGCGAAGGACGCATATACTCGTTTGATAAAAGAACAAATAAAGTGATGACATGTATGGATTATCCGGCACATGAAAGTATAGAGCCTCTTGATCAGAGACATAAAGGTGCTTTGTTCTCAGGGACTATAATGGCGGGTAATCAAAATACATTAGTACTGGCCTGTTTTGGGTTGATTGATTTTTATGAGATACTTTCTGATGGCGGTTTAAGGCTGAAACAGGAACGTCATTATTCTTTTCCAAAGTTTCAGACGGCAGAGACCGGAAGAACTGTAACTTTTGACAGGGACGATATCTATGCTATTAGCGACATAGATTCTGATGAACGTTTTATATATCTGCTATATTCGGGGAAAAATGTGAGAGAAAAAGGTAATGACGCTTACAATTGTTCACATTTGTTGGTCTATGACTGGGAGGGTAATCCTATAGTCCACTGCTTGTTATCTAAATCATTATATGGTTTTGGTATCGGAAGAGGTATACTGTATGGCTTAAGTCGTGAGGTAAATCCGATTGTTTATGTCTATTCGTTGAAAGATATATTGCAAATAGAGTAGGATGATAAGATTAAAATATATAAGAGTTTTCTTAATGCTATTACTGGTATTCTATTCTTGTGATAGGAATAAAAAAGAGGCTATTGATAGTATAGTAAAAAAATGGATGGGTAAAGAAATTTTATTTCCTGAGAATAGCTCATTTATTACTTATGATAATAGAGATAGTGTAGACTTCTTATCAATGAAATCTGATTATCGTATTGTCACATATGTGAATTCAGAAACTTGTTTTAGTTGTAATTTGCGATTACCATTTTGGAAAGGATTTGTCATGGAGGTTGACTCTGTCAGTTTGGATAAAAATATTCCTGTTCTTTTTTATTTTTATCCGAAAAACAAATCGGATTTGTATGCATTGTTAGAGCGTCATAAATTTATATATCCTGTTTGCTTTGACGAAGAGGATAGTTTGAATAAGTTGAATCATTTTCCAACTGATATGGCATTTCAAACTTTTTTGCTTAATAGTGACAATAAAGTGCTTGCTATCGGTAATCCTATAAATCCTAAAGTAAAAGAACTCTATCTGAAAATTATTCAAAGCGAGAAGATCGGGCGGAAGGATGAGAGTAAGGTGACAAGAACCAAAGCAGATATAGGCAGAACATTGGTTCCGTTGGGTAAATTTGATTGGCGGAAAGAACAAAAGGCTGTTTTTGTATTGAAGAATACGGGGGATAAGCCGTTAGTTATACAAGATGTTGTGACCTCGTGCGGTTGTACTTCCGCAGAGTATTTTAAAAAGCCTGTCAGGCCTAATGATAGCTTAGAGTTATGCGTTACGTATAAAGCAGAGCATCCGGAACATTTTGATAAAACCATAACTGTATATTGTAATACAGCGTCTTCTCCTATTGTTTTGCGAATAATCGGCACAGCCCAATAGGGTAGATGTCTCAAATAACGGATCAGAAATAAAAATAGCAAGATGGTTTGCATGTTAATGAAAAAGACATTTTGATATATCATAGCTATGAATGTGAATGAGGATGAACAGGTAATGGAATATCATATAATATAGTATATAGAGTGATCATTGAATTATTAAAAGGAGCAGACGGTAAACGACTTGTTGCTGCAATAGGATACCGAATGCTCCGTAACCCCTAAAATTTAGAAGCCAGGCGAAGATACGAATTTAGAAGCAAAACGGAAACTGATTTCTGCTATTACGATAGTGCAGTGTGAAATGTATTCTAATGAGATATTTATATCTTAATTCTCGACTGCATATAATTGTGCTTGATATGTTTAATTAAATAGATTTTCATTTTAAACAAACATCAGTTGGAGTAAGTGACTCACCCAATCAGCTGTTGAGCTAAATGAATTATCTCATTAGAAACTGGGATATAATTTTGTGATTGATATATGAACTATGCTGTAATTAAATTTAGATAATAATGTATTTCTATAAATGCTCGTGGATAATATTTGTTTGCTGTATTTTCTTTTCTTGCACAAATCACATGCAAGAGAGAATACAATACACTTTGCATCAGGCGGGAGAGAATAGTTCTGAACTTAAGAAGGTATTAGATCATTATCAGAATCAGCCTGAAAAGTTGAAAGCCGCTCGCTTTTTGATTGCAAATATACCTGCTCACCGGACGTATGTAGGAAAGGAGATAGACAGCCTGAAGCAAATGAAAAAAGAAAGCATTCAGCAAGGACGTATTAGTGATGAGATTGTGACACATTGGAAATCTTTCGATTATAGCTCTTCGCAAGTGGTGAAGGATATAGACGTGATTAAAGCGGATATCTTAATTGAAAATATTGACTTGGCTTTTGAGGCATGGGAAAAACGCTCTTGGAGCAAGCAATATAGTTTTGAGGATTTTTGTGAATATGTTCTTCCATATAGGATAGGGGACGAACCTTTAGAGAAATGGAGACGAATATATTATGAACGTTATTCTCCTGTGCTTGATTCTCTATATCAGGGGAATGATGTAGTAGAGGCAGCGCGTGTGATGGCTAATTATCTGAAAGAAGAGGGCTTTACTAATCATACGGATTTTAATTTGCCTCATTTAGGAGCGTTGTTTTTGTTGGAAAACCGAGTGGGCTACTGTCGAGATAATTGTGATATTGCTACCTATGTAATGCGTTCATTGGGCATTCCAATAACAATGGATTTTTATGAAATGTCCCCCAGTTACAATAGTCGTCATTTCTGGAGTGCATTGATAGATACGACAGGACTTGTTGTACCTTTCAATTATATAGAGCGTGAGATAGTGCGCCGACCGCAGGAGGAACGGAAAAAAGGAAAGGTATATAGAACTTGTTATGGAATACAGCCGGAAAAGTATTCCGGACTTTATACTGACAAGGAAGTTCCTGCTTTCTTTAGGCGTCCTTTCATGAAAGATGCCAGTGATGAGTATTTCCCGGAGAGTAACGTCAAGTTGGAAAGTAATGAAGCTATTGATAAACATTGGGGGTATTTGTGTGTATTTACAGGGACAGAATTACAACCGATAGATATTTCTGAATTTCATGGAAAGAAGATTGAGTTTCCCAACGTGGAACCTGGCCTGATTTATTTTCCTGCATTTCGAAAAGCTGGGAAAATGAAAACATTTAGCTATCCTTTTTTGCTGAAAGAGGATTCAATAGAATATTTTATTCCTGATACTACCAGAAAGCATTGTATAGTATTGACGCGAAAATATCCGATAGGGAGAAATCCTATGTTTTTAGGAACTGCTGTTGGAGTAAAAATAGAAGGGGCTAATCGTAAGGATTTTCGGGATGCAGAATTGCTATGCCAGGTTGTGGACACTCCAAGAATAAATTATAATATACTATTCCCAACTGTACAGAAGAAATTCAGGTATGTGCGCTATTCTGCTCCGGAGGAAAAACAAATACAGGTTGGAGAATGGTATATGTATGGCATAGATACAGAAACAGCGATAGCACCGGAGAAGATTTGGGCTAATCATCCTTTGAGTGATATACATAAGAAAATTCTAAGTTTATTGACTGATGATGACTGGAGTTCTTTTTATATGTCAGCAGTAAAGGGAGAACAACTTATATTTGATTTGGGTATTCCACAAATTCTAAGTCACTTTATTTTGATACCACGCAATGATGATAATTATATCCATTTGGGGGATCGGTATGAATTGTTCTATCATGGTGGAATTAAAGGCTGGATATCTTTAGGGAAGCAGATAGCTGAGGGTACGGAACTTTATTATGAGGGAGTACCTGATGGCGCTTTGCTTTGGCTTCATAATCATACTCGTGGAAAAGAAGAACGATGCTTTTATATGAAAGATGGGAAGCAACTTTTTATATAATTCGGAATGGCAATAAGAGGCATATCCTTGAAGAAAATCGTAGATAAAGGGATTAATCTCTTTCTCTGGTTGTGTGGAATTGTTGTGCTATGGCTGCTGATACAGATCTTTTGCATGACTTCATTTCATATACCAAGTGATTCGATGGAGCCGGAGCTATTGGCTGGTGATGTGATACTGGTGGATAAATTGGTGTATGGAGCAAGATTGTTCAATGTGATGGAAGCCGTTGCAGGAAAGCAGGTGGAGATAAAACGTTTGCCGGGAATAGGTAAAGTCCGAAGGAATGATGTGATTGTCTTCAATTATCCTTGTCCTAAAAAGTGGAGACAGATTGAAATGGATGTGATGCAGTATTATGTGAAACGGTGTGTTGCGTTGCCGGGAGACACGTTCTGCATTGTAAGCGGACGTTACAAAGTGAATGGCTATGCGGGGACATTGGGGTGCGTGGATGCGCAGGACAGGTTCATGACTCTGATAAGGGAACAGGGCCTTACAGATGATGCAATTGGTGTGAGGGCATATCCCGGAGATTCTCTGATAAGGTGGACGGTGAAAAAGTTCGGGCCTCTGTATATTCCTAAATCAGGTGACATTGTTCCGATGGATGGACGCACTGTTAAACTTTACAAGAATATGGTGGAGTGGGAGCAGAAAAAGAGTCTTCGGTATGAAGCGGGGAATATATATTTAGGTGATAGCCTCATTGCTGAATATCGCTTTTTAAAGAACTATTACTTCATGGCGGGCGACAGGGTGGAGAATTCAAGAGATTCCCGTTATTGGGGGTTATTACCGGAAGAATATATTGTTGGAAAGGCTGTCAGGATATGGAAATCAGTGGATAAGAGGACGGATAGAGTACGATGGAATAGGATATTCAAAAAGATAGAATGATGATAGGATGGATGCATAAAATGAGAGAAGCTACAGTTATTTTGCTACAGTTTGTTGCTGTTTGCTCCTTGCTGAGTATGGTATGTGTGACAACTCCTGAACTGCCTGCGGGAGAAACCATCGGCCAGTGGGTGTGGTTTGGGAAAGCTGTGTTGGTTTCGACCGGTTGTATCACTGCTTCTTGTTTGCTACAACTTCTAGGAAAAGCTTCCTGGACAGATATTTTGTGTTTCCGGAATTTCTTTGTTCATGTGGCTTGGAGCCTAGTATTGTTAGGGGCAATTGAAGTCGTTTGGGGCTTGCGGCAATTATATGGGTTTTCTGTTTCCGGGCATTCACGGTATGCACTGACAGGCTCTTTCTTCAATCCCGGTCCGTATGGGGGATATTTAGCGATGATATTACCTGTCTGCCTGCATTTGTATTTACGTGCCTGTGAGTGGAAAAGCACAGATGTTCTTCATAAAATAGAAAAAGTGACGGCAGGGCTTGCCGGTATTCTGATCTTATGTGTACTGCCGGCCACAATGAGCCGTTCTGCCTGGATTGCTGCTGCAATAAGCTGTGCATGGGTGGCGTATATGCATCGTGACAGACGTAAGTGGAGCGTATTGTGGCGGAGATATAAGAAACGTTACCTTACGTGGGGAGTGGTCGGGCTTTTTGTTCTGATATTAGGAGGTGCTGGTATTTTCTTTTTGAAGCCTGACTCTGCTATGGGACGTCTGTTTATATGGAAAATTACTTGTAAAGCTATCGTAGAGCATCCTTGGGGATGTCGTGAAGGATTTGTCTATGCTTATGGCGAAGCGCAGGAAAAATACTTTGGTAGTGGAGATTATGCTGTTTGGGAAGAGCGCGTGGCCGGAAGTCCGGAATATGCTTTCAATGAATATCTGGAGTTGGCGTTAACAGCAGGAGTTATGCTTGGTGTCATGTTCTTCTCGACTATTGGGGCAGGTCTGTGGCTAGGGACAAAATGGGGGCGTTATGAAATTTGCGGAGCACTCATATCCTTGCTCGTTTTCTCTTTTTCTTCTTATCCCATGCATTTCCCGGTTTTCATGGTAACCGGTATATGCCTGCTGTTTGCTTGTGGGGCCGGAGATGTGGGCGGAAAATTTCTTATTTGCGGCACTTGTGCGCTGATATGGACAGTGGGGCTTAACGGTAAATGGCAACGGGAGGAAGATGCCTGCCGAGATTGGGTGTATGCGAGGATGCTTTATCATCAGGGAAATTATACTGCTGCCAATGAGGCTTACCATAAGCTCTATCCGCAGTTGGACGAAAGAGGGGAATTCTTATTTGAATATGGACACAGCTTATATAAATCAGGACGTTATGATCTGTCTAATTCGTTTCTGGAACAAGCTGCCTTATATAGCACTGACCCAATGATACTGAATATAATAGGTAAGAATTATCAGGAAATGCAATACTATGAGAAGGCTGAAACCTATTATTGGGCGTCAGTCCACCGTTTGCCGGGGCGGATTTATCCCTACTATCTGCTGGCAAAACTCTATGCGGAGCCGGGCTACCGGAATAGAGAGAAGTTTGAGAAGATGCAACGGATTGTATTGACTAAAGAGCCGAAAGTCTATTCCACCGCTATTAGGGAAATGAGGAGCGAAGTGGAAAAGATAGGAGATGATTGGTGTAAAACGAAGATTGATAGATGAATATGATATAACGTGATGGATATGGATACGTCTAAGGATAGTTGGAATGCTTGTTTGCAGTACCGTAATAAACAGTTGACAAAGCAATTGAAGGGTTACCAGAAGGTTTCGGCATTAACAAAATGTTCTTCTTCTTTGATAGTGGCAATGGGACAGTTGTTGTGTCTCCATCAAAAGCCTTCCTATGGCATAATTAAGGATGAAGCCGAATGGAGGGATCTGTTTATCGTCATAGATTTATTTTATGGGGGGTGTCTGTCAGAAGAATTGATGTCATTTGGTTTAAGTGTCCAGGAATTGAGGTTATGCTATCTGATACGGGCCCGTTTGGATAATAAGACAATCGCTCTTCTTTTTAATATAGTTCCCCGGTCTGTATTGAAAGCTAAACAGCGTATAAAAAATAAACTGGCTTTATCAGCTACGGATAGTTTGGATATGCATATACAACAATGCTGATTGTCAATAATATAGATATCAATTCCTTCAACGCCTACTTGTAGTGAAATCATAGAAAGACTTCTCACGACAGTTAAATACGAATAAATTTGCTCTAACCTCCAATTTATTCTATATTTGCAACTTAAGTGACAAGTTCTTCAAATTGTCCGAATATGATAAACTACTTGATAAAAATTATAACGACCCTCTGGTTCATATTCTTTTGTCTGCAAGTTAGTGTTGCTCAGGAGATTGATGTTAATCAGACCAGAAAACACCTGTTGCAAACACTACAAGACAATTCCGTAGGCAAACAGCAGAGGATGGAGCTGTATATTGACTTGTACGACTTGTCCGATGATGTGACAAGCAAACGTACCTATATTAACGAATCGCTGCAACTGGCCATTCAGTTGAAAAATCAGATATATATTTTTGAGACACTGGATATTCTTTGTCGCAGTTATAAAGATGAACCGGACTCTTTGCGCTACTATCAGCAGATAGGAGAAGAGTGTCTGGAAGGGGCTTATAAGGACTTTTATATGGCATGGCTCAAAGCTTTTCCTTCTGTTTGCAAGATGGATGAGGCTGAGAAACCTGATGAAGCCAATGAAGAAATCTCACGGTATAAGCGTCATAAGGTAAATCTCTCGGATAAGTCGCAGGAAGTGCAGTGGGAAATGATACTTTGTTCGGCAATGGAATGCATTAGTTACTTTTCACCGTCTGTTGCCAATTCAGAAGACCGCATTGTTCATTTGAAGAACATTCACCATTTGGTCAGCGGTCTGCCGTTCGAGGTCAGTTATAAGTTCAATTGGTATTATCTGACCCGTATCGAATTCATATACCGTGCGGAAGGAAAAGCTGAGGAAGCCGCTAAAGCGGTGGAGGCCTTGGAACAAACGGAACAACTCTATGACAATCAGTTTGAATTGCCTTTCTATAAGAGACGTGCTTATATCCGCACCCGTAGTCGTGAAGCCTTGCGTATGGGTGTTTATAGCGAGCTTCTTTACTTCGGAGATATCATAGGAAGGAAAAGGGCTGATGAAATTTATTCCCGGATGAAGGAATATTATCAGGTCAAGACGCCGGAAGAGAATAAAGAGTGGCTTTTGCCGTCCGCTTTCCGTTACTATTTTTATACGGCACAGTATGACCTTGCCATGCGGACCATCGATGAACTGCTGGAACAAACGGATTCTGCCGATACGAACAGTCGGACAGAGTTGTTGGCGAAGAAGATTAACCTGGTTACCCGATGGAAACAACATTACAAAGAAGGATTTGACGCTTTTTGGGAGTACACCAGTCTGATGGAAGGTAATCATGTGGAAGAGACGAATAAGCAGTTGGCCGAGATGCGTTCGTTGTTTGAAGTGGATAAATTGAAAATAGAACAGGCAGAGCTTCAGGCACGTTATCATCGCGTCGCTTTTGTTGTGCTCATAGTCCTGCTTCTGGTTTTCTTTATCTGGGGGCTTTATCAGTACTTGTTGACGAAACGACTGAAGGCAACGAAGCAGGCGTTGATTCTGTCTAATGAAAAAGTGGCTGAGGAAAGTGAACGTGCCAAAGCGAGTGACCGTATGAAGACGGAATTCCTCCAATCCATGTGTCATGAGATACGTACTCCGCTAAATGCTATCTGTGGTTTCAGTACTTTGTTGCTGAATGAAGACTTGGATCAGGAAGACAAGAAAGATTTTCCGGTCATCATTGAAAAGAACTCTAATCAATTGACCGAATTGTTCGAGGATATCCTGCAAGTATCGGATTTAAGCAGTTCGCTGGAGTTATTTCCTATGGAACGGATAGATATATTGCCGATTTGTGCAGGACTTCTGGATATGTGTAAGGGAAAAACGAAAAAATCCGGAATCACCTGGTTGTTTGAATCCGGACTGGATGAGTGCCTTGTAAAAACGAATGACAAATATCTGCAACACGTTGTAGAACATATCCTGAACAATGCCGCGAAGTTTACAACTGCCGGTACTATCCGTATGAATCTGATGCGTACCGGTGGGAAGATTCGTATTATGGTAAGTGATACGGGGATCGGTATCCCTGCCGACAAAGCCGAATACATATTCGACCGTTTTACCAAACTGGATGACTTCATGCCTGGCACAGGCTTAGGTCTTTATTCCTGTCGCCTCATTGTCACTCGTCTGGGTGGTTCCATTTATCTCGATACATCTTATCGGGATGGCGCATGTTTCTGCATTGATTTACCGGATGAGAAGTGATTTTTCTATTTCCGGGCGTGGAAATAAAAGATAATCACGTATATTTGCTTTAATTAAAAGCAAAAACTATGGAAGAACAAGCTAATTACATCAAACGTATAGAGATACACAGGTTGTGGGATCGCTTTGACATAGCTTGGGACTTACGTCCCGACGTGAATATCCTTTCCGGTATCAACGGAGTGGGGAAAACCACGATCCTTAACCGTTCCGTCCACTATCTGGAAGAACTTTCGGGGGAGATAAAGAACGGCGAGATAGAGGGCGTACGTGTTACCTTCGACCGTCCGGATGCCACGTATATTCCTTACGACGTAATTCGTAGTTACGACCGCCCCTTGATTATGGGCGACTTTACCGCCCGCATGGCCGATCCGAACGTCAAATCCGAACTGGACTGGCAACTTTATCTCTTGCAACGCCGATACCTCGATTACCAGGTGAATATTGGCAACAAGATGATCGAACTCCTTTCCGGTGATGAGGAACAGCGTTCACAAGCCGCTTCCTTATCCCTTCCCAAGCGGAAGTTCCAGGATCTGATGGATCAGTTATTCAGCTATACCCGCAAAACCATAGATCGCCGCAGTAATGAAATCATCTTCTATCAGGACGGTGAACGCCTGTTGCCCTATAAACTATCTTCCGGTGAAAAACAGATGCTGATTATCCTGCTCACCGTGCTGGTGCGCGACAATGCCCATTGTGTCCTCTTTATGGATGAACCCGAAGCTTCTCTTCACATCGAGTGGCAGCAAAAACTTATCGGTATGATACGTGAATTGAATCCCAATGTGCAACTGATACTTACCACTCATTCTCCCGCCGTCATCATGGAAGGCTGGCTGGATGCGGTGACGGAAGTGAGCGATATTTCGACTGAGATATAAATAAAGGTGATAAAGTGATAATATAACCATGGCTACTTCTTTAAAACATAATCTTACATCCGCCTATTTCAATGCCGCCAACAAGCTTTATCCTAAGAAGGCGCGGCGTCGCATTGTGGCGTATGTGGAAAGTTACGATGATGTAGCTTTCTGGCGCACATTGTTGGCTGAGTTCGAGACAGATGAATATTATTTTCAGGTGATGCTGCCTTCGGCTACCTCTCTTGCCAAGGGTAAGAAGATGGTGCTGATGAATACGCTGAACACTACTGAACTGGGCAAGAGCCTGATAGCCTGTGTGGACAGTGACTACGATTTTCTGTTACAAGGCAAAACGAGCGTTTCACATAAGATAAACAGTAGTCCCTACATATTCCAGACGTACGCATATGCCATCGAGAATTTCCATTGTTATGCTGAAAGCTTGCATGAAGTTTGCGTGCAGGCTACGTTGAACGACCGTATGCTGATAGACTTTCCTGCTTTCTTGAAGCGTTATTCGCAAATTGTCCCGAACGAACACTGGAGCCCGTGCAGCGTGCCGTTGCCAAGAAACTTTCCGAGATGCGCAGACGTTTTCCGCGAAATATCAAGTCGGTGGAGGCTTTGGGTGTGGAACTGGAGAAGCTGGGACTGAATCCTGATACTACTTATCTCTACATACAGGGGCATCACCTCATGGATGGTGTTGTGATGAAACTTCTTATCCCCGTATGTACTGTGTTGCGTCGCGAGCGCGAACAGGAAATTAAGCGTCTGGCTGCCCACAACGAGCAATTCCATAACGAACTGACCAGCTATGAGAATAGCCAGACCAACGTCAGCTTGATGTTAAAAAAGAACAGCGGATACAAGAACCTTTACTTGTATCAGTGGTTAAAAGAAGATATAGGAGACTTCCTGAACAGGGAGCGTTAATTACTAACCATTAACACCAAAATTAATTCTTAGTATCATGAGCATTGTACAACAAATTAACGAAGGACTTCAGGCTTTAGGTTTCAGCCAGTCATTGGCTGCCCAGTTAGATCAATTTATAGCATTCCTGGGAGTTCTCCTGGTAGCTTATCTGGCGGATACTGTTTGCCGGAAGATCTTGCTGAAAGTCGTTTCGCGTTTGGTAAAGCAAACAAAAGCCACCTGGGATGACATTGTTTTCGACCGCAAAGTGATGGTGCATCTTAGCCGTATGGTGGCACCTATTCTTATTTATATCCTGCTTCCTCTGGCATTTTCCGACGCAGAGTCGGCAACGTTGGCGCTTATCCTGCGCTTCTGTCTCATCTTTATTATTATAATGTTTCTTAGCTTTATCAGCGCTTTGCTTACTGCGGTTTATACCGTATATAGCGAGAAGGAACAGTTTCGCGACCGTCCTTTGAAGGGACTCTTGCAGACAGTACAGGTCATCCTTTATTTTGTCGGTGGTATCATCGTTGTCAGCATACTGATTGACCGTTCGCCCGGTGTATTACTCACCGGTCTGGGAGCTTCGGCTGCCGTGCTGATGTTAGTATTCAAAGACAGTATCATGGGCTTTGTTTCCGGTGTGCAACTTTCTGCCAACAATATGCTGAAAGTAGGCGACTGGATCACTATGCCTAAGTATGGAGCGGACGGTGATGTAATAGAAGTGTCATTGAATACAGTGAAGGTTCGTAATTTCGACAAAACCATCACTACTATTCCGCCTTACTTGCTCGTAAGCGACTCTTTCCAGAACTGGCGTGGTATGCAGGAGAGTGGCGGACGCCGTATCAAACGTTCTATCAATATCGATATGAACAGTGTGCGGTTCTGTACGCCTGAAATGTTGGCGAAGTATCGCAAGATACAGCTCTTGGCAAACTATGTTGAACAGACGGAACAAGTGATTAAGGAGTATAATGAAGAACATCATATCGATAACTCCATCCTTGTGAATGGTCGTCGCCAGACGAATCTTGGTGTCTTCCGTGCTTATCTGAATTGTTACCTGAAGAGCCATCCGGGGGTGAATCATAATATGACTTGCATGGTGCGCCAGCTTCAGCCTACCGATCACGGTATACCGTTGGAACTGTATTTCTTCTCTGCAACCACATCCTGGATACCTTATGAAGACTTGCAGTCTGATGTCTTCGACCATCTGTTGGCTATTATTTCTGAGTTTGATCTTCACGTATTCCAGTCACCATCCGGTGAAGATTTCCGCGAAAGGCTTAATTGAGATAATCGGCACGGATTCTCGATTTCTCTCTTAGATGAGAATTTATGCCGGACAGTTCCTCTGAACTTGTCCGGCGTTGCCTTTGTAGAAGCTATTGCTTCGTGAATTATGTGTGTTTCTCGTTTTATTGTTTGATCCAGTTGCCGCTTGTCCAGTTGTCGCCTGTTTTTACAGCTCCCTTATATTCGGCTTTGGTGAAGAAACTGTCGGCACTGAGGTCTTTGCCACCATCAATAGTGCCTTCGTAGAGATTCTCCCAAGTGAAGTTCTGTGCAGTGAGGTTGCCCGTTGCTGCTGCGAACATATCGTTGGTGTAAATGCCTTCTTTGGAAGACAATATTTTGCTGATAGCTACGTACTCCAGTTTAGATACACCCTCTTTCAGGGCTGTTTCAGTTTCTGTGGTTTCTACGGTCAGAGGTTGCCCTTTGCCGGTGATAAGCGTATTGTAAAGCTCCACTTGTGTTCCGGCACGCAGGCGTACGCCCTGTTTGCTGCCACCGTTGCCAATCAGTGTGAGGTTGGCGAGGATGGGGTGGGCAATGGGAGTAGCAGCGAAGTTCGTACCGTTGTTGTCACATTCCAGCAGACAGTCGCAGTCATACCCTAGTGTTTCCGCTGCTTCCTGATAGGCTACAAGGAACTGGGCTTTTCCGTTCCAGCCTTCAGTCCAGTCGAAGGAGTCATCGCTGCAACTGGTAGATACGCAGTATTTTATGTTAACGGATCCGCCGAAGAACTCGAAACCGTCATCAGAACCTTGGTAAGCCTGGCAATATTCTACTGTGGTGCCGTTGCCTACGCCATAGAAGGTGAAACCATTGGCTTCGTGTTCCTCATCGAAAGCGTATCCGCTGTATTCGATACGCACGTAGCGCAGTGTGCCGGAGTTGTCGGCATCGTTGTTACCCCCGTAAATGGCACCGCCTATTTCCGAGCTGCCTGTGCCGCCGGCTACATTAGTGTGTGCATATCCGCAGATGTGGATACCACCCCAGGCTCCGGCTTCTTTCTTTTCGGAGGTCATTACGATGGGGTTTTCGGCAGTACCCTGTGCATCGATCTTGGAACCTTGTTCTACGAGGATGTAGTCTACGATGTCATCGTGTTTGGCGATGATGGTTACACCCGGTTCTATTTTCAGTGTGGCGCCATTCTTCACTTTGTATTCTCCGGTCAGGTAGTAGGTTTTTCCTTCTGTCAGAGTCTTGCTGGTGGTTATTTCACCTTTCAGCTCTTCAATAGTCTCTTCGGCTATACAGCTTTTCAGTGTCCAGCCTTGTGTCCAGTCGTTACTTGCGGGTACTGCACCCTGATAGGCGGCTTGAGTGAAGAAACTGTCGTCGCTCAGGTTTTTCCCGCCTTCGATAGTACCTACATAGCCGTTGGTGAACATGACGCTATAATTGATGATATTGTGGTTACCGTCTTTGGTGAATTCATTGGAAGAATAGATACCTTCCTTGCAGCTTATGTCCGTGGCCAGTGTGATGTATTGCAGCTCGGAGCTACCATCCATCAAAGCATTTTCTGTTTCTGTAGTTTCGGTGGTGAGGCATTGCCCTTTGCCTTTTACAATGGCGTTGTAGATTTTTGCCTTTGTACCGGCACGCAGGCGGATACCTTGCTTAGACTCTCCGTTACCTATCAGTGTCAGGTTGGCAAGTGTGGGGCAGGCTACGGGCGTTGCACCGAAGCTCTTGCCGTTGTTGTCGCACTCCATCAGGCAGTCGCAGTCGTATCCCAGTTCGTCTTTGGGGCTTTGGTAAGCTACGAGGAATTGTGCTTTGCCGTTCCAGCCTTCGGTCCAGTCGAAAGAGTCGTCGCTACAGTCGGTAGATACCAGATACTTCACATTGACGGAACCACCGAACCATTCGAAACCATCATCGGAACCCATGTATGCCTGGCAATACTCTACCGTTGTCCCGTTTCCTACACCGTAGAAGGTGATACCGTTGGCTTCGTGCTCTTCGTCGAAGGCAAATCCGGTGTACTCTACACGAACATACCGCAATGTACCGGAATTGTCGGCGTCATTATTGCCACCATAGGGTGCGCCGCCTATTTCCGAGCTACCTGTTCCGCCTTCGGCATTGGTGTGTGCGTATCCGCAGATGTGGATACCGCCCCATGCGCCTGGTTCTTTCTTTTCGGAAGTCATCACGATAGGGTTGCTGGCAGTGCCTTGTGCATCTATCTTGGCTCCTTGTTCTATGAGGATGTAGTCTACCACATCGTCATGTTTGGCAATAATGGTGACGCCTGCGGGAATCTTCAGTGTGGCACCATTCTTTACGTGTATGCCGCCACTTAGCGTGTAAGTCTTTCCGGCTTCCAGTTCCGTATCGCTTTCGATGTCTTTCGTCAGTTCATACTTGTTGTCTTCACCGCCGTCCCCGTTTCCGGGTTCGTTGTTGTCGGTACATGCAGTGAATAAGGTCATGCTTGCCGCAAGGGCCATAGTCATGAATTTCCAATTTGATGTTCTCATACTAATAATCGTTTAGTTGATAAAATGAGTTTCTATTGTTTGTCTCTCTCAAAATTTTTCTTTTCTCTTACAGGTCATAGCTGAAGCCAACTTCAAAGCCTGTACCCTTTCTGAAGCGTTCCACTTCTACTTTATCTCCGGTGGTAGGCACTTCTTGCTTGAAGAGGATGTCTTGGTTCAGCAGGTCGTTGACTTGCAACTTCACCGCGAAACGCCGGTTGAAGCGGTAACTGCCTGTAAAGTTCAGTGTGTGTACCGGCTGTTGCTTGATGTCTCCCAGACCGGAGATACCTACGGAGTGGATGCGGGGACCTTGCAGATTGTAGAGCAGGGCAACGCTGAGTTGGCGATCGTTGCTGAAAGCGGGTGAATAGGTGAGGTCTGCATTTGCCAGGTAGGGCGATGCTCCCTGCAAGGCACGCTGGCTGTTGGTGTAGGCACCGCCTTCGGGCAGTTTCACGTTAGTGTACATATACGAGCCGTTCACGCCGAAACGCAGGTCTTTCACTATCTCTTTGCGGAATTCTATCTCCACCCCCGTTGCCATACCGTTGTCCGCATTGCGGAAAGAATGCACGGCGGAACCGCCTGACAGAGTCTGTACACGCTCTATCGGTGCTTTCAGGTGCTTGTAGTAGGCGGTGATGGAGAGCATATCCCCATTCTTTTCAAAGAGTTCGTAGCGCAGATCGATGTTATAGTTGTAGCCGTTTTGCAAATCAGCGTTACCGCGTATCTGTGCCGAACCGTAGGATTCCTGATAGAGGAAGGGGGCCATTTCGATAAACGAAGGACGCGTCACTGTGCGTGAGAAGGCAAAGCGCAGACTGTTCTTTTCGTTCATCTGGTATTTCATGTTCAGTGAGGGGAAAAGGTCGTTTTTGTTCAGTTCACTGCGTTCGGCTTTTCCGCCATCGGTATAGTAGTCTACCCATTGCTTGCTGATTTCGTAGCGTACTCCCAGGTTCACCAATAACGGGGCTACGGGGTAGTATTCAGTGGCAATGTATCCTGCATAAATGCTGTTACCGGCTGTATAGCTGTCTTTGGGCTGCTTCTTCCGGTCTATGGTGATGGAACCGTTTTCTACATTTTCCATGTTGAGGAAGGAGTCGGTATCGTAGATGTCGGTGATGGTAGGGTTCAGTTTGTTCAGGTTGTAGTAGAAGCGTGTACCCATATAGTCACGATTCTTGTTTTTATAGGTGAAACCGGCCTGCAACTTGTTGTTGTCGCCAAAGCGGTAGCTGGCGGTGAGGTCGCCCACCCATTCATCTTCATTCAGTGAGCCAAAGTAACGCATGGTTTCTTGGCGGTTCAGTTTGAAGAGTTTTATCTGGTCATCTTCACGGATGAACATTACTTGGCGGCGGTCGGGTTCGTCGCTGGAGGTCTTGCTGTACGAGCCGCTCCAGTTGAGGTCCCACTGTTTGCCGAAGTAGTGCTTGCCGTTTACTTGATGGTTTTGCAGACTGTAGATGTGTGTCACGTTGTTGCTGCCTATCAGATGGTGGTCTTCGTAGTCCACACCTTCGCGCCTCATATAAGTGTCGATGGCATTGCGGGCGTAGAAGAAGGTATATCCGATGTGATCGGAAGTGCGGAAACTGTAGCCGAGATTACCCAGTGCGGCAATCTTTAACTCGTTGCTGTAGCTGTCGTAGTTAAATTCATTCAGGGTATTTCCTGTAGCTTCTAAGGTACGTATGGAGGCATTGTCCATGGTTTGCAGGTCGTTGCTTACTCCTATGGAGCCCAGAACGCTGACTTCATTTCCACCCAGAGTGAAACGTTTGCCGAAGCCGATATTTCCGCCGAATTCGGGTAGGGCAGTCTTTTTACTAACCTGAAAACTGGTGTTAAAGAGGCGGTTGTGGCGTGCATACTCTTCAAAGTCTGTTAATGACATGTCTATCAGTTTCTGATCCAGAGAAGGAGTCTTGAACAGAGAGCCGTCGCGGTCCATCCGGTAGAAATCTTTGCCTAGCGTATTGAACTTGCCACCTGCATTGAAGCTGATGGACAGAAAATCACTGCCTACATTCTCTTTGGTACTGATGTCGATGTGTGCCCCCGAGTAGTCGGCGAATGCACTGGCGTCATATACTTTGCTCACGGTAATATTCTGTACGGTAGATGCAGGGAAGATATCCAGAGGGATCAGTTTATTGTCCGGATTAGGAGAGGCGATGGGAAGTCCGTTCAGAGTGGTGGTGCTGTACCGGTCGCCCAGACCGCGCACAATCAACTGTCCGGCACTGGCGATGGAGATACCGGTTATCTTTTTTACACCTTCTTCCACATTGCTGATTCCTTTGATACTCATTTCTTTGGCACCGAGATTTTCGATTGCAAGGGTGGCTTTCTGCCGTTCCATCTGCAGGGCTCGTTCACCTTCCAAATTCTTTTTGGCCACTACGGAGACTTCGCCTAATGCTTGTGCATCACTTTCCATCTCAAAGTTCAGCAAAGTTTCGGCCTTGACTTTTATGCTGTTGAGCAGGATGTCTTTGTATCCTATATATCTCACGGTTATGGTATATGTACCGTCATTTACATTCAGTGTATAATTGCCGTCAATATCGGCTACCACACCCTGCGCTGTCCCGGTTATCTGTATGGTAGCTCCGGTCAGTGGCTCTTTCGTCTGTTTGTCGAGGACGGTTCCTTTGATGTTTCCAGCCATGGCGGTCATGGTGGAAAGCACCAATAATAAAATGAAGAAAAATACTTTTCCTAAATCCAGTTTCATGCTCATCTTTTATCGTTTCTTGTTTCCGGTGCAAAGATGCGGCAACGAAATTACAACCGTAATACACATGTCATACAATTGATTCTCAATTAGGTTACAATTAAATGACAAGCTGAATTGTTGAAAAAAGTGGTTGATAAACTCTTCTGACTTACTACATTAACGAACCCAAACTTTCTTTTTTTTGTTGATATGAATAGAGTGGAAATTAATAAGTAAGCATTATCTTTGCACTATTTACGAATATTAAAAGCACAATCGTATGAGTGACAACCAATCACATGAGGCAAAACGTTTTCAGCTCCTTTCATCTGTTGGACAAATAGGCTGGTGGGAAGCAGACTTCGCTACGGGGGAATATCTTTGTTCCGAATATGTTTGTAATTTGTTAGGCTTGGAGGGAGACACTCTGACTTTTCGCCAGTTCGGCCAACTGATTCGTGAAGATTACCGTTGTCGTATCACACGTGAATTCCTTTCGATAGAAGAAATCGAGGTATATGAGCAAACTTTTCCTATTTACTCTTCACAAGGCATTGTGTGGGTTTGTTCCCGTCTGGGTGAAAAGTGGCTGACAGAAGATGGGCATCCAAAAGCATTTGGTATCCTTCAACTGGTCAATACCCCTGCAGACGCACAATCCGGTGATATTCTGAAACAGTTTAATGAATTGCTGTTCCGACAGCATTCAGTGTCCCAGTCCTTACGTAATTTTCTGAAAGATAAAAGCCTGAGTGAAGTGATTTCGGGAGTATTGAAAGATGTCCTCGAACTCTTTCATGGTGGACGTGTCTATATAGTGGAATACGATGCTGAATATCGCACACAAACTTGTACCTACGAGGTAGTGGCTGAAGGAGTTAGTCCGGAAATAGACATGCTGCAACAAATTCCTACTAATGGCATGGAGTGGTGGCTTAAACAAATGTTGGCAGGCAAACCCATCCTATTGAATACTTTATCGGATTTGCCACGGGTGGCACGTCAGGAGTCTGAGATACTTGCTATGCAGAATATAAAGTCACTCATGGTGGTTCCGCTCCGGAATACCGAACGGGTGTGGGGATATATCGGTATTGACTTGGTAGATAGGTACTATAAATGGACGAATGAAGACTATCAATGGTTCTCCTCTTTAGCCGATATCATTAATATTTGTATCAGCTTGCGTCTTGCCAGAGATGAGGCCGACCGTGAACGTAATTTCCTGAGCAATCTCTATAAGTATATGCCTATGGGCTATGTACGCCTTTCCATTCTTTGCGATGAAGAAGGTGAACCTTATGACTATCTTATCACAGATGCTAATCAGTTCAGTGCTGATTTGTGCGGTTCGCCTTTAGAGAGCTATAAAGGGCGTTTTGCTTCAGAAATCTATTCTTCAGACAAATTGTCAACCAAGCTTCGGATTCTTGCAGATATACATAAGCATGGTCTGTACAGGGAACTGGATGAATATTTTGAAGAGTCAAAGAGGACTTGTCATTGTATTATTTATTCTCCCGAACCGGATGAATTGGTTTGTCTCTATATGGATGTCACTGAGATGCGCCGTACGTATATGGCCTTAGATCACAGCGAGAAACTATTGCGAAACCTCTTTTCCAACATTCCAGTCGGTGTGGAGATTTATGATAAGGATGGGATACTGATAGATCTTAATAATAAAGATATGGAGATATTTGGGGTTAAGGACAAGTCAAGCACGATTGGAGTGAACTTCTATGAGAATCCGAATGTGCCGCCCGATATCCGTGAAAGGGTGAAAGTGGAAGATGAACTTGACTTTTCGCAGGACTATGAATTCTCCAATGTGAGCGATTATTATGAATCGGAGAAGAAAGGTGGAATAGAACTTTATACGAAAATAAGTAAGATATACGATAAGCAGGGCGATAACAATGGTTTTGTACTTATCAATATAGACAATACGGAACGTATCAGTTCCATTAACCGGATACGTGATTTTGAAAATTTCTTCCTGTTGATTTCTGAATATGCCAAAGTAGGGTATGCCAAACTGAACCTGCTTACCCGTAATGGATATGCCATCAAGCAATGGTATAAGAATATGGGTGAAGATGAAGATACACCATTGGTTGAAGTGGTAGGAATTTATAATAAAATGCACCCGCAAGACAGGGTACGTGTATTGGCTTTCTTTGAGAAGGCCAAACGAGGGGAAGCTACGAGTTTCAAAAGTGAAATGCGCGTGCTCAAACCCGGAACATTGAACCGCTATGATCCTGAGAATGGGCTGATTGAACTGATCGGTGTTAACTACGATATCACTGAATTGAAGGAAACAGAACAAAAGCTAATTGAAGCCAAAGAGAAAGCTGAAGAGGCAGACCGCTTGAAGAGTGCTTTTCTGGCGAATATGAGTCATGAGATACGTACACCGTTGAATGCTATTGTAGGTTTTTCAAGTTTGCTGGTGGAGACGGAGGATCAGGAAGAAAAGCAGGAATACTCAAAGATGGTGGAAGAGAATAATGAACTTCTGCTGCAATTGATTTCTGATATTCTGGATTTATCGAAGATTGAGGCGGGAACTTTCGACTTTAAAATAAGAGATCTGGATGTGAATACTCTGTGTGGAGATGTTCAGCGCTCTATGAAACTGCGTGTGAAGCCGGGTGTTGAGCTTTTATTCGAACCGACTTTACCGTCATGCGTCATTGTGAGTGATCCAAATCGTTTGCACCAGGTGGTTGCCAATTTTGTAAATAATGCTATTAAGTTCACTACAACCGGCTATATCCGTATCGGATATGACCAACCGGATGCAAAGCATTTACGGATATACGTATCGGATACGGGTATCGGTATTGCCTCGGAAGCCTGTGAGAAGATATTCGACCGCTTTATAAAGTTGAACTCATTTGTTCAGGGCACCGGCCTGGGACTTTCTATCAGTAAAAGTATTATAGAGCAACTGGGAGGCACTATCGGTGTGGATAGTGAATTGGGTAAAGGATCGACGTTCTGGTTTATTCTGCCGGTGGTATAAGAGTTACGAGCTACGAGTTACAAGTGCCTTGCGGTGTAATAGCGCAGCCACTCGTAACTTGTAGCTCGTAGCTTTTGTAGCTCGTAACTAATTCAATCCGAACGAGAACTTGTCGATGGACTGATAAACCACGCTCGCAAGGCTCAATACAATAATACCGAGCGTACAGATGACAAGGCTGGCACGCGTGTAGTTATCGCTACGGAAAGTGGCGATAGGCTCATCACTCTTGTTAATATACATGGACTTCACAATCTTCAGATAGTAATAGAGTGAAATAATCGTATTCACCAATGCGATGAACACCAGCAGATGGAAACCGCCCTGGAAAGCTGCTGCGAAGATAAAGAACTTCGAGAAGAAGCCTGCGAACGGAGGAATACCTGCCAATGAAAACAAAGCAAGCGTCATGAGGAATGCCAGTTTCGGATTGGTACTGTATAATCCGTTATATTCTTCGAGCGTGAAACGCTGGGCACGAAGGGCGATAATCGTAATCACTGCAAATACAGAGAGGTTGGCGAACATGTAAATAAGTACATAATACACCAATGATGCCATACCCTGTTGCGTTCCGGCAATCACACCCAACATGATGTAGCCTGCCTGCGAGATACTGGAAAATGCCATCAGGCGTTTCAGGTTTTCCTGACGCAGGGCGAAAAGGTTGGCAAGGGTGATAGAAGCTATGATAACCCAATAAAGAATTTCCTGCCATTGATCCACCATCGGAGCGAATGTCTTGATAAGGATAGTCATCAATACAAAAGCTGCCGATCCTTTAGAAATAACACTCAAATAGGCAGTTACTACACTCGGGGCACCTTCGTACACGTCTGCCGTCCAGAGGTGGAAAGGAACAAGGGAAAGCTTGAATCCCATGCCGGAGAAGAAAAAGACAAATGCCATTATTTGCAGGGCACTGCCGTCCAGGTGAGCCGGGATATCATCGAAATAGAGAGTGCCTACCGTTCCGTAAATAAGCGAGATGCCATAAAGCAGCAGTCCGCTGGAGAAAAGTGCGGTGAGGATGTACTTGGCACCGGCTTCGGCGGAGTGGTGGCGGTACTTGTCGAAAGCAACCAATGCAGCCATCGGGATACTTGCTGTTTCCAGTCCGATGAAGAACATCAGGAAGTGTCCTGCGGAAATCATGAAGTACATACCCAGCAGGGTAGAGAGCGTCAGCATATAAAATTCGCCTTGCTTGATTACAGTGTCCGGTCGTTTCAGCCACTCATGTGCCATCAGGAAAACAATCAGCGTACCGACGCTGAGGATGGACTTCACGATGCTTTGTATCGGGGCGTTATGGTACATACCACCGAAAGCATCGGCAGCCGGACCGGGTATGATGGTAATCAGCGTGTGTATCGTGAGCAGCACGACGGGCAACATGGTGTTGAGTCGTGGATTACCGTCCTTCTTGTGAGCATCGGGGCTCATGAAGAGGTCGGCCACGAAGAGGATCACGATGACAGCTATCAGCGAAAGCTCTTCTTTGAGAATAAGGAATTGGGAATAGTCCATATCTATTGAATGATAAGTTATTAGTTATAAGTTATTAGCATACCATTATTGAAATATACTCACCAGGGGCAACACGCTGTCTCCAATCATATTGCTGATCCACAACGGAGCAAGACCGAGGCCTGCAACGCAGACAATGAGAATAATAACGGCAGTGCGTTCATCCCAGGTAGCATCAGTCAGCGCCAGATGGTGCTTGTTGGTGCAAGTTCCATACAGTATCTTGCCAACCAGTCGGAGGATATAGACTGCGGTAATCACGATACTGGTACAGGCAATGATAGTCCACGTGCGGTGGAAAACATCTGCATGCTGGAAAGCACCGTTGAAGATTGTCATCTCGGCAACGAAACCGCTGAGTCCTGGAAGTCCGAGATTGGCAAGTCCGGCAATGACATAACAGACAGCAAGGAACGGCATGATTTTCATCAATCCCGAAAGCTCACGTACGTCGCGTGTGTGGGTACGACCGTAGATCATACCGATGAGGGCAAAGAACAGGGCAGTCATTAATCCGTGGCTGAGCATTTGCAGGACAGCACCGGTACAAGCCGTTTGGTTCATCATCAGGATGGCGAACAACACCAGG
>OHBP01000393.1_pt1 | contig 23690 bp, 15 predicted proteins | sample 1577471 | NCBI WGS metagenome assembly OHBP01 (sample SAMEA3879503, study PRJEB24766) | human gut metagenome | biome: human-associated habitat; feature: feces | place: USA | collected 1985/1987
GTGGCTCCCCTCTATGAGGGGGGTCACTACAGGTTACTTATGGATGAACAGGCCACCGTCGCCCCAAGCCCACTGGCCTTGGCCGGCACCGATCTGGAAGTGCAGCTTGGCGATGCCCATGTCATTGAACGCGTGATGCTCATCTTCCGCACTCTGATCGATATGCGCGGCGGCGGTATCGTCGGCCGGATTATACGAGAAGGTGATTGGCTGACGGTTCATCGCGCTCGGCGCCTTCATCGCAGCCTCGACGCCGGACTTGAACCAATCCGGAGCGGCCTCGCGCCCCTCATCGCTCATTGTGGCGGTGAACTGCTCATAGGTCTTGGTGGCGCGGTGCGTGCGTTGCGCTTCGCATAGCTCCTCATAGGATTTCGCCTGATAATCCAGATGATTCTTCGGATGCCCGATCACCACACCGAGATACAGCTCCTGGCCAGAGGTGACGCGGCAATGCTTGGCCGCCTCCGCCTTGTCCCATGAGCCGGCGACCCATAAGGTGCCGAGGCCGCGCAACGTGGCCGTGAGCACCATGCGTTCGGCATAGAAGCCGGCACGCTCTTTGGCTTCCTCATCGTTCGCGGGGCCGACGATGGCCAGATAATTCGCCGCATTGGTCAGATGACCTGAAGCATTGGCTTCGGCGAACACCTTGGGCTGGTCGCGCACCAGCTGAATGTTGAGATCGCCGAGTAAGTTGATCGGCTGAAGCGCCATCTCGAGCTGGCGGGCCGTATCGTCGTCGATCGGCTCATCATCGTAGGCGCGTACGGCGGTGCGGATGTTAATTGCATCAATAAGTTGGGTATGTTCTGCCATACCTCCCATTATCGCGCGCGACACAGAGTCAGGCCACCATAGACGCCGATTTTTCCTAGTATGCGAAATCGCATGCATTGCCCATTGTCAGGCTTGAAAAACGATACGAATAGGGTACGTAGTGACCGGCGACGATGCACACGTTTGCACAATTGGTGTGTAATGGTTTCGTGTTGAGCGTAATTCGCGTTAAACTGGGCGCAACCTTACGAACTGATGAAAACGTATGGAAAGGAAGGTCAACGATGATTGAAACTGCACAGGCTTTCGGTGTTGACATTGGCGGTTCCGGCATCAAGGCCGCACCTGTCGATCTGACCAAGGGCGATTTCGCCGAGCCACGATTGAAGATTCTCACTCCCGAGGTCTCCACTCCTCAGGCCGTGGCCAAAATCGTCAAGCAGCAGCTCGACCACTTCGAAGTGCCTGAATCCGCACCCGTTGGCATCGCTTTCCCCGCGCCGATCAAGCCCGGCCAGAAGCTCGACTTCATGGCCAACCTTGACCAGTCTTGGATTGGCGTGGACGTTACTGAAGTGTTCTCCGAAGCCTGCGGCCGCCCGGTCGTCGTGGTAAACGACGCCGACGCCGCCGGCCTGGCCGAAGTCCAGTTCGGTGCCGCCAAGGGCCAGGATGGTCTGGTCATCGCCACCACACTGGGCACCGGCATCGGCACCGCCTTGATTTACAACGGCGTGCTCATCCCGAACACCGAACTCGGACACATCATCCTGAGCGCCAAGCATCTGGACGCCGAGAAGTATGCCTCCTCCGCGATTCGCGAGAATGAGGAACTGGGCTACAAGAAGTGGGCCAAGCGTCTGACCAAGTACTACGGCCTTATGGAGAAGTACTTCAACCCGGACCTGTTCACCGTCGGCGGCGGCGTGAGCCGTCAGAGCGAAAAGTTCCTGCCGTACGTGGATATCAAGACCCCGATCGTGCCCGCCAAGCTGCGTAACCAGGCCGGCATCGTCGGTGCCGCCTACTATGCCAGCACCAAGCAGCAGTGAGCCAGTGAGCGTGGGTGTGCAGCGCTGACCCGCGAATATGCTTCAGGCCGTCCGACTAGTCGGGCGGCCTTTTGCATTGCATAGGAAAGGTATGCGACGCGTTCCCGGGAATGTTGCGCAAAGTGGGCGTGTGTATGGAGGTCTGTGGCGACGCGTTCCCGGGAATGTTGCGCGTTTGAGAGCGGGGCAGGGGGCACCACGCTCTATCGTGGGAGGGTATGAGCGTGCATTTCTCTTCTCGTGTGGATATTTCTGCGCCGAATCCCATTGCGGCGGCCGAGGCGGCAGCCAAGGCAAACGGCATCGCACTCAGCAAACTCAACGATTCCAATCCGACCCGCCACGGGCTGGCACCTGAATTGGTGCCGAGCGTGTATACGGCCGACCCGCGTGGACCGCGTGCGGCGCGAGAAGCATTGGCCGCATTCCTCAATACGGCAAAGGCGGTAGACGCAAGCAGCCCTCAGTCGACTTCGCCCGCCGCCAGCGAGGGCGGGAACGAGCGCCATGCCGCTTTCAACAATGCGAATACCGCCATCGAGGGCGTTGACCCGGACGCCCTGTACTTGCTGAGCTCCACGTCCGAGGCGTATTCGTGGCTGATTAAGTTACTTTGCGATGCCGGCGACGCGGTGCTGGCACCCAAACCCGGCTATCCGCTGATTGAGTCGATTGCACGGCTTGAATGCGTTGACACGGTCGAATACCAGTTGCAATTCGACGGCTCCTGGTTCATCGACATCGCCGAACTCGAGCGGCTGCTCAGCGAGCCCGGTGGCGAACGCATCAGAGCATTGGTGCTCATCAACCCGAACAATCCGACCGGTTCGTACGTAAAACCAACCGAGCGTGCACGTATCGTGACATTGTGCCGTGAGAATGGCATCGCCCTTATCGCCGATGAAGTGTTCTTCGATTACTCTCTCGAACCTTTCCCCGGCAACGCACGGCTCGCGGGGGAGCGCGGCGTGCTCACCTTCGCCCTAGACGGATTCTCCAAAATGTTGGCCGCGCCGCACGCCAAAGTCGGGTGGATTCAGGTGTCCGGACCTGCCGAGGACGTTGCCGAGGCACAGCGTCGACTGGACGTCATCGCCGATGATTATCTGCCGATGAGTGACATCATCGCCGAACGGATTCCCGCATTATTGAACGCCGCGCCCGCACAGACCAGACGGGTGGGGGAGCGCGTGCGCAATAACCTGGCCAAGTTGCACGAGTTGCTTGACGCCGATCCCAACGGGCTGGTCAGCGTGCTACGGGCCGAAGGCGGCTGGAACGTGCTGCTACGAGTGCCTTCAGTCATCGATGAGAACGAGCTGGTGCTGCGGTTGATTGACGAGCACAAACTGACCGGACAGCCCGGCTACTTCTTCGACATGACTTCCAATGGATACCTGGCCGTTTCCCTGCTACCCGAACCGGACGAATTCGAGCGTGGCATCCGCGCCGTGCTCAATACCGTCGCCGCTTTGCTGCGATAGGCCGGTGTTTGCCGGCACCACGCCTGTACTCCACGTACAATAGCGGCATGGGATTCTTGTTTAGACCGAAAGAACTGCCACGCCCGGCGTCGCTGACGTTCACTTTGGATCAGGCCGGGCATACGTATGATGATGGGCACGTGGGACTTGCTCCCACGGACATCACCATCAGCGAGCTGCGGGTGGCTGTGATCGGACTGAACGGCGCAGGCAAATCCACATTGCTGGGTCTGCTGGACGGTTCGTTGAAGGCCAACGCCGGCACGGTGACCATTGCGGGCGGTGAGGAACGTCTTGACCCGGCTGTGAAGAAGGACGCGAAGCGCATCGATAATCTGGTCGGCAAAGTTCGCCGCGAGGAGATTCCGAACAGCTTTTACCAAGCGGCGAATATTTCCGAGGCTGTTTCCGAAGCGCTGAAAAAGCACAAGGTGCCCGAGTCAGAACGTCATGCGCGCATCGGCAATCTGTTCGCGCATTTTGATTTGGCGCAGGTCTCCAAGGCCAAGGCCAGCGAACTGGACTCCGAGAAACGGCACCTGCTGGCTATTGCGGCCGCGCTGAGCTTTGAGCCGAGTGCGATTGTGGCGGATGAGCCGAGCAAGGGATTGGATGAGATTGGCGCCGCGCATGTGGCCAAGGCGTTGTTCAGCTACAACAAGCAGGTGATTTTCGCCACGCATGACACGGATATGATCCGCCGGCCCGAATACGCCATCGACCGCGTACTGGTGCTGGACGAGCACGCGGTCGCGTTTGACGGAGCGCCGGCTGAGGCTGTGGCGTTTTATGAGGATCTGATTCGCCGCAAGTATGAGGCTGCGAAGCGGTAGCAGATAGGAATCGGCCGTTGGAGGATTGGCATCGGCCGTGAGGTCGATGCCAATCCTCACGCGAAGTAGAAGCCGCGGAAGCCGTACTGGTAGACGCGGTAGATGTATCCCGAACTGAGCACCATCTTGTACTGTGCCTTGAGGTTGCCGTCGTCATCGTAGACGCCGAACAGGCCCTGCATGCCGATGTCCACCAGGTTCAGGTCATCGGACAGTTCCTGTGCGGAGGAGACATACGGCGAATACGGCACATCGAAGTCCTGCACTTCGGTGTAGGTTCCGGCGTTCTCGTCGACCAGGTACTTGCGGAACTGGGAGTTCGAGTTCTCATCCTTGGAGCTCTGCGCGGTCGAAATGCCATCGATCATGGTCCAATCGAAATCAGGACGGGTCATGGCATAACCGAAGTCGTTATCGAACATGTAGATGTAGTACTGGCCGTCCTCCAGCGAGGAATCGTACTGCACAGTGATTGAGTGCTGGCCGCCGGTGTCGCCGGAATCGCCCACCTTGGTCAGGAAGGAGGGCTGCGCATCCATGCCATTCCATACGCTCGGCTCGCCGATCATGTAGTCGAGCGACGGCGTGCCTTCGATGTCATTGATCTTGATCATCGTGGAGGTCTCACGTGCGGACAGCAACGCGGAGCCATCATCCATGAGCTGGATGGTGTTGAAGTGGATCCAGTCCCAACGGTTCGTGGCGGTCGGATCGGATTCGTCGATGCCGGAATGATCGGTGGATTGCTTGTAATCGGGGAACAGGTCGCCGAAATCCACCAGCAGGCTCACCTCGCCGGAGTCGGTGTCCACCTTGATGACCTGATCCTGCACGGCATGGTCCGAATGTTTCAGATCGGTGGCCAGAGAGACGATATTGCCGTCGGAATCCAGCGCGTAATCATGGTGCAGGATGTACTGGTCGCCCAGATTGATGATCTTGACCAGCTTGCCTAGGCGGTTCATGCCGACGAAATGCTTGGTGGAGGCGGAGAACCACATGATGCCGTCATTGTCGAACAGCAGACGGTGCGAGCGGTAGTAGAGCACCGGGATTTCGCCGCGAATCACACCGTTCGCGTCATAGTAGTATGAAATCCTGCTCGTTGGAATCATTGCCGAGAATCGCGTACAGGCCATTGCCGAGCGTGGTGACCGTGGATTCGTCGGGGGCGGCCTGTTCGAGCCGTACTTCCTCCTCGCCGAGCAGTTTCGGGCCGGTCTGCTCGATGGTGCGCGTGGTGGCGTTGCCGTCGGTGTCGGTGATGGTCAGGGTAATGGTGTTCTTGACCTTGGGGATCAGTCCCAACACCAGAAACTCGTGCTCGGTGGAGGCGATGTCATTGCTCGATACCGTGGTCGTCTGACTCGCCGTGCTGGTACCGCCGACATTGCCGGAACCGTCGGCGTCGCCGGCGGCGGCCTCACGGTATGCGGCGGCCGCCTCATCGCTGGTGATGGCGTTGGCCGTGTAATCCGGGTACCCCTCAGCGGAAACGGTGTAGCTGACGGTGGAGGCCTGATCGGTGGTGAAGTACACGTACATGGACGTGGTGTTGGTGCCGTACGGGTTCACCTTGGTGTAGATGCTGTCGACTGTGCGTTCTTTGGCGTCGCGCTCGTCGGCGATCTCGGTGTCCATCATCTGCTGGTATTCGTCGGTATAGACGTTCTCGATCTGGGCGTTGAGCCGCTCCACGCGGCGTTCCTTGATGGAGGCGCTGACGTCGTCCTGTGAGAACAGGCACAGACCAATGGCGATGGCTGCGGTGACGGCTGCTGCGGATATTTTGAAGACGCGACTACGGACGGCAGTGGACACGGGGAAACCCTCACGACAGTATGGGTAAACGATTAGTGAATTACGTCACATACATTATGCCGCAGGTCTTGGAAAACACCGGCCGGAATGCTGGGAGAATACTGAAGCTTGGCGGGTCGCCGAGCGGTCCGGTCCTATAGCAGGGTGAACCAAGACTGAACCTGATGCCAGAGCGTCGGATTGTTGGCGATCATCGAATCGCTGCGCGACTGCACGAAGCAACTTAGTATGGCTATGCCCAGCGCCCACAATACGGCCAGCATCACGACCCAGCGCATCAGCCAACGCCACGGAGTGACGCGGGCGATGCCATCGCCTGAAGCGGCGTCGTTGGCCCCCGCCAATGAGCGGCTCGGTTCGCGCCCATTGACCAGCCACAGTAGCCCCGGTATGGACGCCAGCGAGATCAGCCAGCCGAAATCGGCGGAATACCGCCATCCCAAACCGCCGACGCGGCTGTCGAATACGACCAGCACCGCCGCCACGGCCAAGCAAGACATCAGCCATGGCCGCATGCCGTGTGTTTCCAATCTGCGCAGCAGGGGCAGCGCCAAAGCCATCAAGGTCAGTGGCGTGGCCGTGAAAATCGCGCCGACCATCACCTCGTAATAACCCCATTGCGGCATCGGGGCGGGAGAGCCCGCCAGCCACGGGAAACGATCCATGAAGCGCAGCGGCAGGAACAGGTAATACCAGATGTTGGCGGGCATATCCGCGGACGGGGTGGTATACCGGGTCATATCGGATATGGAGAACTGATACGCATTGCCGAAATTGAACGGGGAATCGAACCGAACCATGTTCCACGCCATCAGAGGCGTCACGACGAGAATGGCGGGAATGATTACCGCCAGCGGCGCGCGCAACGCCTGCAACGGCTTGATGCGGCGTGTGCGCAGACCGGTGCCCAGCGCGCGAATCTGCGGCCAGAACAGGGGGAACGCAAGCAATGCGGTCAAGGTGAACGTCGGTCGGCATCCGAAATTCGCCGCAATGCACAAGGCGCCCAAGGCCAGTCGTGGCAGGGAGAGAGGCTTGGCGTCGCCCGCCTGCCATCGGTCCGATGGTCTCAGCGGACGGCGGGACGTGTCCGCGCCGAGCCATAGCCATAGTCCCAGCGAAGTCAACGTCAGCGATGCGGCGAACGGTATCTGATAGAAGTTCGTGCGATACAGCAAATACCCCACTTGCGCGATGGATGACGCGCAGCACCAGCAAGGAGAAGAAGATGATGAACAGCAGCACGAGAATATACTCGGCGGCGGATGTCGGCAGATTATGACCGGTCAGCAGACGATAGGGGACGAACAGCAGCACTGCGGGCAACACGCCAAAATAGGAATACCAGTGACCGTCATAATACGCGTAATCCCAGTAGAGCGGACTGGCTCCATTGGCGAGTAGCTGGGCACGTGTGGCTACGTCATAGGGGTGCTCGGTGGCGGCCAGTTGTTCGGGAACCGGCAAGTCGAGCCAGGGCCGGCCGGCGACCAGCGCATCGGCCACATGCCCATACTGGTCGAAATCATAGGTGTAATCGCCGGAAACGTGGAAGACGAGCGGAGACGCGTACCACAGTTCGTGGATGATGGATGCGCCGATAAGCAGGGTAGGAATCGCCATAAGCCCCACGAAAGCAAGTCGTTGCCGAGTGCTGGACGGGTCAAGCGTGATACGCCACAGGTGCGATCCCGGCCTCCAGACGGCAATCATCAGCAACACCAAGGCCATGGCGAGCACGCGCATCCAATTGATGACGAACGGTACGTGCACGTTGGCGCGGGCGTCGGTGACCGGTACGATCGCGCCGCGCTCTTCCTGAATCCAAATACGCACGATGCCGGCACCCGGTGCCTTGACATAATGGCTGCGAATAGCGTCGGGATTCATCGACTGGGCCTGGCCGGTGATGCCATCGACATCCGCGCGCACATGAATGGTCGCCAGCGGTTTGAAGACTTCCTTATCGTCGTTCGCTTCGGATTCGGCCTCGGCCTGCTCACGGGCCTTATCGATGACCTTGCTGCTCGCGGTATCGATGCGTAGGTAATCCGACGTGCCGTCCGCGGTCAGTTCAAGATAGGCCTTGGTCGGATCGGTGACGGTCAACATGCCATCATTCCGGCGCGTGAGACCCGAACCCAGCGTGTTATGCACGGCGTTCGTATCCGTGCTCGCTCCGAGCGTACGCCAGAACGGCAGGTTGAACACGATGCACTCCATGGCGGCGATGGCGGCGATGGCGGCCAGCAAGGCGATCAGCAGGCGCACCAAACGCAGCCGGTGCCGGGTATCCGGACGGCTGGGCAGGCGCCGTTCATGATTCGACGGCATCGGACGATCTGCGCGAGTGTGGTCTATGGAATGCACGCATTTATTCTATAGGCTTTATTCGGGCTTGATGTCGGGCAAACAAGAGACAATGTGAATCATGCCAAAACGTACATCGGACCATGGGAAGCACAACCGCACGCCACTGCTGGGCGGACTGAAGGATTCGATGAACGCGCTCGCGGCCGATCTGGGACTATCCAAGCCGAAGAAGCACGATACGAATCCGTTCGGCGATGCCTTGCAGGAGACCAGTGAGCGTAAAGGCGGCATTATCGACGAACTGACTCGCCATGCAGTGGCGCTGAGTCCTGTAATCAAGCGACGCACCTTCCCCGAATTGGAGAACGTGCCGGAAGGGCTGGTGCTTGGATGGGCGCAGCTGCCCTCCACCAGAGGCCGCGGCTTCTCGCTTGGCATTTTCCCCGACCGCGATCATTTTGCGCAGGTGGCGTTCGCCGATACGCATGGCCGCGTATTCGTGGGCACCGACCCCGACATGGACGTGCAGGATATGCAGGCGCGATTTATGTTCGGCAAGGAAAAAGAAGTGACATTGCCGGACGGTGAGCGGCTGGGCGAAAGCGACGAGCCTCGTTCACGTTCCGGTTTCTCCCGTACAGACCGTGGCCTGGGAAGTGCGCTGCATCATGGGCGTGGTTTGGGGCGTGGCCTTGGTCATGGTGCTGACGGTGTGAAGGCCATTACCGGTGGCGTGGTGGGGCGTGACGACACCGGACGCATGACGTGGCTCGCCTCATGGCTCAAGGCCGGCAACCGGTACACGCTTGAGCAGATGCGTGCCAATCTGCCGCCTGCGATGCGTCATGATTTGGAATACCGCGATGCCATTACCATCGCGTTCTTCGCCACGTATATGTTGCCGCAGATCAATGGTCTGCTCATCGGATTCGGTTCCGGCAATATCTTCCGCCGTCTCAACCGTGAGGCGCCAATCGGTGCGATTCGCCGTTCGGTGCGTGACACTTTGGCGGCACGTGCCCACGGCATGCGGGCCTCCGGTCTGGAGGATCATTTCGCCGATCTGATGCGCGAAGCCGGCGCTCTCGACACCACGCCGGGACTGGAAGCGGTGCATGGCGCCGAACCATTGCACCTGTACACCTCGACGTATTCGAGCGGCTATTTCTTTACGTGGGATAAGTCCTTGGCATTCGGGCAGGCGCTGAAATCCTTGAAGATCGAAGGCAACCTCAACCGATTCGCTGCGGTGAGCGCTTGGTTGGAGCGCAACGCTTCCTTGGGACGCAACCCTACGGAAGATACGGTGACCCGTGCCGAGGCCGCGCAAATCGACATGAAACTCATCGAAAACCCTGCGATTATGGCGCTTGACCCGTATGATGGCGAGCAGGAGCGTCGGGCCGTGCTGAGCCTGGTCGATATCGCCGCACGCACGGCTGGACAGATTCGCAGTGAATTCCCCGATCCTCGAGATGTGCTGACCCAGCAGAACGTGCCGGATTCGGGTGTGACGAATGCTGCGGGCGCTGAAAGTACTGAGAGTGCTGAGGGCGCTGTAGAACGGACCGATAAGAGCGACACCAACACTCAAGCCGCTCGTCCTTCGTATTCGCCGGCGAGGAGCGACGAATGGGTGTATCGTCAGACCCTCTCTTCACTGTTGCGCCGGTTACGGTTGCCGTATCGGTTTGACGTGGAGTTCCGGTCGCGCTTGGATTCGGGTGAAGTGGCCATTGGCTTCACCACCGCCGGCACCTCGATGATGCCCGATAGCCGGTATGACACCACTCGACGTACGTGGCGTGCGCTGAGTAGCGCCGAACGCGCGTCAATGAGCGCCGCCTACAACCTGCGTGTCGGCCTGATGATGGCCGCGCTAAGTTTCGGCACCAGCGAATCCGTGCGCCAGGTGTCGTTGCACATCGATTCCATTGGTCTTGAAGAGGCGATTGCCGAACAGGATTCCGCCATCGAGGCGATGATGAGCGAGGCCCTAAGCGCCTTCGAACATCTACGCAGTGGCGATTTGGGGCGTGTGGGTTCCAAAGCCGACCCCAAAGATGGTGATTTCCATGGCGACCCGACCCGCCCCATCACCCATGAGGAGACGTTCGGGCAGACGGCGTCCGGTGACGAACGCGGCACGGCCGGGGGAGCAGGCAACGGTACCGGACCGTCTGCGGATGCTACGGATCAGGCCGCGGCCGAATCCGCTGACGCCGATGGCGCTGCGTCCATCGATTCGCAGTTCGAAGACCTGATGAAGGGCATCGATATCGACGAAATGGCGTTCGGCATGCCGGACGATACTGGCGCAGGCGACGACCTGGGCGGTATCGGCGGCGAGGGCGTCGGCACTGACGGTGCTGATGGGGCCGCCGGCATGGACGATGATCCGATGAGCGTGCTGCGCCGCAATCCCACCGTGCGCAATATGGTCACCGTCACCTTCACCCGTGATGCCTTCCTCAAGCGACTGGACACCGCTGGGCTTGACAATCCCGAGGAAACCTACCGCATGTTCGGTGCCGTGATGGACGTGGACGGCGAAGGGGGTCTGAAACCCATCAGCGCCGACTTCGACTTGGCGGACAGCCGGTTCTCTCCCACCGGATCCCAGGAGGAGCCCGAACTGGCCGACCGTCAATTCAGTCCGGCGACCGCTCACGTGCTGGGCGCACAGAATAGTGCCGGACTGGCTATCCAGCGAGTGGACCTGCTGCAGCATGGCGTCAACGAATTCCACGATATCGCCAGGAACACGTCGCTCGGCTCCGTGGAAAAGGCCCAGCGAGCCATGCAGGTCATCGAATCGATATGCGATCCCGAACTGACCGGTTTGGCCTCTCAGGTCACCAGTGCGTTGATCGATGGCAAGGACACGCCGGACTTCACGTTCACGCTTGCCGACGATCTTGACAAGGAGCGTCTGCGCGCCCGAGATATGCTGTTCTCGGGCCAAGCCGATCAGGCCATCGAAGCGGCCGAAGCGGCCGTGGCCCATTTGGACCAGGTGTATGCGGCAGGCCATGGCGTACCTCGATACTTCAACTCCTATGCCGAGCGCGTGGTCTACAACCGGCTGTTCGCCACATTGGACGAGCGTACGGTGCTTATCCCGGACAATCTGTTCTACGCGCACATGGAGCTGGCTGACGTGTTGAGTCAGATCAAGGGTGCCGAGGCGGCCATCCCGCATCTCAACCGTATGGTGGCGTACGCGCCCGCCTACCCGCTCTCACATCTGAAGCTCGCCATTCAACTGGCCCGCAATGAGGATTGGGATTCGGCACGCGCCGCCTGCCTGAATGCTCTGCGCGTGGCCTTGGACCGCGACGATGCCGCGTTCGCCTATTACCGGTTCGCGTACGCCGAATGGATGCTTGACCGGTTCGACACAGCCGCCGCAGCCTACATTATGAGCGATCACATCGCTCCCGGGGCCATTGGTTCGCTGGAAAGCGAACTGCAGGAACTGGTTTCCCGTGCGGACTCGCAGTGCATACCGGTGCCTGAATCGGTGGAGGCCGCCGCCCATGTGCTTGCCACGCATGATCTGCCGGTCTGGCCGCATATCGAAGTGGCTGACATCGTGCGTGACGCCGCTCGCGTGTGCGTGGATGAGGACATGTTCGTGCCGGCCCGCACGCTCTCGGTGGCTGTGGCCCGCATGAATGACGGCGAAGGCGATAACATCGACATCATCCAAGCCCAGTTCCTGCGCTCGCTATCCGCGTAGCCGCCTGAGGGGAGTTGACGGTATAGCCGGCCGAGGGGAGCCGAGCCCGCTAGGATAGACAACCATGAGCACGAACGAACAACTGGCATGGGATTTCGACGATGGGGATGTGGCCGAGGTCCGGCCTGATACCGGTATTGCACGTTTTGCCCCTGGCTCCGAACAATGGATAGCCGCACTGCAGCCCACTGACGACGACGCGATACGCCTCGACCGTTTCGACGTGAACACGATGACCGCTGAGGCCGCCGCCCGCCTGTGGGCTCGCGTGGCCGCATGGGTGGAATCCGATCAGATCGCCTACTACATCGACGACTCACCCGTCAGCTCCGACGCCGCTTACGATGCGCGCATGCGTTGCCTCGAACGACTCGAAGCGGCGTTCCCCTCACTGGACAATCCGCAGTCGCCCACCCATCGCGTCGGCGGCTCCTTCTCCAACGACTTCGCCTCCGTGCGCCACCCCAGCCGCATGATGAGCCTTGACGACGTCTTCTCCATCGAAGAACTCAAGGATTGGTACGACTCGGTGATTCGCGACCTCGATTGGCCTGAATCCAAGCCCCTGCCCATGAGTTGCGAGGTCAAAATCGACGGCCTCGCCCTGAACCTCATCTATCGCAACGGCGTGCTTGAACAGGGACTGACGCGCGGCGACGGCGTTACAGGCGAAGACATCACCCTGAATGTGCGAACCATCGGCTCCATTCCCGCAAACCTCGGCGGCCCCAAGGAAGACGTTCCGGACTTCGTGGAAATCCGAGGCGAAGTGTTCATGCGTTGGGATGATTTCCACACCCTGAACAACGAGCAGGAGGACGCCGGACGAGCGCCCTTCGCCAACCCACGCAACGCCGCCGCCGGCTCGCTGCGTCAAAAAGACCCTCGCATCACCGCCACCCGTCGCCTGAGCTTCTATGCGCATGGTCTGGGGCAGCTCACTTGGGGGCCGGACCATCCGCGCGGCACCCATGATGTGGTCGCCGACCAGTCGCAGGCCTACGATCTATACACCAAGTGGGGCGTGCCGGTCTCCCCGCACAATCGTGCGGTGACCTCATTCCAGGAGATCCTGGACATGATCGAGTACTACGGCGAGCATCGTGGCGACATCGAGCATGCACTTGACGGCATCGTCGTCAAGGTCGATGACCTGGGCCTGCAGCGTACCCTCGGCGCCACTTCGCGCGCGCCGCGCTGGGCCATCGCCTACAAATACCCGCCCGAAGAGGTCAACACCGAACTGCTCAACATCACCGTGCAGGTGGGGCGTACTGGCCGCGTGACGCCGGTCGCCGTGCTCAAACCTGTCTACGTGGCCGGCTCCACCGTGGCTCGTACCACGCTGCACAATGGATTTGAAGTCAAACGCAAGGGCATTCTGATCGGCGACACCGTGGTGGTGCGCAAGGCCGGCGATGTGATTCCCGAACTGGTCGGCCCGGTGCTTGAACGGCGCAAAGGGCGTGAGGACCAGCTGCGCGAATTCGTCATGCCCGAGTTCTGCCCTTCATGCGGCGCGAAACTGTCACCCGCCAAGGAGGGTGACAAGGACATTCGCTGCCCGAATGTGGAGAGCTGCCCGGCCCAGTTGACCGAGCGCGTGATTTCGCTGGCCTCACGCAAGGCGTTCGACATCGAGCACTTGGGCGAACAATCGGCCATCGCTCTGACCAACCCGGAGGAGAACCGGCCTGATTCGGTGGCGACCTACGCGCCGAACATCACCGAGGTTCTGGTCGCCCCCGGCGAAGAGCCTGACCCGTACGAGCCGGTGGAAGGGCTGGAATTGCCGGCCGCGCAGAAGCCGGTGTTGTCTAACGAATCCGGGTTGTTCAACCTGACCGCCGCCGATCTGCGCGACGTGCGCGTGTGGCGTGAGGCCGCAATCGTCGAGGTGCATGAGACGGTCGGTGCGAACGGTAAGAAGAAAAAGGTGCGTAAGCGTGTCGGCGGCTCTGGCCTGTGGCATCAGGTGCCTGCCTTCTGGACCGCGCCCACGCCGGCCAAAAAGCTCACGGCCAAGCAGCTGGCCGAACGCGCGCAAGGGGAGGCCGCAATCGAATCTGCCGAAACACAGGGAGATACCGCCAGCGAGACGACCGGCGCACCTACCGGGGCTGAGGCTCCACTTGGTACTATGCCGGGCTTTGCCGCAGCCTCCTATCCTGAGTATGACGTGCCGGCCGACGCGGTTATCGTGCGCGTGGATCACAAGACCACGCGCACTGGCGTCACGGATGTACCGGTGATCATTCGGCCCGGCGAAAACACGCGCAAGATGTTCGACGAAATGGACAAGGCCCGTCACGCCGACCTGTGGCGTGTGCTGGTCGCGTTGTCGATTCGCCGGCTCGGTCCGCCTACCGCACGCCTGATTGCCTCGGCGATGGGCTCGCTGGCAGCCATCGAAAACGCCACGATTGAAGATCTGACGGCCATCGACGGGGTGGGCCCGGAAATCGCCGAATCGGTGGTGAACTGGTTCGCCGCCACCCGCGAACCCGGCGACTGGCGCGGCGCGACTTTGCGTGCTTGGCAGGCCGCCGGCGTGGGCGTCGACGAGGCCGAGACCAGTTCGTTGCCGCAGACGCTGGCCGGCAAAACCGTGGTGGTCACCGGTTCGTTGGAGGGCTATTCGCGTGATTCCGCCAAAGAGGCGATTATCGAGCGCGGCGGCAAGGCGGCCGGTTCGGTGAGCAAGAAGACCGATTACGTGGTGATTGGCGCAAACGCCGGCTCCAAGGCCGCCAAGGCCGAGGAACTCGGCATCCCCATGCTGAGCGAAACCCAATTCGCCCAGCTCCTAGCCACCGGCACCATCTAAAATAGCCCCCTCAGACGCTTCATTAACCCCCTCTGATGAGGGGGGCTGTCAGCCTTTAGGCTGACTGGGGGAGAGAAAAAGCGAATCCCGCCCCAGTGTGACTTACTCCACTCCCTCTGGCATGCCGCCGCATCACACGCTAGGGTAGAACAGGCCCTAAAGGAGGATACGGATTTATGAGCGACGCACGTCAGATCGAAGCCGACATCTACGAACGCCTGAGCAAGGTCATCGACCCCGAGCTCGGTCGTTCGGTCACCGACCTCGGCATGATTGCCGCCATCGAAGCCGCGCCCGCATCGTCGGACGCCGGCACTTACGACGTCACCGTGCACGTTGAGCTGACGGTTCCCGGATGCCCACTGAGCGAGACCATCACCAGCCAGATCAATGGCGCGGTCAGCTCCTATCCGGGCGCACAGCTGCTGCCTCATATCGAAGTCGGTTCGATGAGCCGTGGCAAGCTGGCCGATCTGGTCGCCGACCTCAAGGCCGAACGCAAGCAGAACCCCTTCAGCAAACCGGGTGTCAAGACCCGCATCTTCGCCATCGCCTCCGGTAAGGGCGGCGTCGGCAAGTCCTCGGTTACCGCGAACCTGGCCGCCACGTTTGCGGCCCTCGGCTTCGACACGGCCGCCATCGACGCGGACATTTATGGCTTCTCACTGCCGCGCCTGTTCGGCGTGCATACACAGCCCACCAATCTGAATGGCATGCTCATGCCGGTCACCGCGTGGGGCGTGAAACTGATCTCCATCGGCATGTTCGCCGGTGCTGACCGGGCGATTCTGTGGCGTGGGCCGCGACTGCAGCGCTCCTTGGAACAGTTCCTGTCTGACGTATGGTGGGGCGAGCCGGACGTCCTCTTGCTCGACTTGGCTCCCGGCACCGGCGACATGGCGATTTCCGTGGCCCAGGCGCTGCCCAACGCCGAACTCGTGGTGGTCACCACCCCGCAGCCCTCCGCCTCTGACATCGCCGTGCGCTCCGGACTCGTGGCCCTGCAGGTGCCGATGAAGGTGCGTGGCGTGGTGGAGAACATGAGCTACTACGAGCACAAGGGCGAGAAGCTGGAGATTTTCGGTGCCGGCGGCGGTCAGCGCGTGTCTGAACAGCTCACTCAGGCGCTGGGCTATGACGTGCCGCTGATGGCCCAGCTGCCGCTGGAACCCGAAGTGCGCGAGACCGGCGAGGCCGGCCGGCCGGCGGTGCTGGACGCCGACGGCGCTTTGCGTACGGATGGCATTGGCCAGACCTTCCGAGGGTTGGCTGAACGGCTGTTGGCAGTGTGAGCCTGCGCAGCCTCACACTTTTGTAGGCGGCGCTGGCGTTTAAGTCCGGTTCGCTGCTGGTGGGCGAATCGCTTGACCACAGCACCCGCGACCTGGTGGTCGAGGCAATGGAGCGCACTGTCGGCGTGGATAGGCTGCATTAACCTGCAGGCCATTCACATGGACGAGGACGCCGTGCCGCGCTGCCTTGGTATGAATGGGAGATCTACGTTGAGCCCGATATCTGGCGGGTGCCTCGCAGTAAATAACGGCATAGCGCATTGTCGGTGCGATGCTAAGAGGTAATGGCCCATGAGCGGTTCCAATCGGCGAGATTGCGTTGCCGGGACACCACGACATGGGCCATCCCGATAAAACGATGCCGCGTGTCGGCTGTTCTCAGGTCATCCGCAGTGACGAGAATGACGATCCAGCCGAGCAGTTGCAATGCGTTTCGCTTTGCCGCGTCGATTCGCATTTGTGCCGGATCGGCGTGATAGGCTCCCTGATATTCGAACGCGACGCGGCAGTCCGGATATGCCATATCCAATATGACGTATGAGTTGCCGATATTCACGCGATAGTTGGCGGTGGGGCATCCCAAGCCTGAATCCTTCAGCATCCCAAACAGCGTGTTTTCCGGCGGAGAATCCGTGTTCTCTGTCATGTAGGGCAGTGCCTCGTGGCATTTGTTACGACCTATGAACCGCGGACTGATTTCCAAGTAAGTATCGAAATCCTTGCGAGTGGCCATTCTGCGCCGTTTATCGCGGCTCATCAAAGAGGCTCCAATGGCCGCAAGTTCCTCCAACGTAGAGTATTGGGCCATCTGAGCCCACATCATGACCGGCGAGGCAATCCAGAACTGTTCATAATCCTTTTTGCGGATATCCAGTTTTCCCTTAAACACATGGAAGACCACGCCTTTGATTCGTCTGCGTTTGTTGGCACTGGAAACACAGGCGTGCACGGCATCAACAGATAGCGTGCAATGTCGGGGGATGGGCGCGCCGTAGTAGTTGGCCGCATTGATGTATCCCACCAGCAATGGACCTTTCGAACGGCGCGCAGCATCATTGCAGCGTTCACGTTCTGCTCGGCGTCGGCCGACAATATCCTCATGCATAAAAGAGCTCATGATGCGACCGTAAAGCTGATTTGGACTTGAATGCAAGCCAGGCAGGGCAATGTGGTTCCAGCTTATGGAGTTATCCACATTGTCTATTTGCGCAGAGAACGGTTCTCAGTAGTATCTGTGCGCTCAAATGAACAAGAACATAACAATCTCACATCATCGCAAATGGCGACATGGCAGTGATTAGGGCATATTCCATGTGTGCTTCGGGCGTAGAGAAGTGTGCACAGACATTATTGAGAACCGTTCTCTGCGCGCCTATCTGGCTACGACCTCGGTGGTCAGCTGCGGGCACGCTGGCGTCGACGTCGGCAAGTACGACGGTCCGATGATATAGGCGATTCGTCGATACCCGCGCCCCAACATATGCTCGGTGAGCTTGCGTGAAGCGAGTCGGTTGTCGATGTCGACGGTGGGGAAGGGGTGGCGCTGCCATAGCCGACGCCGGAAATGGCGACTGGCACGCTGATATTGGCGAATCCCTGAAATAGCGGGTCGTCCTTATGAAATGTGTTGAGAATCCACGGGCCGTATCGCATGGCGCAGCGCAGTCTGCACCGCCCCGCCGCCGAACCAACCCCGGCAAGATCGCGCGCCGCGCCGGCACCACTATCCTCGCCCTGCTGTTCTGCGTCGTATGGTTCTTCCCGGTCTACTGGATGATTATCACCGCCGTAAAGCCGCGCGATGAGATCATGACCACGACCCCCGTGTTCTGGCCCATGCACCTCTCGATCGTCCTGTCGATTATTGTCGCGTTCTTCGCGTGCACGGCCCTGACCCTGTACCGCTTCCGCGGGCGCAAGCCGATCATGGTGTTCGTGCTGGCCATCCAGATGACCTCTGGCGGCATCATCCCGCAGATCATCATCTACAACCAGCTCGGCCTGCTCAACAAATACAGCGGCCTGATCCTGGCGTACATCGCCATGGTGCTGCCGTTCGCGATCTGGAACATGCGCGGGTTCTTCCTGAACATCCCGAAGGACATCTTCGAATCCGCGGCCGTGGAAGGCGCGAACGACTGGCAGATCCTGTGGAAGATCACCTTCCCGCTGGCCGCGCCCGGCATCGTCTCGACCTCGGTGTTCGCGTTCATCAACGCCTGGAACGACTACATGATCGCCTATACGTTCATGAAGGACCAGTCGAAGTACACGCTGCCGGTATGGCTGTCGTCCTTCTCGACACCCACCATGGGCACCGATTTCGGCGGGCAGATGGCCGCTTCGGTGACCTTCTCGTTGCCGGTGGTGGTGTTCTTCATGCTCATCCAGCGCAACATCATGAAGGGTGTGACGACCGGTGCCGTGAAATAGCGTATGCCGCCGTACCTCACCAAACGATTCGTCCGCTGATGGCGGCGTGACCGCGTGTCGCCTGCCGTCAGCGGATGAACGATAATAAAAACAGTATGAAAGGAACAGCTGTGCCCACATTCGAATATAAGGCTGATGCCGCAACGCCGTGTCTCACCCTGATTCCCGCTCCGGTGACATTGGAATACACGCATGGCACGGCTATGATCGGGTCCTTGGTGACGATCGAGAAACGAATTCCCGAATATGCCGTCACCGAAGATGCCGATGAGACCTGGGAAACGCTGCCAATCGAGCAGCTGTCCAGCGAACTCGAGCGTTACTGCGGCGTCGCCGTCCGTACGCGCCGAGTACTCACAGCCGCAGATGAAGCCGACGCCGGTGCCAATGCCGCCGAAAAAGCGCGAGATGCGGGCGTGGGTGCGGGTGCGGGCGCGGGTGCGCCGGCAGCGATGAACGGCACCGTCATATTGCTGTGTGTGGATGCGCGATTGGCGCATGACGAATACACGCTGGATGTGTTCGCCTCAGATACCATCGCCGTGCGTGGTGGCAGCGAAAGCGGATTGCGGTACGGCATGCAGACACTGCGGCAGATGATCAGGCAAACCTCGCGGACCTTGCCCTGCCTGCATATCCAAGACAAGCCTGCGTTCGCGGTGCGCGCCTACAGTCTTGACGTGACGCGCGGGCGTGTGCCGACGATGGCGTTCCTCACCTGGTTCATCGACCAGCTGGCGTTGTATAAGTACAACCAATTCCAGCTGTACGTGGAACATGCCTTCGCTTTCGGCGAGCTCAGCGAAGCGTGGCGCGGCACTGACCCGCTCACGGCCGACGACATCATGTTCCTGGACGAATACTGCGCACACCACGGCATCGAACTGGTGCCGTCCTTGGCCACTTTCGGGCACATGTATATGAACCTGCGCACCCGTGAACATCGTGGACTGGGAGAGTTCCCCGAAGACGCCGACCGTCCGTTCAGTTTCATCGAACGAATGGAACACCACACACTGAACGCAGCCAACCCCAAGTCGCACGATTTCGCCTCGCGCCTAATCGAGGAATACGCGCCGCTGTTCCGCTCGCGGTCCTTCAATATTGGTGGCGATGAGACTTTCGACTTGGGCCGTGGCCGGTCCGTACAGGACTCGCCGGGCGCCAGTCGCGATGAGCTGTATGCCGATTTCGTCAAAGACCTATGCAGCACGCTTGCCCATCGTGGTCTACAACCGATGCTGTGGGCGGATATCGCGCTCGAGAATCCGCACACCATGGACTTGCTGCCCGGCGACATCACGATGCTCAACTGGATGTATGAGCCGGATATCGACGAAAGCAAGATCCAGACCATCGCATCACAAGGCCGCCGCCAATTCGTGTGCCCTGCCGTGCGTGCGTGGAGCCGGTTCTTCCCCGACTATGACGGTGCCTGGCTGAACACGTACCGCATGGCGGTGGCCGGGCTCAAATATGGTGCGGAAGGCATGGTGGTCACCGATTGGGGTGACTATGGGCATGTCAATGATCCGCGGTTGAGCGTGCCGGGACTGTGCTACGGTGCGCAAAACGCGTGGAACCCGGTTGCAATTGACGCATGCGAAATGAACCATCGGATTTCTAATCTGGCGTATGGCGACGAATCCGGTTGGCTTATGGATTCACTCGCTCGCATCGACTCCGATGGAGTGTCGTTCCCCTGGGACCTCGCCGTGCAAGTGCTGGAACTGGAATACGGTTCCGGCACCGGCATGCTGAATACGGATGTGGCATCATATGTGGAACGGTCGTGCGGGGGAGAGCTCATGTTTGACCGTGCGCTGGGATGCGCCGACGCGCGCCGCCGATTGCTCCTGCGGAACCATGCCCGTCTCGAACGACGCCGGGATTGCGACCGGGCGTTGATTGATTGCGGCAGTGCGGTTGTCGCGGTGCTCGATGGCTCGGCACGAGGAGGATTGAACCCGAAGCTGCTGTGGGTGATGCTGGATGGGCAGCGGTTGTTCAATAGACTGGGCGAGGAACTGCTGGTATTGGCTGGCGGCGAGGACGCCTGTGGCACCAAGGATGTGACCGGCCGTGCGCTGGATGCCTCGCGCCGCGCCCGTCTTGCCGCCGATTTGGAGTTGTGGTTCGAACGGTACCGTGTGCAGTGGCTGTCCATCGGCCGTTACGCCGAATTGGCGCGTATCGCCCATGTGGTGTGGTCGTTTGCGGACATATTGCGTAGGGGAGCGCTATAGGGGGGCTCACAGAAATTCGGTCCTGCTGAGAACAATGTGAGGCTTACGCGCCGTCAAACGCACATGGTGATTTCAAAAATGGCGAATTGCTGCCATTCTTGCACCTGTGCGTTTGATGGGAAATGTGCGTATGCCTCACATTTTTTGCATAAAGCATGAAAATGTGTGAGACCGGCGTCAAGGTCGAATTCGAGAAGAAGGCCTTCGAACAGATTCGCCAGAACGCCTCCCAGGTCCTCAACTCCGACGACGCTCCGGACGTTATGGAATACAACAAGGGCAACGCCACGTCCGGCCTGCTCGCCAGCCAAGGCCTGCTCACCAACCTCAACGATTACGTGTCCGAATATGGCTGGGACAAGATTATCACCGGTTCCTTGGCCGACACCGGCAAGTACGATGAGCAAGGCGTGATGGGCTCCGGCGACTGGTACGGCATCACCACCGGCGCGGTGAAGTAAGGTCATTCGTACAACAGGCAATTCAATCAACAAGCAGCACATATTGATTTTGGTTTCGGCCGCCTTGTTCCCTGCCGGCCGGAACCGCCTCTCCCACAAGGAGCACAGCAACAATGAAGTTCACCAACGGCTACTGGATGATTCGTGACGGCGTCGACGCCCTCTACGCTCGTGAAGCCTACGAACTGGCGGCGGATGCCACCACCGAAAGCCTCAACGTCCTCGCCCCGACCTCCGTGGTGCGCGGCCGATACGATACCCTGAACCTGCCCACATTCAATGTGGACATCACCACGCCGGCAGAAGGCGTGATTCGTGTGCGTGCCGAACACTGGCAAGGCGCCACCGAATACCCCGGATTCCCGCTCAATGCCGACGAACCCGGCAACCGTGATTACGTGACCGTTCAGGCGAACGGCAATGGTGATGGCGAAGTCGGCGTCAATGGCGCGGACGTCACGCTGACCACTGGCGGACTTACCGCGAAGGTCGTCAAGGGCGCCCCCTGGAACCTGACCTTCATCGGCGAGGACGGCAAGGTGCTCACTGAGTCCGCAGGCAAGTCGCTGGGCCGATTCAAGCTCGGTGCCGAATCGAACGTCACCGCCCAGCCGGTCGGCGAATTCGGTGTGACCATGGACGGTTCCGCCCGTGATGAATCCGACGTGTTCATTGCCATCCAGCTGCATCTGTCGGTTGGCGAAGACGTATACGGCTTGGGCGAACGCTTCGGCGCTTACGTGAAGAATGGTCAGAGCGTCGACATCTGGAATGAGGATGGCGGCACTGCTTCCGAGCAGGGCTACAAGGACATCCCGTTCTACATGACCTCCAATGGGTATGGCGTACTGGTCAACAACCGCGGCCATGTCTCCTTTGAGATCGGTTCCGAGAACACCGAGGCCACCATCAACTCCTTCATCGACGGTATGGCCGAGCGTGATATTCCGCTGGCCGCCTTCCACTACGACTGCTACTGGATGCGCGAGTTCCATTGGTGCGATTTCGAGTGGGACAAGCGTTTCTTCGGCGACATCGAATCCACGCTGAAGCGCCTGCACGAAGACAAGGGCTATCTGGTGCGCAAGCCCAATGGCGAAGTCTGGCAGACCGACTTCTGGCAGGCCGGCATGGGCTTGGTGGACTTCACCAACCCGGCCGCCCGTGAATGGTTCAAGGACAAGGTCAAGGCGTTGCTGAATCAGGGCGTGGACGCCATCAAGACCGATTTCGGCGAGCGTATCCCGCGCGACGTCGTCTGGTATGACGGCTCTCCGAAGCTCTCCATGCACAACTGGTACACCCAGCTGTACAACCAGGCCGTGTTCGAAGCCATCGAAGAAACCTACGGCAAGGGCAACGCCTGCCTGTATGCGCGCTCCGCCACCGTCGGCGGCCAGCAGCAGCCCGTGCATTGGGGCGGTGACTGCGAGTCCACCTTCAATGGCATGGCCCAGTCCTTGCGTGCCGGCCTGTCGCTGACCTCCTCCGGCTTCGGCTTCTGGCGGGATTTCTCGCGGTACATCGTGATGGGGAAGCGGATGTAGTCGCTGTACTTCTTGACGAGGTTTGCAAGCTCGTAATCCTCGAGGTACTCGCTGTACTTGTCGGTATCGGTGTCGTCCTTCAGCACCAGAATGATCTCGGTGCCGACGTCCTCCTTGTCAGCCTCGGTCAGAGTGTAGCCCTCGACGCCGGTGGACTCCCACTTCCAGGCCGTGTCAGCGCCCTGTGCGCGGGAGATGACGGTGACCTTTTTGGCCACCATGAACGCGGAATAGAAGCCGACGCCGAACTGACCGATGATGTCGATGTTATCGCTCTGGTTCTCGGTCTTGAAGTCGAGGGAGCCGGACCTGGCAATCGTGCCGAGGTTCTTCTCCAGCTCCTCCTTCGTCATGCCGATGCCGTTATCGGTGATGGTCAGCGTGCGGCTGTCTTTGTCGGGCTGGATGTGGATTTTCAGGTCGTCCTTCGTAATGCCGATGGACGTGTCGGTCAGGCTCTTGAAGTAGCGCTTGTCGCAGGCGTCCGATGCGTTGGAGATCAGCTCACGCAGGAAGATCTCGCGGTTTGTATAGATAGAATTGATCATCAGGTCAAGCAGCTTTTTGCTCTCGGCCTTAAACTGACGCATAGCCATGGTAGAAAACCTCACTTTATACAAATGAAATTAGCACTCGTTTATTTCAACTGCTAAAACTAGTTTAGCACTCTTTTTAATAAAGTGCAACCCTTGCGCAGCATTTTAACAAAAAATTTAAATTCAGGGCTTTTCAAACGTGGGAATTTGCGGTATGCTAACAATGTATAAGGTATTCTGTTAAACAGCGCGGCAGGGGCTGGGCATGCCCGGCCCGCGGGCTTGCCCGTGAATGTCTGCCTGCGTACAGCTGCGGGCCGCAT
>OHBP01000408.1_pt1 | contig 23292 bp, 17 predicted proteins | sample 1577471 | NCBI WGS metagenome assembly OHBP01 (sample SAMEA3879503, study PRJEB24766) | human gut metagenome | biome: human-associated habitat; feature: feces | place: USA | collected 1985/1987
ACGCCGGTCACATCTCCCGCCGCAATGATGGGTGCGGCGCACAGCACTGCTCGGGGCGAGCCTTCGCAGGGCAGGATGCACTTTTCGGCAATGCCCTCGCTCTGGTACAGCCTGCGGCCATCCATCAGCTTTTCCAGCGGCTGGCTGATGCTGCGGTCGGCCAGCTCCCGCCGCCCGCTGCCGCTCACCGTAAGGATGCGGTCGCGGTCGGCCACCAGTGCGGTCAGTGCAAAGCTTTTGCTGAGCACCTCGGTATACTGGGCCGCTACTGCGTTCATCTCGCCAATGGGCGAATACTTTTTAAAGATCACCTCGCCGTCGCCCGTGGTGAAGATCTCCAGCGGGTCGCCGCGGCGGATGCGCTGGGTGCGGCGGATCTCCTTGGGGATCACCACCCGGCCCAGCTCGTCGATGCGGCGCACGATTCCTGTTGCTTTCATGTTTTTGCTCCTCCGTTTCCTTAAAAATGCCTGCAGCACTAGTATCTGTCAGGCCGGGCCATTTATACCTGCTGCCCCCGCGCAAAAAGACCTGCACGGAAAGCTGCCTCTTCGTTGCGTTTCCGGCAGGGTTCTGCTACAATGATACAAAAAGCCGTTTTCATAAGCACAGCACCCCGCTTATGAAGACAGATCCTAAAATTCTACTGAGAAAGGCAGGTGTCCGGATGCCGAACATCCTCATTCTGGGCGGCGGTGCCGCCGGTCTTGCAGCCGCGCTGGCGGCGGCACAAAGTGCCCCCGCTGCACAGGTCATTGTGCTGGAGCGCAACCCGAAGCCGGGCAAAAAGCTGCTTGCCACCGGCAATGGCCGCTGCAATCTGGATAACACCGGCATTGCACCGGAGCTGTATTTCACTGCCGACCCGGCAGCACTTCGTCCGCTGCTGGATGCCGTAAATACCGCCGACCCGCTGCGCTGGTTCCGTGCGCTGGGGCTTTATACCCGCACCGACGAGGCGGGCCGGGTGTATCCGTACTCCAATCAGGCGGCGGACGTGCTGGCCCTGCTGGAGCACCACCTTGCGCAGCACCATGTGCAGCTGCGCACCGGCTGCACCGTGCGCACCCTGAGCCAGAGCCGCAGCGGCTACGCCGTGCAGTTCGAGACGGCAGAGGGCAGCATCGAGACCCTGCGCGCCGATGCCGTCATCTGCGCCATGGGCGGCGAGGCAGGGCCGCAGTTCGGCACCGACGGCTTTGGCACCCGGTTCGCCGCCCAGTGCGGCGGCAGGGTGGAGCCGCTGTACCCCTGCCTGACCGCCCTGCAGTGCGCAAAGCCCCGCAAAGCGCTGGCTGGCATCCGTGCCAAGGCAGCAGCATCCCTGCTGGACGGTGCCCATGTGCTTGCCTGCGAGAACGGCGAGGTACAGTTCACCGATTACGGCCTTTCCGGCATCTGCATCATGCAGCTGTCCGGCCTGCTGGCCCCGGGCCGCGGCCCCAAGGCTCCTGCTGTGGAGCTGGACCTCTTCCCGGCAGTGGACGAAACCGCACTTGCCAGCCTGTTTGCGGCCCACGCCGCCCAGACGGCAGGGGGCAGCGCCGCTGACTTCTGGCTGGGCCTGCTGAACCAGAAGCTGGGCCGTACTGTGTGGTCTGCCGCCGGGCTGCAGGACAGCGACACGCCTGCCGTGCTCACCGCCGCACAGTGGCAGAAGCTGGCCCACACCGCCAAGCACTGGCGCTTTGAAGGGCTGACCCCCTGCAGCTGGAAGCAGGCCCAGACCACCGGCGGCGGGCTGGCCCTGCGGGAGGTGGATCAGCACTTCCAGTTCAAGGGCTGTCCGGGCCTTTACTTTGTGGGCGAAACGCTGGACTGCGCAGGCAGCTGCGGCGGTTTTAACCTGCACTGGGCGTTCGGCTCCGGCCTTGTGGCCGGGCGCAGCGCTGCAGGCCATGCTGCAGCAGGCCGTGCTCTGCCAAAAGCCTCCGCGCCCGCAAAGAGCAGGAAAAAGCCGCACAGGTAAAAATGAGCTTTAAATTTTCAACAAACGCTTGACATCTTGTGCAGATCGCATTATCATAAAGACAATAAAAGTTTGTTCAGAGGATCGAGCAGAACAAGCAAGGGGAGAGTCGAAAGGCCCTTTTGTTTGTCCTGCTCTTTTTCTTTTATTCGGCAAACGGAGCGATCAGGAGGTTTTTATGCTGGATGTAGCAATTATCGGCTGCGGTGTCATTGGTGCGGCAGCCGCCTATGAGCTGTCCCATTACCCGCTGCAGACCGCTATTTTCGAGGCTGAAAATGACGTGGCAGACTGCACCACCAAGGCCAACAGTGCCATTCTGCACGCTGGCTACGACCCCGAACCGGGCACCCGGATGGCGCGGCTCAACGTGGAGGGCTCTGCACTGGCCAAGGAGATCTGCGCCCGGCTGGATGTGCCGTACCTGCAGTGCGGCAGTCTGGTGCTGGCCCTCAGCCCGGAAGAGCTGCCCCACCTGCAGAAACTGTATGAGAACGGCATCGCCAACGGCGTGCCGGGCATCCGGCTGCTTTCCGCAGAGGAAACGTTTGCCATGGAACCGAATCTGGCCCCCACTGTCGTTGGCGCGCTGTATGCGCCCAGCGCCGCCATCGTCAGCCCGTGGGAGTTTGCACTGGCAATGGCAGAAGTGGCTGTGCGCAACGGCGTGGAGCTGCACCGCAGCTGCCCTGTGACCCGCATCGAAAAGACCGCCGGCGGCTGGGCACTGACCACCCCCTCCGGAATTGTGGAAACGCGCTATATCATCAATGCGGCAGGCATCTCGGCGCAGGCCGTGCACGATATGGCCGCACCCCACAAATTTACCATCCAGCCCACCCGGGGCGAATACTACCTGCTGGATAAATCCGAGGGCAGCCGTGTGCACCACGTCATCTTCCAGTGCCCCAACGAAAACGGCAAGGGCGTTCTGGTGGCCCCCACCGTCCACGGCAACCTGATCGTCGGCCCGAACGCCGACCCCGTGGAAGGGGACGATACCGCCTGCACCGCTGCCGGGCTGGCCTTCGTCAGCGCCGCAGCGCGCCGCAGCGTGCCGAACATCCGCTTCAGCGAGTCCATCCGCAATTTTGCGGGTGTCCGTGCCAATGTGGACACGGGCGACTTCGTTATCGGCGAAGCGGAAGGCGCACCCGGCTTCATCGATCTGGCGGGCATGAAATCGCCCGGCCTTTCCAGTGCACCGGCCGTTGCCAGAGAAGCCGTCAAAATTCTGGAAGCTCACGGCGATCTGCCCGCCCCCAAGGCGGATTACAGAGATGGCCGCACCCGGGTGCGCTTCAAGGAGCTTCCGCCCGAAGAAAAAGCCCGGCTCATTGCAAAGGAACCCGCCTATGGCCGCGTGATCTGCCGCTGCGAGACGATCACCGAGGGCGAAATTCTGGATGCTCTGCACGAAGAGATCCCCGCCACCACCATTGACGGTGTCAAGCGCCGCTGCGGTGCCGGTATGGGCCGCTGTCAGGGCGGCTTTTGCGGGCCGCGGGTGCTGGAGCTGATCAGCAAAACGCTGGGCATCAGTCCGCTGGACGTGCTGCAGGATAAGGCCGGCACCAACGTCTTACTGTGCGAAACCAAGCAGGAGGGAGAGCACCATGATTGATCTGGTCATCGTCGGCGGCGGCCCTGCAGGCCTTGCCGCAGCTTACAGCGCATGGCAGCATGGTCTGCGCGATATCCTTATCTTAGAGCGCGACAACGAGCTGGGCGGCATCCTGAACCAGTGCATCCACAACGGCTTCGGCCTGCACCGCTTTGGCGAGCAGCTCACCGGCCCGGAATACGCAGGCCGCTGCATTGAACTGCTGCGCTCCACCGGTGTCCGGGTGGAGCTGGGCACGATGGTGCTGGACGTCACCCCGGACAAAAAGATCCACTGCGTCAGCCGGGAAAAGGGCTATCAGATTTTGGAAGCCAGAAGCATCATCCTCTGCATGGGCTGCCGGGAGCGCACCCGCGGTGCCATTGGCATCCCGGGCAGCCGCCCTGCCGGTATCTACACCGCCGGTGCGGCCCAGCGCTATGTCAACATGGAGGGCTATCTGGTAGGCAAGCGGGTGCTCATCCTCGGCAGCGGCGACATCGGCCTGATCATGGCCCGCCGCATGACGCTGGAAGGTGCCAAAGTACTGGCCTGCGTGGAGGTCATGCCGTATTCCGGCGGCCTGACCCGCAACATCGTGCAGTGCCTGCAGGACTTCGACATCCCCCTGTATCTGTCCCATACCATCGTGGATATTCAGGGCAAGGCCCGCGTGGAAAAGGCCACCGTTGCCAAGGTGGACGAAAACCGCCGCCCCATCCCGGGCACCGAGATGGAATTTGATGTGGACACCATCCTGCTCAGCGTCGGCCTGATCCCGGAAAATGAGCTGACCCGGCAGGCGGGCATCCCCATGGACCCCCACACCAAGGGCGCTGTGGTCTACGAGAATATGGAGACCGGCATCCCCGGCGTGTTCGCCTGCGGCAACGTGGTGCACGTGCATGATCTGGTGGACTTCGTTTCGGGCGAAAGCGACCTTGCCGGTGCTTCTGCGGCGGCCTATGTTTTGAAGGGCGAAGCCTCCGATGCCGCCGCACTCGATCTTATCCCGGGCAATGGCGTGGGCTACACCGTGCCGCAGCGGGTGCGCCCCGCTGATGTGGACAGGAGCGTGAACATCTCCTTCCGTGTGCGGCAGAACTACGGTCCCAGCCAGATCACCGTGACCTGCGGCGGCAGGCAGCTGGCCCGGTTCAAGCGCCAGCGCATGGCTCCCGGCGAGATGGAGCACATCGCACTTCCAAAAGTCCTGCTGGAAAAAGCAGACGGCCCGCTGACCGTTGCGGTAGAGGAGGTTATTGCAGAATGAGCAGCATCAAAGAAGTCATTTGCATCTGCTGTCCCTGCGGCTGCCACTTGCAGGTGGACCCGGAAAATGATTATAATGTAACCGGAAACGCCTGCCCCAACGGTGCCGCCTACGGCAGGGAAGAGCTGACCCATCCCACTCGCATCATCACCAGCACGGTGCGGGCGGAGGGCGGGCTGTACCCGCGCTGCCCGGTAAAGACTGCGCAGGCCGTGCCCAAAGAGAAGATGACCGAGGTCATGGCTGCGCTGGACCGCGTCACCCTGCACGCCCCCGTCCGCACCGGACAGGTGGTGCTGGCAGATGTGTGCGGCACCGGCGTGGACGTTGTGGCAACGCGAAATCTGTGATACACACTCCTGAAACGATACGGAGGGAGCAAAAGCATGAGTACAAAATATGTTCTGGCGCTGGATCAGGGAACCACCAGCAGCCGTGCCATCCTGTTCGACAATGAGCAGAATATCATTGCGGTGCAGCAGCGCGAGTTTGAGCAGATCTATCCGCAGCAGGGCTGGGTGGAGCACAACCCCATGGAGATCTGGTCCACCCAGTATGGAGTCATGAACGAGGTGGTGGCCCAGAGCGGTGTCGATGCCCACGACATTGCCGCCATTGGCATCACCAACCAGCGGGAGACCACCATCCTGTGGGAAAAGGCCACCGGCCGCCCCATCTATAACGCCATCGTCTGGCAGTGCCGCCGCACGGCTCCGCTGGTGGATGAACTGCTGCAGCAGCCCGGCATGGCAGACTACATCCGGGAGAATACCGGCCTGATGCCTGATGCCTATTTCTCCGCAACGAAGATCAAGTGGATCCTGGACAATGTGCCCGGTGCGCGGGAGCGGGCCGAGGCAGGGGAGATCCTGTTCGGCACTGTGGACACATGGCTGGTCTGGAAGCTGACCGGCGGCAGAGTGCATGTCACCGACCGCACCAACGCCAGCCGCACCATGCTGTATAACATCCGCACGCTGGACTGGGACGACACCCTGCTCAAAGCGCTGGATATCCCGCGCTGCATCCTGCCCCGCGTCACCGATTCCAGCGAGGTCTACGGCACCACCGATCTGTGCGGTGTGCAGATCCCGGTGGCCGGCATTGCCGGTGACCAGCAGGCTGCGCTGTTCGGACAGAGCTGCTTTGGCAAGGGCGAGGCCAAGAACACCTACGGCACCGGCTGCTTTTTGCTGATGAACACCGGCGACACCATCTGCCGCAGCCGGAACGGCCTGATCTCTACCATCGCCATCAGCCTGAACGGTAAGGTGGAGTATGCGCTGGAGGGCAGCGTCTTTGTGGGTGGTGCCGTCATCCAGTGGGTGCGCGACGGCCTGCGCATGATCCAGGAGAGCCGCGATGCGGAATACTATGCCCAGAAGGTGCCGGATAACGGCGGCATTTACATCGTGCCGGCCTTTACTGGTCTGGGTGCACCGTACTGGGATATGTACGCCCGCGGTGCCATTGTGGGCATCACTCGCGGCACCACCCAGAACCACATCATCCGCGCGGCAGAGGAGTCCATTGCCTACCAGAGCGCGGACCTCGTGGCTGCTATGGAAAAGGACACCGGCGTGCCCATCACCTCGCTGAAGGTGGATGGCGGCGCCTCCCGTGACCAGTTCCTGATGCAGTTCCAGGCTGACATCCTGAACAAGACCGTGCTGCGCCCGGCCATCCGGGAAACGACTGCTCTGGGCGCTGCCTATCTGGCGGGCCTTGCCACCGGCGTATGGAAGGACCGGGACGAGATCCGCAGCCTGTGGCATTGCAATATGACCTTTGCCCCGCAGATGGACGAGGCTGAGCGCACCCGTCTGCTGGCCGGCTGGCACAAGGCTGTGGGCCGAAGCTGCGACTGGGCAGAGCATTGATAGTTTTCGCCCGACTTTATAGCTCGCGCACAAAATATTTTTTAATTGTTTATTTTCTATTGACATTTTGTTACAAAACGCTATACTAGAAGCATCCCAAGAGAAGTGAGATGGGGATGCACTGTATCGTCCAGATGCAGTGTGTCCCCATTTTTATTACGGAAAAATCAGATTCAAAAAGGAGGTCCCCCATATGAACGAGAAAAAACTTTCAAGGCCGCTGATCAGTCTCATCGTCAGCATCGCGCTCATCATCGTAGGCATTGCCGGTTCTTTCATTTTACAGACGAACTCCGGCAAAACGACCATCCGGAACGTTACCATTGAATCCGAATCCGGTCATACCCTTGCGATGGATGTTTATATTCCGGAAAACGCCACCGCTGAAACGCCTGCGCCCGCTATTTTTGTACAGCATGGCGGAAACAACAACAAAGAAGAAATGCAGCACTACTGCATTGAGCTCGCCCGCCGCGGCTATGTTGCGATCGGCGTGGATATGTACGGCATGGGCGAAAGCGAACCTCTGCCGGACTCCGAATGGCTCACCCAGGGCCGCGGCCTTTATGATGCGGTACGCTACGGCGTGACTCTGCCCTACGTTGATACCGACCGAGTTTCGCTGCTGGGCTACTCCCGCGGTGGCAAGGCAGCTGGTGAAGCACTGCAGTGCGATAACGACAGTCTGAATGTTGTCAAGGCCATTTTCCTGATCCACAGCGATCCCATCGTGCGTAACAGCGAGGGCTACACCGATGTTTACGGTGCCCGAGATGTCGCAGTTCTCGCAGACAAGAACGACGAGTTCTTCTTCTCGGAAAAAGCTAATGATAACGGTACCTATTCCAACGACGCCAACAAGTATGCAGCCAACCTTTCCAGCCCGGCAGAATATGTGATCAACAACAGTGCACAGTCCTTCCTGTATTTCGGTATCGACCCCGCAACCACCAGTGAACAGCGCGTGGCAGAGACCGTTTATGAGCAGGATTACGGCGGAAAGACCGGAAGCCGCCAGATCTTTGTTTCTAACGAGACGCATATGGCTGGTTGGTGGTCCCCGCTGGTCATGAACCGTGTGTTGACCTTCTTTAACCGTGTTATGCCCACTAGCACTGCTCTGAGCGCCAGCAGCTACACCTATACCATCTGGAACATCTTCAAGATCATCGCCCTGTCCGGTCTGCTGCTGTTTGCCGGGTCTCTGATGGTCTGGCTGGTCAACTCCGTCAAGACATTCCAGTGTGCCGACAATGGCGAGCAGGACCTTCGCCCAGTTGGCGATAAGAACGCAGTTGCATGGTTCTGGGGCATCCAGATCATCAGCGCCGTCCTGTCCATCCTCATTATTCGATTCCTGAACAAGCAGGGACTGGCATCTTACCGCGATGCACTTTTCCACTCGGCCAACCCTGCGTACCACGGCCTGATCTCTCTGCTGTGCGGCGCACTGACTCTTGTTCTGTGCACGGTGTGGTACATGGCCTACGGCAAAAAACACGGTTTCTCCTTCCGGAATACCGGCATCGCTATTTCCGGGCATGCACTCCTCAAATCCATCGGCGCGGCCCTGCTTGCAGTCTTTGCCCTGATCCTGATGGTTTTTGCCGTCGACTATTTTGTGGATGTGAACTTCCTGATCGTTTACTGGGGCTTTATGAAGTTTGGAGCCAACCGCATCCCGGGTATGCTCCTTGTTGTACCCATGTATCTCGTGTACTACATTGTCATGTCCATCAGCGTCAACAGTTTTAACTTTAGCACGGCGCTCGGCAAAAACAAGCTGCTTTCTAACCTTCTGATCAGCTTTATCGCATCGGTTCCCACTCTGTTCGTCCTCTGCTACGTTTACGGCATCTTCAAGGCTACCGGCTCGAACCCGATGTTCGGCGGTCTGGCTTCTGCCGCAACTGCAGTGTATGCGCTGCCCGGCTTCATCTTTGTTGCGATCCTGATTTGTCGTCTCCTGTACCAGCACACAGGCAATCCCTACCTTGGCGGCATCTTCTGCGGCGTTCTTGCAGCTGTCAGCGAGTGGGGCATCTGCGAGATTCGCGTGCACACCCCCGGAACACAGTACGCTGGCACTGCTCTGGTCTACGCACTGATCGCGATCGGCTTTGTAGTTACCATAGCATGCGCTGTACTGCTGAAGAAAAATAATGCAGCCGTGCAGGCACATAAATAATGCCTCTTTAATCCTCTTTACAAACCCCTCAATTTTTTATAAACTTGGTTTGCGCATGGTGCGGCCCTTTTAGAGTTTTCTGAAAGGGCCGTATCTTCTGATTGCTCCCTATCTCTGTAAATCTGGCTCGAAAGGAGTCTTACCCAATGCATCCTCTTGCCGAAACCCTGCTGGACGAACCGGTGATCGCCGCTGTGAAAACGGACGAAGCCCTGACTGCTGCGCTGGCCTCGCCCTGCAGTACTATTTTTCTGCTGGCAAGCACCCTGCTCACCGTAGACGGTCTGGTGCACCGCATACATGATGCCGGAAAACTGGCCGTGGTTCACATCGACCTTGTGGACGGCCTTTCGTCGCGGGAGATCGCGGTGGACTCCCTCAACGCCCTGTGCCACCCGGACGGCCCGCCCGACCCTGATCCGCCGGGCGCGCCACCGCGGCCTGCTGACCGTCCAGCGGGCATTCATCCTGGATTCCCTCTCGCTGACCAGCCTGTCCGGCCAGCTGGAGCAGGGCAAGCCGGATTTTGTCGAGATCCTTCCCGGCATCATGCCCCGGGTCATCGCCGAGATCAGCGCCCGCACACAGGTGCCTGTCATTGCAGGCGGCCTGCTGCGGGACAAAGCCGATGTCATGGCCGCCATGCGCGCAGGTGCCGCCGCAGTTTCCACCTCTGCGCCCTCCCTGTGGGATATCTGAGCCAGAACAAGATCCCAGCTGAAGTACGAAAAGCATAATAGTATCCTGGTGTTTTATTGGATATGCCCGCCCACCGATGGAGCCGGATCTCCACGGTGAGCGGGCATTTTTTCGTTTTCATTCGATTTGAGTGAATCTATTCAGCCTGCGGATTAACTCGATAATTTAAAGCAATACTACAAGTCGCACTCCCCTTAAAGTCTTTCTGCTTCCTGCATCTCAGCATCATACTGGATGGCAGAGATCGGCACGAAGCCCTCGATCATATCCAGTTTGCTGTCGACAAGGTCATCATACACATCTTTGATTTCTTATTGATAAGTATAGCACAAACATCGATTCACGGCTAACTGCTCATCTGAAAGGAACTTCAAAAACCGTGTAATGTCATACCGATAGCCGTTCAACGTAGCTTCTGCTGTGCCAGAATACTTCTTATCGTCCAAAAAATCTTGCTTTAGATTATCAAACCGGCCTGCATTCTTCTGAATCTTCTTCATTTTTGTACCTCTGACCTCTGAATTTTTTGAAAAAATCATAGGTACAAGCTCAAAAAGCCCGTATAAAACAAAAAAGACGATAAACCGTTTCTTTCAACGATTTATCGTCCTTTTGGTGCGCTCGAGGGAACTCGAATCCCTGGCCCTCTGATTAAAAGAGCCCACCGGGCAGAACACTCTGATTTTAGAAGTTTCGAGCTTTCGTTGTTTTTGTGCAAAGCATCGTGATTTTTCGCTGTGTAATTTCTGCACCCTTTGCCGTATTTTGCAAGTCAGAGTGCCCATTGCATCCCTTGAAACCGTGCAAAAACATTGCAGAAACCGTGCAAAAACATTGCAGAAACCGTGCACTTACTCTGGGACAAATAAAAGATGATAATTTTTGATCCATGACTTGGTGGCGATTTGAGTGACCACAAAGGTAAATTTGATACACGGAAAGAAGAATGCCCACTCGTCTGAGGAGTTCTCAGGGGAGTGGACATTTCTACGCGAGTGGTTAATATAATTTCGATTATGATAATTCAAATTATATTAAGACGTTCCATGGGCTGTAACAGCTTTACCGCTTGGTTTTCAAAAACCACCTGTTGATAGCGGTATTACTTCTTCACAAAGCGGTATTACTTCTTCACAAATTGGTATACGCCATATTCTGGTGACATCACCAATCCATGCTTGATAAGATTCTTGATAATAGAGGATGCACGAGATTTCTGAACGCCATATAGCTGTGCAACGTTTATGCTGCGGAACTGATATTGATACCGATATCTCTTGAAAAGTTCAAGCGTCCGCTCTTTTGTACTTGCAGTCAGCCTGGTATTATCCAGCCTTTTGCAAAGTTCACTCACTTCGGCATCCGTACTCATTCCGTGGAGCACTGTAGAAGTTTCCGCACTTTCCGCACCACTTGCCACACTTTCCATACTGATTTGTGCCGGAGTCGCTACACTTCTATTCGGTAGTGTGACGATAAAGAAATCCGAATCCGAGTAGAAGGTCGGCTTCTGGGCTACTTCCACATAAGAGTTCAGGATGCGGTCAATGCCGCTGCCACGGCGCTCCATAAAGCCGAGTCGTGAGAACACATCCGAAATCACCTGATTGCGCCGCATAGACGGAATATGCCGGATATCCATATCCTGCACCCTGCGGCCATTCATCATACCGCCCGGTGAAGTGATCTCCAGTCGGTCATCGAACACTTCCACATGAATCTCCGAACCAAGAATCTGATAATTCCGATGGATCAGCGCATTGACCAGCACCTCACGAACGGCTTTATACGGGTAGTCACTGCGTTCTTCACGGGTCATACCACGGATACTCCACGGGTTTTTGCTGTTGTTGCGAACAAAATCTTCCGCATTTTGCAGCAGCGTGATCAGACTTGCACCCTGAAATTCCTTGTCATCCAGAGCATCTTCTTCAATGCTGCCTTTGTAGTTGCCTTTCCAGCGGGTGCAGAAAATACGGGATTGTTTCAGAACGCCCTGATCGCAGAGTAACAGGCCGCCATTCGTAATCTGTCCATCATCTGTTACTAATCCTGCGGATGGCAAGTCTTTTTCGAGGTCGAAATCCTCTTTTTTCAGATTCTTAAACGTCGCGGCCAGCAGTGTAAAACTGACATCACCCACTCGATAAGAACTGGGCAGGGCATCAAAGGTCTGGTTCATACCTTGTAGGATCAGCTCGTTCAGTTCCCGTGAAGTGGCTTCTTCGGACTGGTCACCATGCCGCACATAGGCTGTATGGGAACCGTCAAAGGCATAATAATATGGATACGCCGGGCCGTCCTGTACTTCCAGATCAACGCAGGACTTGCCCTCTATTTCGACCTCCCGCACTCGATAGCGTGGTGTAGGGTCAATGCGGACTTTGATAAGTTCCGTCAATCTGCTCACCACAGCCTGCGGATTTTCCAATCCTACGACCTCGCGTGGCTCATTCTTTACGCCAAAAATCAAGTGTCCGCCCTCGGTATTGGCAAATGCCGAAACGGATTTCAGCCAGCTGCGCGGCTTTTTCTCTTCAAGGCGTTCCTTGTAATCCACATGGGAGGCTTCAATGTAATGGTCGAGGGGGAAAGGCATGGTATCACCTACTCGCTTTTTAATGTTTAGATTCATTATACCGTATTTTCAGTTCAAATTCAAAACTTTTATCGCGTTAACGAACGATTGAATTTTTAACGGGCAGATTGATTTTGTGAACATCTTAGAGTATCATTAGATCAAGCGGACGAATAAAATCCTATTTAGTCTGAAATTCTTCTTTGGTAGCTGCTTAGTCCTTTATAGACGTGGGGTGAATCTAAAATGTCAATGAAAGTTTCTTTCTTTAGAAAAGAACTTCGTGCCGATTACGAAAAAATACTATCGATCACTAGTTCAATCGTTTCATTTCTTCTGCTCTTCTACGATATACCCTCCGAACTGAAAATCAAATACTTTTTGTCTTTCGTTGGTGTGATGCTAATTGTTTATGTTCTAATGTGGTTTCATGCAAATCATATCCGACATGTCGAATTGTCCGTTAATAACTCCACTATCGAAATTTCAGCAGGCGATGTTTTTCAAAGCGAAGGCTTAAAAATCATTGCATTTAACGAATACTTTGATACCCAAGTAGATGAAAACATTATTTCTTCTCAAACGTTAAACGGACAGTTTATTAAAAAGTATGCCCATGATGTAGAGTCCTTAGATCATCTAATACAAGAGAATCAGCATGCTCAAGAGTGTAAGATTAAAGTCAATCAGAATAGGCTGGTAGGAAAGCAAATTCAATATAAACTCGGAACGATTGTTCCGATGGATGACTTTTTTATACTTGCATTCTCAAAATTCGACAATCAAAATAGAGCATATTTGGAAATGAATGACTATACTGCATGCCTTATGAATATGTGGAACGAGTGCGATATTCATTATGGTGGAAGGTCTATTGTTCTTCCACTTTTGGGTTCTGGGATAACAAGATTTCACGGTTATGAAAATATAACCGATCAAGAACTTCTTGAAATTATTCTTTGGACTTTTAAAGTTAGCCGTATTCGTTTTCAATATCCTTCAAAAGCAAAAATTGTTTTAGCACAAAACAGTCTAGATAAAATCGATCTTTATAAAATAAAAAAGCTTTTCAAGAAATAATGAAGTCAGGAGATTAAAAATGGGACACAAGTGCTTTATAAGTTATAAAAAAGAGGATAAAACGTATAAAAATTATCTCGTCGAGTTATTTGCAGGTCAGGATGTTATCGATAAATCCTTGGATCGTATTATTGATAGTGAAGATGGCGACTACATAATGGAAACTATTCGAAACGACTATCTATCCGATTCAACTGTGACAATTTTCTTGATTGGCCAGCATTCTTCTGAAAATGAAGGAAATGATTATTGGGGACGGTCACGTAATTATTTCATTCAGCGAGAACTTCAGGCCTCTCTTTATAATGGAATCGGAAATACTCGTAATGGTGTACTAGGTATTGTATTACCTGAAATGTATGATTCTATTTATAAAGGAAGTTCGCTCTGCAGTACTTGTGGTCAGTACCACGATTGCATTTTGTTAAATGATACAACTGTAATCCGCGAATTTTCTGCCAATTTTTATACCGAACCTCACGCTAGCTGTGCATGGACTTCCGATGAGGAATACTGCGTGATCGTGAAATGGTCCGATTTTATATCCAATCCAACTGCGTATATCGATAAAGCTTATGACAAGCGTTATAGCCCAATTGCATCTAAAATCCGAATTCGTAATCTTCGATAATTAAAAACTTCAGACTTATTGCAACGCCGCTCGTTCAAAAATCCACCATTCATCTTCCAATACATAGCACTGATTGGAACATGAATGGTGTTTTTTACAGTGCAGTTTCTTTCGATTCACATTGACCCTATCCAGCTTGTGGTGTCCGTGCACCCCATCATCTGGGCTCTACAGCAGGCTGATGCTTCAATGTCAACGATAGCTAATCTTGTCACTATCATCTAAAGAGCCCACCGGGCAAGTTACTCTGATTTTGAAACTTTTGAGTTTGCGTTATTTTTATACAAAGCATCGTGGTTTTTCACTGTGTAATTTCTGCATCCTTTGTCGTATTTTGCAAGTCAGAGTGCCCATTGCATCCCTTGAAACCGTGCAAAAACATTGCAGAAACCGTGCAAAAACATTGCAGAAACCGTGCACTTACTCTGGGACAAATAAAAGATGATAATTTTTGATCCATGACTTGGTGGCGATTTGAGTGACCACAAAGGTAAATTTGATACACGGAAAGAAGAATGCCCACTCGTCTGAGGAGTTCTCAGGGGAGTGGACATTTCTACGCGAGTGGTTAATATAATTTCGATTATGATAATTCAAATTATATTAAGACGTTCCATGGGCTGTAACAGCTTTACCGCTTGGTTTTCAAAAACCACCTGTTGATAGCGGTATTACTTCTTCACAAAGCGGTATTACTTCTTCACAAATTGGTATACGCCATATTCTGGTGACATCACCAATCCATGCTTGATAAGATTCTTGATAATAGAGGATGCACGAGATTTCTGAACGCCATATAGCTGTGCAACGTTTATGCTGCGGAACTGATATTGATACCGATATCTCTTGAAAAGTTCAAGCGTCCGCTCTTTTGTACTTGCAGTCAGCCTGGTATTATCCAGCCTTTTGCAAAGTTCACTCACTTCGGCATCCGTACTCATTCCGTGGAGCACTGTAGAAGTTTCCGCACTTTCCGCAGAGGTTTCCGCACTTTCCGCACCACTTGCCACACTTTCCATACTGACTTGTGCCGGAGTCGCTACACTTCTATTCGGCAGTGTGACGATAAAGAAATCTGAATCCGAGTAGAAAGTCGGCTTCTGGGCTACTCCCACATGAAGCTCTAAGCCCTAATATAGTTCAAGCGTATTATACCGTTTTTTATCAGTACATTCCACTACTTTATGCAGTCACATGGGTGGCATTCTCTTTCACCGAATTGATCGTATCCATCAGTTCACTGCCTGTTTTGCCATCAAACAGGCGGGTAAACAGGATGGGTTGGTCAAAGGGTGGTTTCATCAGAACCGCTTTGCTTTCCACATAACCGTTCTGCTCGATGTAATGAATGACCTTCTGCACGAACGCGATCTGCTTTGCATTCAGCGATTCGTCGTTGATGAACTTGGAAAACGCCTGCATGGCAGCATCGTGGTCCAGCTTTGCCACTTTACGCACCAGCAGACCAAAGGGTGTATCCCGAAACTCCCGTGCATAGTCCTCTTTGCTGCCCAGCTCACAGGTGAAGATATGTTCCAGCTCGGTATAGTCACCCCGGGAAAGCGGAATGTTCTGGGTCAGCTTGTGGATGGCCAGCGTATCGCTGCGGTGCTCCATGATGTAGCGGTTCACACGTTCCCGGTACTCGCCGAAATCATAGCCGGAATCCAGCGTTTTGCCCTCGGTCTGTTCCAGTACCGGGTCGGCAAGGGCCGTGTAGACAGGCTTTTGCCCCTCGCCGCCCTCCACCAGAAACTTGATGAGCTCCCGCAGTTCCTGCCGCATTTCCTCAAAGCGGAGCAGATCATGCGAGGTCAAAAATTCGTCTGTCTGCACCTCGCGGATGAGGGGCAGCTTTGCCTGCACCTGCGGGATGGTAGCTTTCCCTTCCAGCATTGCCGCCGTGCTGCGCAGCTGTTTCTGGGCGCGGCCCAGCCCCGGCAGACCTTCCAGTTCACAGAGCAGCAAGCCATACACAAAGTTATCGAACCGCTTGGCGGCCTCGTCCTTATCGTCCAGCGAGATGAGCGGTGCCACCTCTTTCATCAGAGTACCCTTGTCCGTTTCAGTCAGGCTGACAAAGGCTTCCGGCTTTTGATAGTGTTCCACGGCCTGTCGGTGCAGCCGCACGGATACCAGCTCCGGGTTCAGCGCTCCCACCTCGGCGCGGCAGGTCTCCGTTAAGATCTTGCGCCAGTTCTGGTAGTTTTCGTCCCCATAGGCTCCATCCTGCAGCGCGGCGGCAATGCGCACCTGCTTGCAGAAAATGCTCTCGGACAGACTCTTGGTGTCCGCGCTCTCGTAGCCGTTGGGTTTCTGACGGAAAAATTCAAAGTTGCCGCAGTAGTCGAAGATCAGAAAACGCCGTTTGCCCGTATATTCGCCGTCGATGGCATCCACGCAGGCAAGGGATGGGCAGAGCCGCGTACCACGGCCGATCATCTGCCAGAACTTCGTTTTGCTGCGCACTTTTTTGAAGAACACCAGATTCACGCACTCCGGCACATCGATGCCCGTGTCCATCATATCCACCGAGACCGCAATAAACGGCGGCTTGTCCGGCTGTTTGAAGTCGTCAATGATGGACTGTGCATAGGCATCATCGCAGACCACCCGCTGGATGAATCCCGGGTACTGGGTCTCCAGCTGCGGGTAGAGCTTGCCAAAGCGTTCCCGGATAAACTCCGCATGGCGCTTGTTCTGGGCAAAGATGATGGTCTTGCCGATGCGGTCGCCGCCTGCCGTCTGGATGCCCCGTTCCATCAAGTCTTGCAGCACCGTGTCCACGGTGTTGGCGTTGAAGATGAACTTATTCAGCTTTTCGGACGGGATGAAGGTGGGCAGGGTGTCGTCCTCGGCAAAATCGTCCTCGTAGCGGGCCTTATCCTCCGGTGAAAGCTGGTCGTAGTGGATGCCCTCTTCTGTGAATTTCGTCTTGACCTCGTAGTTGTAGTAAGGCACCAGCACATGGTCGGTGTAGACCGCCGTGTCGTAATCGTAGGCGTAGGTGGGGATGCCATGTTCCATCTCGAAAAAGTCGTAGGTGTTGCGGTCCACATCGGTTTTCGGGGTGGCGGTCAAGCCCACCAGAACCGCATCGAAATAATCAAAAATGGCGCGGTATTTCTTGAAAATGCTGCGGTGGCTCTCGTCCACGATGATAAGGTCAAAATGCGCAGGGGAAAACAGCGGCACGCCGTCCTTGGTCTTGGCGTTGTCGATGGCGTTGAGCATGGTGGGATAGGTGGAAAACACGATGCGCGCGGCCTTATCGTCCTTGGAGGAGCAGAGGTTGCACAGCGACTGGTCGGGCAGATACTTTTTGAAGTCGTCCTTTGCCTGCTTGACCAGCGCGGTGCGGTCCGCCAGAAAGAGCACGTTGGTCACATGACCGCCCCGGCTCAGCACATCGGTCAGGCTGGATGCGGTGCGGGTCTTGCCTGTGCCCGTTGCCATGACCAGCAGATTGCGCCGGAAGCCCTGCGCGATGTGGGCGCAGACTGCCCGGATGGCGTTTTTCTGATAGTAGCGGTCGGTGATTTTATCGTCAATTTCGATGGTGTCCAGCGGTTTTTTCTCGGTGCGGCGGTTCATCAGCTTCTGCAAGTCGTCCTTGCAGAACACCCCGCTCACAGCACGCTGCGGGCCGCTCTGCTCATCCCAGAAATAGGTGGTGTAGCCGTTGGTGGTAAACAGCATCGGACGGCGGCCAAACTTCTGCTCCAGACAGTCTGCATAAAGCTGAGCCTGCTTGCGCCCGATGTTGGGGTCTTTTGTGCTGCGCTTGGCTTCAATGACCGCCAGCGGCAAGCCGTCCTTGCCCATCAGCACATAGTCTGCATAGCCCTTCTGCCCCAGCACGCCGTTCATGTTGTCCACTTCGTACTCGGTGCGCACATCGGTATCCGGCCCGGTGAACTTCCAGCCCATGGCCTTGAGGTCGATATCGATGATCTTCTGCCGCGTCTCGGCCTCGGTCAGGTCGACGGCGGTGAAACTGCGGCTCTGCTGGTTCTGCTGTTTGCTGGCCGTGTACGCCGCCGAAAGGCTCTCCACCTGCTTGCGCAAGGCTTCCAGCTCGGCATCTTTCTGGGACAGTAAACTTTCCTGTTCCCGGATCTTCTTTTCGTCCAGTGTTACCTTTTCGCCGGGGATGGCTGTCTCGTCAAAGGAGCGCTCCACATAGTCCGTGCCGTAGCAGTAATCCACCCATTGGATGAAATCGAACAGCCCCCGCAGGCTGAACACTGCATCCGCCGCCGACACGCTGTGCCCCGTATGTACTGCCAGATTGCCCGCCTTCACGATGCTGGGCAGCACGCTCCACACATTGCGGTCCACTGCGAAGCGGAAACTCGGCTCGTGCAGCAGGGATTGCAGGTTGTCCTTGTAGGGCATCGTGATGGTTTTATCTGCCGCATACACCCACTTCACCGCCAGCTCCAACGCCTTCCGGCACCCCACCGCGCACATCGCCGGGGAGGTGGAGAACACTTTCTCGGCCTCGATGGCAGAATTGGCAAAGAGGGAGTATTCGGGGCGGGTGGAGAGATAGGAGAAGTTGGACATAAAATCAGCTCCTTTTTTCTAATCCAGCAGTTTTACAGATATTTTCTGCTGTCAACTCATCTATTAAAACTCTAGCATTTTCGTTTTTCTTTTCTTCAAAATGATCATCATACTGTTCAAAATAGTCATCAAAGATAGTTTTTCCATCTTTTACACTTAGACTTCTTTGGCTGGTACTATTCACTTGAAAATAACAATCATGGTGTTCATTAAGAATATCATCATATTGTATCCAAACATATGTATTTCTTTGGAGAAGCCCTACATCCGTATAGCTATTTCCCCATAGAAGTTCTCTGTCAGCTTCATAGTATTCTTTTTGATTATTCTTAGAAAATGTAGTTAAGATAAGACCCTCGTTCGCACCCGTTTCCATGAACGAAGAAAAAAACTGCGGAACCCATATCCTTACTTTTTCAAACGGCGTAAACTTTGTATCATGATCCACACAATATGAAAAGTCTATACCACATAACACCTTAACAGAAACATTTTTACACCGCCCACCCAGATTTTCGACTTGAACAGCCACAGTAGAACCTTCTTCTTCGTTTCCGCCAATTGAGTATGCTATTTCTTGTATGGAAAAATCCGGCTGTATATCAGCCCTTGCGATTTCAACTTGTACTTTTGTTAATTGGTTTGCATACCCCGAAATAGCAATTGCACTATAAAGCATAACCACTATTTCAAGCAGCCGAAGAAAAGGTTCAGCTCTCTTGATAGATTTACCCCATCGCTCACTAGATGATTTATAATGCTTTCCCCGATATTTCATTTGCAATCCTATTTTTTCGGTTATATTATTCAGTCCAATATGGCTCTTCTTTGTAGGTTTCCTTATAAACTTTTTTAATGTACTCTTTTGCCTTTTTTATTTCCTCCATATTATCATCTAAATTTGTGATTAGTATCTGCATAATATCTGTTGTACTAATGAATTGTCCCAAAATCTCCTTTTTTAATACAGCAATAACAGAGCACCACATGTAAACAATAACCAGCGTTGGCTGGTCTTTATATTTTTCTTGCTGTAATTTTGATTGAAGCGCCAAAACTCTTCCCGTTTCTTTTCCTCCATATTTAATCGTGTTTATTTTGTTTTTGGCAATTTTGTCTATGTGAATTAGTTCATTATACCGTTTATTATATTTTTCCTTTTCCGATTGACTTAAACAGCCATTATCTTTAAATTGTGCAAGCCAAACAAGTTCTGTCCAATAATCAAAAAGAGAGCGAAGTTCTTTATCATATCCACTTTTATAAAATTCCAACTCTTTCAACTGATATGTAAATTCACGATTCCTGCGTTCTTCATTGATATTCATTTTTGCAATAATACCATCTGAAACCTTTTCCACAATGGTGTTTACCACGCTCTCTCCTGGCACTTCCATAATTTTCCCCCTCGGTTCAATTTTATTCATCTGTGTTTGTCCGCTTGTTTCTAAATTCACCATTCCTATTTCACCCAAAATATTCCTGCATCAGCGCCTTTTTCATCAATTCCAGCTTTTCAAGGCTCTGCTGTACGGTCTGCTTCTGCTGGCTTACGCGCTCTACAAAAGCGGCAAACTGGTTTTGAAGTTCAATTGGCGGCAAAATCATTTCTATTTTATTCATCGTCGAGATTGGAAGTTGCGGTTGTGCAGACCCGCTTGCAATCCGGCTTTTTATGGAATCAAGTTGCATTTTGAATTGCTCAATAAAGAAAATTTCAGAAACGACTTGTTTATTCATCCTTAGAATGACCATTCCAGAATTGATTCGAATATTCTCATAAGGAACACTTGTATCATAAAATGCTAAATTTCCAATTGTTCCTCTTGTGGTTAAAACGACATCACCTCGACAAAGTTTTCCGTTACGCAATAGAGCGTCTTTTTCTTCCGTTATATATGTACAGTTTTCAAACGAAAACCCCTGCGCAGTGACATTCTTTGCGTTTAAAAACAAGCAAAAGCCACTATCTGAAAACTCTTCTTGTTTCGGGTAGTTTTTCCCTCTGTCGCCATCAATGATTTGACAAATAGCGGTCATTGGGCTTGCTGGCAGATTGTTTACATTATCTGCTGGATCTCCAAACATCTCCACAAACCGTGCCTTTACCAGCTCGTCCAGTTTGGCAAGCTGCTGCTTACGGAGAGAAATCAACTGCTCTAACTTCTTGAATTTTTCTGCAATTTCTTTCTGCTGGTTTACTTCAGGTAACGGGATTTCAATGCTTTCAACGATGGATTTAGAAATTTCTTTAAAAGTCGCACCACGTCCCAATGAATTGAGATAGTCTGTTTTTGATTTCAAGAAAAAATAGAGGTATTCATTATAAATCGCATCTGAGCAAATAAGGTTCTTAAATCCTTGATTGCAACACATTTCACAACCGGCAATTGCGGTTTTGCCAATCGGCGCGCGAGAAGATAAAATGACTGTTCCTGTCGGCAGATAAGACAATCCTGTTTTTTCTTTTCCCTCTTCAGTAATGTGCCGAACTGAATCCATAATGTAAAAAGTATCTTCGTTCAATTCAGCAGGTGTTATCCATTTGATGTTGCCATCCCAGTAGGACGTAACAGATGTTTTTGGTGTCGAACCAGATACAATAGTACAAACCTCTCCCAACTTCGCCATCACACCATCTCCTCCAGCTCTGCCAGACCCTTGGTGATCTCCATTTCCAGCTCATGCAGGTCAGCAAGGATCTCCGTAGTCGAGGGATACTCCACCGGCACATACTCGGTCTCTTTGTACTTATTGATGGACAGATCATACCCGTTGGCGGCAATTTCTTCTTTGGGCACAAAGAAACTCTGCTCGGTGCGCTTGCGGTCAGTTTCGGCATCAAGGTTCTGAAACCGGGCGATGATGTCCGGGATATCGTTTTCCTTCACCTCGGTGCGCTTGTCGTCCAGCGAGAAGCCGTCGGCTTTCATATCGTAGAACCACACCTTATCGGTGCCGCCCGCGCCGGTCTTGGTAAACACCAGCACCGCCGTAGACACGCCTGCGTAGGGCTTGAACACGCCGGAGGGCATGGAAATGACCGCCCGCAGCTGGTGGTTTTCAATCAGTTCTTTTCGGATGCTCTGGTGCGCTTTGCTGGAACCGAACAGCACGCCGTCCGGCACGATGCAGGCGCAGCGTCCGCCGGTTTTGAGCATCCGCAGGAAGAGCGCAAGGAACAGAAGCTCCGTCTTTTTGGTGTTGGTGACGGCTTTCAGGTCGTCGTTGATGCTCTCGGCATCCACGGTGCCCTTGAACGGCGGGTTCGCAAGGCAAACGGTATACTTGCTGCAAATGGAGTTTTGCTTCGACACGCTGTCCTTGTAGTCGATCTCCGGGTTCGTGATGGAGTGGAGCATCAGGTTCATGGCCGAAATGCGCAGCATGGTGCGGTCCATGTCAAAGCCGGTGAACATCGGGCCGGCAAAATGCTGCCACTGCTCCGGGGTCATGCTGTCCTCGTAGTGGGCGCGGAGGTACTGCGCACTGGACACCAGAAAGCCCGCCGTGCCGCAGGCGGGGTCGCAGATAAAGTCGTCCGGCGTGGGCTGCACCAGTTCCACCATCATGTCGCGGATGTGCTTGGGCGTGCGGAACTGGCCGTTCTGCCCTGCGGTTGCCAGCTTGCCCAGCATATACTCGTACAGGTCGCCCTGCATATCAAGGTCGGCAATGTCGTGGGTGTAGAGATTCTCCAGCCCGGTGATGATCTTTTGCAGCACCTGCGGCGTGGGAATCAGGAACATGGCATCGTCCATGTACCGCGCAAAGGCGGTGTTGCCCTCATCCGGGCGGGTGGGGTCGTCTGCGATCTCCACCAGCTCGCCGTTTGCGTCAAAGTCCGGCAGACGGCCATACTTCATCTTTTTGATGGCAGGGAACACCCGCTGCTGCATGGTCAGGAAAATCTCGCGGGAATCTTTATCCTTGAAGCGGCTCCACCGCATAGATTGTCCTGCTTCGCTGGCCGGGAAGATGTGCTCCATCTTTTCGCCCGCCATGTTCTCAAAATCTTCGGTGGCAAGCTCTTTCTCGTCCAGTGACCGGATGAACATGAGATAGGTCAGCTGTTCAATGACGGTCAGCGGATTGGTGATGCCGCCTGCCCAGATGTCCGTCCAGATTTTGTCTACCTTATTTTTAATGGCTCCTGTTACCATGCGTTCCTCCTGAATGTTTGCCAATCGCAAACGCTTTGCATCTTGAATTTTTGGTGATAATATCACAATTTTATTATAGCAGTGTACGATTATATTTTCAATGTAGAGCGTTTAGCGGAAGTGCTTTCTTGATTGCAAGGCAAGAAATTAGTGGAACGTTAAAACAGCAATTTGCGATATGCAATTCAACGCTGTTGCTGTTGCATGAAGAAGTTGAATTGCTATAAAACGGTAAAGTGAATTTTACCTGCTTTGCCGTTTTTTCTTTACATCTGGACTCCAACATGCCTTTGTGCTATTCAGCGATTCCATCGCGCAGCCTGCGCTCTGCTTACCAACTGATGATCTCCGGCGGTGATGCGAAAGCCGTACAGGGAACAACACCTGTACAGGCTGCCCCGGTTGAAGCAGAACCGACCATCTCCATGTCGGCACTGTTGGAGCTTCTGAAGGACGCAGACCCTGCCGTAAAAGCGCAGCTCCGCTTGGCTTTGCTGACCTGAATTGCAAAAAATAGCACGAATTGCAGAGTAATTCACAGACTTACTCCATCTGACACGAAAAATGCGGACCGTGCAGAGGCCGTGCAAATGGCGTATAAAAAGAAAATCCCACGAGGAATCTTACGATTCTTCGTGGGATTTTGGTGCGCTCGAGGG
>OHBP01000409.1_pt1 | contig 23261 bp, 8 predicted proteins | sample 1577471 | NCBI WGS metagenome assembly OHBP01 (sample SAMEA3879503, study PRJEB24766) | human gut metagenome | biome: human-associated habitat; feature: feces | place: USA | collected 1985/1987
GCCGAAACGGTCGAAGGCGCGGGCGTAGAACGGGGTGACGCAGCTCATGGCCAGCACATAGGCGGCGCTCATGGTGCCGGCGATGGTCCAATTGTCGTAGAGATGGTTGAGCGCCAGAACGATGCCGAGACTCATCATGGAGATCGGCAATCGTGCCACCGCACCGGACAGGCAGAACGCCTTGGCTCCGGGCAGCATGAACAGGCGCTGATAGGGCGAGTGGGCAGCGGACGACTTCGAAACCGCGCGAGTCGTGGACACAATAACTCCTTACTGGTGCGTTGTCCGGCACGTGCGCCCGCCCACACGTGCCATCCGAGGGGTAGCGGTTCCCAAGCAACGTCACGCGGCGCGTTTCAACCGCGGACCGGTACGTGGCCAGTCGTCTTCATCGTCGGAGATGCCTTGCGATGCATAAGGTCTCTCCGCCGGTGAAGGCCGTCCGATGCTGTACAGGTCATGAGCCTTTGGGCTCAGTCGTTGTCAGATTGTTCGGGAATGCCGGAGCTCAACTCGGTAAGGATTTCCTGTTTGGTTTTCGCGCGGGCGTGAAGCTCGCGCAAGCCCTCGTCGGGCTCACTGACATAGTAGAGAGTGGCGTCGATACTGTCCAATTCCACACCTTCGACCGCTGCCAGCAGCAGTCGGTACATGTCGAGCTGGGCGAGTTTGCGGGTGATGTCGTCTGGCTTGGTGGGCCGACGACCGGTTTTCCAGTCGACCACGGTAAAGCGTGCGGTGGTGCTGGACGGGTCAAGTCCACCGATGAATACCGCATCGAGTTTGCCATTGACCAGGCCCACGCCCGGCACGTCCACGACGATGGCACGCTCCGTCCACGCCGGGATGCGCTTGGCCCACGATGATTCGGCCAGTCTGCGCTGCCACGCCACCAGCTTGGACTCGGTGGCATTGTCGCTACTTATGGAAGTGGCGGAGGCGGCGGATACGGCGGATGCGGATTGTTGAGCCGTGGGCTGTGGGACAGCGGGCTGCCGTGTGGATGGCTTGCGGCATTGCCGCTCCCGTTCGGCCAAATCGGCCAACATGGCTTCCCGGGAAACGAATCCCGCATCCTGACCTGTATGCGGCATACTTGATTCGGCTTCATATGCCAGTACCGCTTCATCCGGCTTACCGGCATTGATGAATTGCTCAGCCCACGCATGGAACTGCGTGCCGGCCTCGGCCGCCGGAGACGATATGCGCGGAATCGGGCGGATAATGCTACGCCAGTAGAGGCGCTCCTCCCGTTCGTTCATGCCACCTACGCGGGCTTGCAGGCTTGTCACGTTCTGGCGTCCTGCAGCCAGAACGCGTTGCGCCTTGGCTTTGACTGCCTCATCAAGCGACTGGCCGCTGGCGGCATCGGCCATCAAATCGGCGTCGTCCACCAGCAATTGCGCCCGTTGCAGCAGTGGACCGGCGTCTTGGTGCTGCTCAAGTGACGAGGAATCTGCGGCGATAACATCGATGCCACGTGACAGCTGTTCATGCACTGCGTCGCTGAGGGTAGCCGGCCACGGCAATTCGACAGCGGCATCCGTCTGCGTAATCGGCGTCTGCCATGCCTCCCCCACCACGGCGTCACCGTATGCCGCGGCATGCTCTCCGATAAAGAACCCTTCGGGAGTGGCAATCGCTTCGCCTTGCGCCGAGATCAGCATGGGCTTCCCGGCATTGGCGGCTTGCAGCCGTTCCACACAGTCCTGAGCCGATATCGCATGTTCACGGGCTTGGAGCGCGTCATGCACTTCAAGCCAGAAATTGGATGGCTGAGCGGCGCGAGAGCCTTTGGGCACCACTGACGGGTCCCGCCCGGATTCGCCCGTATAGGCGCAATAGGTCATCAGGGCATCTTCTCGCGCACGGGTAAGCGCCACATACATCAATCGACGTTCGTCGGCATGCAGCCGGCGCCCATATTCCTCCGCCTGCGTCAAATACCAGCCGGATGCATCCACTTCTTCCACGCCATCGCCGAATTCGCGCATGGAGCCGAACACTTCATCATCAATAAGCTCCACATCATCCAAAGCCGCCAACGATGCGATGGGGTCGGCTTCCACATCGGCATCATGGGGGAATCGCGGCAGAATGCCGGCATCGGCACGCATAGGCACGGGTACGGCGGTGGGGTTGGTGAGCCAGGAGTCGGCGGTCTCATGATATTCGGGTGCGGTCCAGTGACCTTGCTCGGTGCCTCCCGTATGGTGCTCGTCCAGCACGATCTTGAGATGGTCGCCCTGATTGCTGGGGAATCCGACGGCGGTAAGCCCCACTACCGCAACGGCATCCCATTCCAACCCTTTGGACTGGTGTACGGTCATCAGTTCCACATCCACCGGAGCGTCGGGGAGACTGGCGGCTTCATCCTCCACCGAAGCCAGATGATCCACCCATGTGATGAACCCATGCAACGAGGGAGTTTGCTCAGCGGCAATCTCTTGCGTGTACGTATCCACCAAATCCACAATCGCATCCATAGGCATATGCGCCAAAGCGGGATTGGCGCGGTGCTGCGGATTATGCAGCACACCGGCCAATACGGTGTCGATGTCAAGATCCAACGCTTCTATGCCGGCGCGAATCACGTCGCCCAGTGGACGCCCGACGGCATCATGCACCTGACGGAGCATCACCGCGGCCCGGGTTATGGCGTTGCGCCCGTGTGCGCTCAACCGTTCAAGCAGTTTTACCAGGTCGCCGCGTAGCAATACGTCTGGCAGGAATACCGCATTGGCCACCTGATCGCGGTACTCACGCACCACAGCCGCCCATTCATTCGCTGGTGTATCCGGTTGGGCAAGGCCGGCCTGCACCAATGCTTGGAAGCGTTGTTCCGTGTTCTGTTCTTCAGCAAAACGGGCCAACATGGTCAAATCCGCTGCGGACATGGTGAATCGTGGCGTGGCCAGCAAGCGCATCAGCGATCCCGTATCGGTGTGGTCGGCGGCCACGTGCAGCAACGCCATCAGATCGCGGATTTCCGGACGTTCCAACAGCGCGGAATAGCCGACCACGAATGTGGTCAATCCGGCCTGTTCCAATGCCGCCTGATATTCGGGCATATGTGATTTGGACCGAAACAGCACGGCGACCGGCGCTTTCTGTTCGCCCGGCATCTGTTCCTGTTGTTCGGCTGCGGAACGGTGCCGTGCGATGGCCGTCTTGCAGAAACGCACTACGGCGTCGATCTCCTGCCCGGCCGTGGCGAAGCCCAGTACTCCCAATGTTCCTTCGGGGGCATCAGGCATGGGGTCGAGCGATGAGACATCGACCTCACGCATCAATGAGCTGGAAGGACGCGACGGGTTGGAGCGCAACGGCAGCGTGAGATTATTGGCGGCTTCGAGCACTATACGGCTGTTTCGCCTGGTGACGGACAGCGGGAATGGCTTGTATCCGGCAGACAGGTGGAAATCTTGCTGGAACATACGGAATGCACCAGGGCTGGCACCACGCCATGCGTAAATCGACTGGAACGGATCACCCACCGCGTTGACGGCGGACCTCTGTGACGCATCCACGTGGAACAGTGCTGCCAGCAGAGCGGCCTGCGTGGTGGAGGTGTCCTGATATTCGTCGAGCAGCACGTGGCTGTACCTGCGGCGCGTACGCTCTCCGATGGAGGGGAAGCGCTCGATAAGCTGATACGCGGCAATGGTGAAGTCGGAGAATTCGGCCATATTGCGTTCCCGCTTGGCTTGGGCATAGGCCTCCACCAGCTGGAGCAGAATATCGCGTTTGCGTGTGGTCTCCAGCAGCGCACCGCAATGATAGGTGCAACGGGCGTGCAAATGTTCGGCACGGTCATCGAGCTTGGCTTGCCAGCTGGCGTCGGTATCTTTCTTCAGTCGTTTGATCTTGGGGATTTTCGGCTCGTCCTCGGGCATGGGTTCGTCTGCAACGGCTTGTTGCAATCGATTGATGAATGCCGAATCCCATTGCCGTACTCGATTGATCGCATCATCGAAGCTGGTGCAGCCGGCACCGATCATGGCACTGCCAATGGCATCCGACAACGCCAGAACACGGTTCGCCAAACTGGAGAAGGCGCCAAAATCCTCACTGAACGCCAGATCCATGTGCCTGTCGATGACTTCGGTGGCCAGTTGAAGCGCTCCGGCTGCGCTCAATGGTTGCGTGTTCTGATCGAATCCGACAAGCAGTCCATATTGGCGCACGATGGTCTGGAAGAAGGCGTCATACGTGAAAATGGCCGGCTTGAGGAATGCCCGATCAGACACCGTGGCGGTCGTAGAGCCCGCCATATCACCGGCCACTGCGGCGGAGACGCGTTCCAGCAGTTCGCCTGCGGCCTTGCGTGTGAAGGTCAGGCCCAGGATGCGTTCAGGTGCCACACCTCGATTGATAAGCGCGATGATGCGTTGGGTCATCGTAAAGGTTTTGCCGGAACCGGCACCGGCAACCACCAATACGTCAGCATCGACTGGCGCATCGATGATGGCGGCCTGTTCCGCACTGGGAGTGAACGTGCTCATGCTTGCCTCGTTTCGAAAATCGTGTCGATCTGGCCTGCACAGGCAGGGCAGACGTTCTTCATACGGCAGAATCCGATATGGGTGTCTTGCGGATGGGCCTCGATGATGGCTGATCTGCTGGCCGCCGCGGCATAGAATACGCGGGCGATCATGGTCAGCGACCATAACGTCTGCGTACCGGCGAGCGCGGCGAATTGCGCCCACGCTTCGGCACTCACACCTTCGGGAGGAGTAGCCGGATCTATGGCGGGTATGTCGAAGAAACGGTTGGGGTCTTTATACCAGTATCGGGGCGTGAACGGTTCGGCATTCAACGAGCCATCAGTGAACAGCGGCGGCTGGAAGGCACCTTCCGGAGCGTAGCTTCTGGCTGGTGCCGCATTCTGCCCGACATGGAATAGCGCGCTTTGGCTGATATGCGGCATTGCGGCAAGTGCCTTGGCACCGCGCGGCCCGTCTTCGGGGAACACGAGGCCAAGCTGATAGCACACGAGCTGCAAATCATTGAAAATCTGTTTGACCGTGGGCGTTCTGCCTGTTTTGTAGTCAATGAGGCGAATGCATTCGCCGCCGTCTGCGAGTACGCGGGTTTCCATACGGTCGATGCGCCCGGACAGTCTCACGGTCAGATGCTCGTCCATGCCTTCCGGCCATCCTCCGACCAGTGCTCCCATCAGACGGACCAGCGTGTTCCGACCGATTGGGTGCAGGCCGGGCACGGCATTGTATGCGTCGAGTATGTCACGCACATCGAATCGTGCGGCAAACTCCCGTTCGCATTCGGCACCGGCCAATGCGCCAATGCTGAAGTTGCTGGAGTTCTTGCCAAGATACGTTTCCGGATCGGCGTCGCTGCGCACAAAGTAATCGGCGATGTTGCGCAGGGCATCCGCCGCGGACTCGTCCTTACGGGTGGCCTCATAGCGGTTCCGGGTGTCGGCTATGGCATTCGGATCGGGACGTTTGCTCTGATAGATGGCATTAAGCCGTGCCGCGACAGCCTCGATGCGGCGTTCCGTGCCGGCCGTGGAGTCCAAGCCCAGTGCGGCCAACGCCTGGGCATTGTGGGAAAGATGGTCCAGCCCTTCCTCGCTGCCTTGCTGCGCAACCGCATGGATGAGGGTTCCGAAACTGGTGGCCACGGAGCTGGGGCGAGGACCGGCGAACCGGTTCTCCAGCATCCAGCACACCGGGCACGCCCATAGGCTGTCGACCGCCGATGGAGATAAGGTGACCATGGGCGCGGCCTGCGCATCCGTCTTGCCTTTCCCTGTTTGGATACCGTCAGGCTGTACACCACCAGATGACGCGCTGTCGGATGAGGCACTGTCAGATGAGGTATCGCCAGATGACGCACCGCCAGATGACGCGCTATCCGATTGGGCCGGCGATTCCACAAACGCCCAGCTCTGCGGATTTGCGGCGCGCACACCATGCTCTAACAGGAGTGTCAACGCAATCGCGGCGTCCTTTGCGGCAGCCTGCTGCGGTTGAGCAGTGGCCAGAACCGCGCGGGCGGCGCTGACCAACCCACGTGGGTCGGCGTCCAATCCGGCCAGATCATATTCGGCGAATCCCGCATGTGCCCCCACTGTGGTGAAAGGCGCCTGTTGCCGGTTGCGCGGATAGTATTCCGGCAGATACCCGAAGAGAAAGTCCGAGGGGCTCATGCTGTCGTTCCATACCGCGCTGATCATGATTCGCCGTGCACGGGTCAGCGCGACCAGGAAACTCTTCTTCTCGCCCGACAATACAGCCGCGAACCGCGGATCATGCCCGGTTTTGTCGCTTTCTTCAAGCGCTCCCCTCAGCACGAGCTCGGCAAGGTCTTCACCACCGAACATGGTGTTGCGCCCGGCGAGGTTCGGCCACACGTCTTGCTGGACCACCGGTATCCACGCATATTCCCAGTGGCGTCCGGCCGCGCCTGCCGGCGTAGTCAATGTCACCGCGTCTTCCACCGGTCCTATGTGGGCCAAGGAATCGGCCTGCACTTCCATGCCCCGAACCTGTGCCATGAATGACGTGATGTCTCGACTGGCGGTGGAATCATCGGCGAACTGGAACAGGCGCATTGCCGCGTCCAGCCGGTCATTGGCCGTACGCCCCTCTGCCGTGTTGAATAATGCCGCACGCTGCCAGACCGGTGCCAGACCGGTGGCGTTCCACGCAACAGACAGCGCATAGCGCGGCTGTACGCGCTGGCTTGCCGGCAGCCGCTCCAAGCCGGAAGCAACGCTGCCCACCAGATGCCACAGGTTCGCAAAAGCGCGGGCCTGAGAGTCGTTGCCGAGCACCGCGTGGATGGATGCGAGCGCAGCCTGCGCCGGCGCGGCGGCATCATCAACGGCAAGCATCACGTATAGCGCGTCAACGCCAAAGGCCAAGTCATCGCCGGACGGTTCACCGAGTATTTCGACAGACACTGGCAACGAAGTCACTGGCGACGAAACCGCTGACGTCGAAACCACTGACGAGGATGTGTCACGACCTGTTTCACGCCGTGTTTCACGGTATGTTTCACGCAATGTTTCCCATGCCGTCGTCAGAGAGGTCAGCATGGCATCATCCGTGGCGAGATGCGCCAGCGACTCCAACGACCCCATGGCCGATTCGATCGGCGCAAGCCTTGCGGGACGCCCCTGACCGGGTCTGGCCCCGGCACTCACCAACGGGCCTTCCATCAACGTGGCCACTCTAGTCCTTACATATGCCGCGCAGGAAGCCAACGTCATCTGACATTCCGCCATTCCCTCGGCACGCAATCGGGCAAGCTCCACAAGCGCGAACAATCCCTGCACGAAAGTCTCGTCCTTCAAAGGACGGGTGACCGACGAATACCGCACCGGCACGCCATCTCGGCGCAGTCGTTCGCCGAACAGCCGCACGGCGGCATTGTCGTGGGTGATGACCGCCATGTCGTTCCACCGAATATGCCGGTCAAGATGCGCCCGCTTGATGCGCCAGACCACATCATCCAGCTCCTCACGTGAGGATCGGTACAGGCCGGCGGTCACCGTGCCGTCCGACTGATAATTCGCTGCATCGACTCCGCCCAGCATGGCGGTCAGCTTGCCGGGACGCTCGGCCGGAGGCAGCGGCTCGTCTTCCGGCGAGGGAATCGACAGCGAAATACGAGACGCGATCACATCAGCCATCGTCATGTGCGACTGATCAGCGCCGGTACTGCCGCCAACCAGCTGTTCTTCCTTGGCCTTCAGCCACCCTTCCACGGCACGGCGCATCAGATATTCCGGATACGATCCACGGAAGGTCTGCACCGATTCATCCGGGTTGCCGACCAGCACCAACTTGACGCCGGCATTCCCCAACTCCTCCAAGAAGCGCATGCCGGCCAGCGTGGTGTCTTGAACATCATCCACAACCAGCAGCCGGGGCAAGCCCAACGCCTCCACACACATAGGCCGGTCGGAATCATCCGCGTGATCGGCGGCGAATGCCTCACGCACCACACGAGCTCCTGCCACCAGCAAATACGAGGCATCCAAACGGTATTGCCCCGGATATGCCGCGCTTTGGGCTGCAATATATTCACGGCGCAACGCGAAAGCCAAACGCCATTGCACCGACAATCGCGCGTCCTCCGTCACGGCGTCCAAGAGACGTGGCTCTTCGTGAACGCCTACACCGAGCTCATCCAATCGGGCCAGCATATCGCGCAACTGGCTGATAAACGCATCTGAAATACCGCGAGTGAACCTATCCGCGCTGGTCGAGCCGCCTGCCGACGTCGGAGACAGCGAATCCGACCCTTGTTGCGAGAGGCTTGATTGTGCGGAAGCGGCCGAGCCGGGCATCTCGCCGGCACCGGCATCGCGTATGAGTTTCGCCCAGTCATCCTGGGCAAAGTAGACGCGTAGCAAATCACAGGTGCCGCAATCATCTCCCGCTACGGCATGGCGCAGATGCACGGCCATGACTTGACGCAGCAAAGCATCCTGTTCCGCACCGTTCAACAATCGAGGCGACGGCAATCCAGTTCCCTCGCGCGAAGCTGATATGGCCCGGAATGCCACGGCACCCAGCGTGGTGACCGGCCTGGCCTGCACGGAAAACCCGAGCTCACGAATCACCCGATTGCCCAATGCGTCGGCGGCCACACGGCCGGATACGGCCATCACCGCCTGCGTGCCACCGTAGCGGCGCAGCCCCGCCATCAACACCGATAAGGCGAATTCAGTTTTGCCGCTTCCAGGCGTGCCGACAATCAGCCTCGCCGCTCCATCACGGTCGATGCCGTCCAGCACTGTTCCAGGTTCAAGTCTCGTCATCATGGCTCCAGCCTAAACCCGACCGTCACAGAGGGAAAAATTTTACCGAACCCGACGAAGAATCGTACCCTTGACGGTATCCTGTAGAACGAATGCAGGGAGAGCGCATTTTCCAAGGAGGGAGGGAACAGATGGACAACATTCCGATGAGACCGCCGAAGCTGCCCGGATATGATTTCGTCCAGATGTTGGGAAGCGGTGCCACCGCCACGGTGTACCTATATAACCAGCGTATGCCCGCACGCCCGGTGGCGGTAAAGGCCAGCGCCAAAACCCTTGACCCACGGGCCGCTGCCCTGTTCAACCGCGAGGCCAACTTCATGGCCAAGCTGTCATCCCACCCGTACATTCTGCCGGTATATGGTGCCGGCGTCACCTCCGATGGCCATGGCTACATCGTCATCGAATATGCGCCGGGCGGCACCTACAACAGCATCATGAAGGCCCGGTCCATGACCTGCGAGCAGGTACTCGACCTCGGCATCAAGCTGTCAAGCGCGCTGTTCACCGCGCATCGCAGCAATATCATCCATCACGACATCAAGCCCAGCAACATTCTCATCACCTCGCAGGGCTTGCCTGTTCTGGGTGATTTCGGTATCTCCACCGATGTGTATGACCGCACCGAAACCGGATTCTCGCCGCCGTGGGCACCGCCTGAGGTGCTTCAGCATCTGACCAATGGTTCGGAAGCCGCCGACATCTATTCACTGGCGGCCACCCTGTACGCCATGTTCGTCGGCTGCTCGCCATTCCAGCACGATTATCACCCGCGTTCGCAATCGGAACTGATTTCGCTGATCGTCAACCAGCCATTGCCTCGCCTCAACCGCCCCGACGTGCCGGCCGATGTGGAAGCGGTGCTGCGCCGGGCCCTGAACAAGGACCCCGACCAGCGGTACTACTCCGCGTTGGAGTTCGCACGTGCCATGCAGCGTGTGCAATTCGCATATTTCGGGCATGCCACTCCCGTTACCGTGGAAGGGATGCCGGCCTATCCCAAAGACATCGAGCGTCGGCGCCGGGCCACGGACCAGCGAGATCAGATCACCCGTTCGTCACGGCGATGGGTCAAACCGGTGGGTATTACCGTCGGTATACTTGCGGCGATCACCGCAGCGGCACTGATATTCGCCTTCGTGGTCGTTCCCCGCATGGACAGCGCCACCGGATCAGATACCAAACAGGTGGCGACGCCCGGCACCAAGGATGATGACAACAACCGCAATAATCAGGATGACGTGATCACCGATACCGCGAACGCCCAGATTCCTTCCCCGGAGAATCTGAACGGCACCTATGCGGCGGATGGGTCATCCGTGACGTTCACCTGGACGAATCCAGACCCGCAAAGCGGTGATACCTATGCGTGGGCCATAGTGCAGGGCAGCAATACCGACCAGAGCGCGCAAACCGTCACAACGTCAGATCCCACGGTGACCGTCAACGCGCAGGAAGGCTCGCAGACCTGCATTCAGGTGTCCATTGTGCGCAAGAACCGCCAGATGTCCGTCAGCCCCGCCATCGCCTGTGCGGCCAAGCCGCAAGAATGATCCGCTCGCCACTGCCGGGCATGCCACCCTGGCATTGCGTATCGCATCAGACGTGCGCCCAGCAGCGGCGAATTCACCAAATGGACAACAGGAACGGCAGGTATTGGAACCGTAAAGCGTTGTCATTACACCAGCAACCAGAGAAAACAGGGGTCAGGGAGTTCAGATGGCCACATCGTCCCAGTCATACGATCGTCGCCGACGCATCAGCGCGGCTTTGCGCCGCCTTATGCCCTCCGGAGGGCATACGTGGACGGTTCCCGTAATCACGCTCCTGCTGCTTCTGGGACTTGTTGCCGGCGCGGTGATCATGAGCACCGTCACGCGCCGCCATGTGCAACTGGACGATGGCACCGTATGGGTCACTTCGCTGAAAAACCAGAAGGCCGCACGATTCAACGTAAAGAACAAGGAGGCCGACGCCGGCGTCTCCTCCTCCGCCCCACGATTCGACATCGCACAGCATAATGGCGACACCATCCTGACCGAAACGACCAAAGCCTCCACCATCAAGGCATCCACGGTCAGCACCGGTGTCAAGACCGACATCAAAGCCAACACCACCACTGTGGTCGGCGGGGATACCGCAGCCCTGATCAACGAGAAGACCGGCAATGTGTGGACCGGCTTGTCGGAAAACCTTGATTCCGTGACCCCCACCACTTCCGATCCGAAAATAAAGCTGGGCGAGGGCGGGCGCATCGCAGTAACCCACGATGGCAAGGTCTACGGATACCGTCCATCCGACGGTATGGTGCTGCGTCTTGACAATCCCAGCAGCGCCAAGGCCAAAACCCTCGAATCGCTGACCGACGGCAAGCAGCAGACCGTTGAAAGCTTTACCGTCATCGGGAGCACGCCGGTAATCGCAACCGGCAAAACCGTCATATTCAAGGGCGGCCGCGTCGATGTCGACACGACCGGCACCCTCACCCTTCAGGAGCCTCCCACCGATGACATACAGTCCGATTGGGTGGCCGCGGCATCACCGAGAGGCCTTGCGCTTATCCCGTTGAAGTCCAATGCCAAGGCGAATTTCATAGCCAACGGGGGCAAGGCGAATCCAGCACGACCGGTATCGTCCAAGGGCTGCGTGTACTCGGCTTGGAGCCAGAAGGCCAGCAACTACATTCGCGCCTGCTCCCCCACGGATACCAGCGTCAAGCCGCAAACCCTCGAATCCGTCAATACTACTTCCGAATTGGTGTTCCGCACCAACCATCGCCTTGTGGTGCTCAACGACACGGTTAACGGCAATGTGTGGAACCCTGAGGATTCCACCAAAGTCATCAAAATACAGTGGAACAAAATACAGACCGAGCAGACCGAGAAAGAACAGCAGAACAACGACTCGGCCAACAACCACCACGACTTCTCCAAGACCTGTTCCGCACAATCCGGCCAAATCAAAGCCGAGGATGATGAAATCGGCGCACGAGCCGGTTCGGAACAGATTCTCGACGCGCTGCGCAATGACGAGCAGACCGATTGTTCCGTACTGAAAATCACCAAGGTTGGCGCACCAAACAACAAAGACGTCACCATTTCGCCGATTTACGACGGCCGGTATCTGCAACTCGATGCCTCCGCCGCATCCGCAGGCACCGTTACCTTTACTTACGATATTTCCGATGGTCGCGGCCAGACCTCTTCCGCCACGGTGACCGTAACCCTGAATGATGGAGGCAACCACGCTCCCGTACAGTTCGACACTCCTCCCGAGATCGATGTGGAGCAGGGAGCCAGTTATACCGCCAATGCGCTGAGCAGCTTCAACGATCCGGATGGAGACCCGCTCACTCTGGTCTCCGCTGTGGCCCAGAACACCGACCAGGTGCAGGTGTCCACCCGAGCCGACGGCCAGCTTACGTTCAACACCGGTGCGCTGGCGTCGGGACGTGTGGGCGTCGAGGTCACCGTCTCCGACGGCACGGCAACCGGCACCGGCATGGTGTATTTCTCGGTCAAGCCCGCGAACACCTTGGCCGCGGTCATCGACCCGGTAGCGAAAACCACCGTTCCCAACACGGATACCGTCGTCAAGCTGTCCTCTTATGTGCATGGCACTTCCTTGCAGCCGGCACAACTGACTCAGGTGGATACGCCCAACGGCGCTTCGACGACCACCAATGCGGCGGATATGTCGTTGACGTTCAAGGCCACCAATCCCGGCACCTATTATGTGCCCTACATCATTACTCAAGGTTCGATTCCGGCCACCGGATTGGCTCGAGTCGAGGTGCAGCCTGCCACCGGCGAGGCCGCCAAACCGGTTGCCGCCAACGATGTCGCCCTGCTTGGCGCGGATAATACCGCCATTGTGGAGCCGCTCACCAATGACGTCGATCCGATGGGCGGTGTGCTGTCCGTCACCACGGTGAGCGCACCGGCCGACTCCGGCATCAAGGTTGGTCTCGTCAGCCATAAGCGCGTGTATATCACCGCGCGTCAGGTGCCCACGAAGCCCGTCGCCCTTACCTACACCGTGGCCAACGCCTCCGGAACCGCCAAGGGCACCATCGTGTTGCAGCCGCCGGCTCTGGCCACCTCGAATTCAGTGCCCAAGGCCAGCAATATCAATGCCCAGGTGCGTACCGACGGCATCGTGTCCGTGGATGTGCTTGACCATGTGGCCTACTCGGATGGCACCACGGTCAAACTCAAGAACAACCTGCAATACGACAAGGGGACGTTCAAGGGTCTGGCCTTCGTCTCTGGAGACACGGTCCGCTACCAAGCATCCAGCGAGACCGGCAACTTCCCCATCACCTATACGGTTGAAGACAATCTGGGTAATGTGGCTTCCGCCAATATCACCATTACCGTGCATAAGAGCGACGCAACGAGCAAGGCCGCGCCAACCCCGCATGACGCCGAAGCGCAGGTTGCCGCCGGGCAGAAGGTCCGCATCCCCATCACACTGACCGGCATAGACACGGATGGCGACGACGATCAGCTGTTGGGTCTGGGCAACAAGGCACCCACGCTGGGCCGCATATCCGAAGTCGGTTCCGACTACTTGGTCTATGAAGCGTATCCGGATTCGTCCGGCACCGACACCTTCTCCTATGCCGTGGAGGATTGGACCGGTCAGCGCGCACAGGCGCAGATCCGCGTGGGCGTATTCCAAGGATCGTCCGACTCCGGCGTATACGCCAGGGATGACGAAATCACGTTGAGGCCCAATACGGCCGCAACCGTGCCGGTCGCGCAGAACGACATCTCCGGCGACAACACCAATCTGACCGTCGACAAGCATGTCGAGGTCCAAGGTCTCGACGGGGTGAGCGTGAAAGACAATATGATCTCCTTCACCACGCCCGGCAGCGCCACCACCGACTATATCGCCTACACGGTCAAAGACAAGGCCGGCTTGTCCGATACGGCCACCCTCACGGTAAACGTGGATCCGAGTGCCGCCATCGAGCCGCCTACCGCCTACGACTATCGTGTGCCGTCCGCCGCCACCATCGATAAGAAGTCCGTGGATGTGGATGTTTCCCAGTGGATCGCCAATCCTTCCGGCACAGCCAATGAGCTCAAGGTCGGCGTGCATCCCTCCGCCAGCGCTCACGCTCACGTCAAGGGCGGCGAGCATTCGACCACCATCACCGTCGACCTGACGTCACAGGCGCGAGCCGTGCCTTACACGGTGACCAATACGAAATACAACATCACCTCCACCGCGTTCATCCAGGTACCGGCCTATGGTGTCTTTCCGCCCACGCTGCGTCCCAAGGCACCGGAATTGAAGGTCAACTCGCGCGAGACCATTGAAATCAACATCAATGACTATGTCCGCGTCGGCGCCGGCAAGGAACCGTATATCGAAAGCGCTGATTCCGTCAGCGCCACCAAGGCTTCCAACTCCGATTTCTACGTGAACGACAAGACCCTGAAGTTCACTGCGGCAAAAGACTACGCAGGCCCCGCCTCCATTACCTTTACCGCTGTGGATGGCAAGCAGGGATCGGATAAGACCAAGATCATCAATTCCGCAGTGATCACTCTCCAGATCACGGTGATAGGCCGCGATGTGCCGCCGCCCACGTTCTCGTCCTCCACTATTGATGTCGAGGCGGGCGCGGACCCCAAGACCGTTGATCTGACGGCGCTCACCCATGCACCGTCCGGCGTGTATGACGACGAAAAGCAATACACGTATTCCGGTGGAAGCTCATCATCCAGGCAAATCACCGCAAACCTGTCCCGTTCCGGTAGCTTGCAGGTTTCCGCCACCAAGGATGCCGCTCCTGGCACCACCGCGTCCATTCCCGTGCAAATCGCATACGGCGCGGGCACCGTGAATGCCGGTGTGACCGTGCGCGTAGTGTCTTCGACCCGTCCGCTGACACGCGTCGGCAACAAGACGTTGAAGATCAAGGCCGGTGCCAGCGATGCCGTGAACGTGCTTACCGGCGCGTACAATCCGTTCCCCGATTCCTCGCTGACCGTCATCAGCTGCAAGGCGGATGACGCCGCCAAACTCACCATCGCCGGATGCGATGCCTCCGGAAACATCACCATCGCCGTCGCATCCGATGTAGGTGCTTCCACGAACACCGTGCTCGTCACCGTGCAAGACGGCACCAAGTCCAAGGATCGTGAAGTCACCGCATCGATTACCGTGTCCGTGATCGACAAGCCCGAGCCGCCACTGCTCTCCCCCGTAGCCGGGGAACCGCAGGACAGCGCGGTCAGCCTCACATGGACGCCCGGTGCCGCCAATGGCAGCCCGATCACCAACTACAAGGTCAGTTGGACCGGTGCCGTCACCGGAGAGAAGGATTGCGGTACCGTCACCTCATGCCAGGTCACTGGTCTGAAGAACGGCAAAACCTATTCCTTCACCGTCGCCGCGCGAAATGACGTCGGCTGGTCCAAGCCGTCCACCGCCGTCGAAGCCACACCGGACAAGGTGCCGTCCGCTCCCACCGATGTTACGGTCACAGGTGGCAATAAAACCGCCAAGGTGACGTGGAAAGCGCCGAGCGGTGATTTCAGCGCCGTCGACAACTATTCAGTGACCGTCACCGGTGCAGGTGCTCCGCAGACCAAGGAAACCGGCAATACGGCCACCGAGCTGTCGTTTACGTTCAACAACAACGACATTTCCGATGGCACCGCCATTACGGCGACCGTCAAAGCCCATAACAAAATCAATTGGAGTGCCGAGTCCGCCGCATCGCCGTCAGAGAAGATCTGGGGAGACCCGGATGCGCCGAACATTGCGTTGTCGAACGACGACACCACGGTAACGGCGAAAGTCACTCTCGGCAATAACCGCAATGCCGGCTGCCGGCGAATTTCCTTGGGAGGAGACGTCAAGGACACCATCGATTGCAGTGACAGTGGCGCTACGTTCGATATCAATGAGAACGATTTGAACACCCGGGAAATCACCGTAACGGCCACCGTGGTGCCGCAGCGCGATGCTTCCTCCGGCACGGGCAAGAGCAGCTTTGTCCCGCAGTACAAGGTCCAGCCGCCCACTGACGTCTACACCACCGGATCCGGCAGTACATGCACCGTGCATTGGACCAAGCAGGGACATGCGCAGTCCTACAGCGTGACTGCCGATGGCATCGATTCCGGTACAGCTACTAACCGGAACTCACTCGACTTCCGAATGAGTCCTTGGGCCAAATGCAACACCGCATCGGTGCAACAGGTGTTCAACGGCGCTACCAGCGACGCCGTCACCGGAGGCCCGCACAATGGCGCTCCTTACACCTATGAGAAGAAGGCTGTAATCAACAAACCGCAGGAGCTGCGCTGGTCAGACAACGCTCACGTCATTAACGTCACCGGCGGTTCGGTTGATGTCTATGGCAAGTCGGCCACTGTACAAATCATCATCAATGGCCAACCGTTCACGTGGAACTCCGGCCAGCAATTGGATGTCACCGACTTGACCGTGGCCGCCGATGGCAACTACGCGTGGAGCGTCAAAGTCACCGGCGGGCCGGGATACTCCGGTCTCGACAACACTGCGGACGGAGGCAGCGTCGCGGGCACACGTCCCTCTGACTCCTCGGAGGGGACCAAGTCGCTCAAATCCGGTACCGATGTCACCACTTTGGCCAAGAACCCCTGGATTCTTGGTTTCGGCAATACCCCAATATCGTCAACCACCATTCACAAGCAGTAGGAGAACATCCATGAGCGAGAACATCGATGACGCGACGCAGTTGTCTGACACGACCCGTCTGTCCGACAGCACGCAGCTATCCGACAGCACGCACTTGTCCGACGCCACGCACCTGGCATCCGCACCACACACCGGCACGACCCCAAGCACCGAGTCGGCGCCGCAGTCCGTTGCGCTGCCTAACCTGCCGCAGCGGCCGTCACAAGCGCCGTCAGAAAAGCCGTCTCCTACTACTGATGCCGCCTCCATTCCTGCGGGCGATGACAGCACCGTGCTCAAGCCGCGCAAGGGATCGACGCCAGCCATCCCGCAGCAGGCCACCGCGCAATCCCAGCCGCAATCACAGCCGCAGCGTCAGTCGAGCAAAGCCGCGCAAGCAGCCGCATCGGCACTGCCCGCCAGCATCAATTCCGGACTACTGCCCCAGCCCACGGCTCAGGTCCGGGATTTCCAGCAGTCCTTCAATGCGCTGGTCGAAAATGTCTCCAAGGTGGTTATCGGCAAGACCATCCCTATCAAGCAATGCGTCACCGCACTGATGGTCGGTGGCCATATTCTGCTTGAAGACAACCCCGGCACCGGTAAGACCCAGTTGGCCCGAGGCTTGGCCAATTCCATTTCCACCGGTTTCAAGCGTGTTCAGTTCACGCCCGATCTGCTGCCTTCGGATGTGGTGGGTGTGACTTTCTACGATCAGAAGCGCGGAGAATTTGAGTTCCGCGAAGGCCCGATTTTCGCCTCCATCGTGCTGGCCGATGAGATCAACCGTGCATCGCCGAAGACGCAGTCCGCACTTCTGGAGGTTATGGAAGAGCAGAAAGTCACCGTTGACGGCGTCACACATGATGTGCCGCAGCCGTTTATCGTGATCGCAACCCAGAACCCCATCGAGCAGCTCGGTACCTATAAGCTGCCTGAGGCGCAGATGGACCGATTCCTTATCAAGACGTCAATCGGCTACCCGGGCCATGATGTGTCCGTCGATATCCTCAAGCAGGTCGATATCACCGACCGTGCGCAGACCATTTCCCCGGTGCTGAGCGGTGACGATGTCATGCGGCTGCGTCAGGTGGCCACCGAAATCTATGTGGATGATGCGATTCGTGAATACATCGTCAGGCTCGTCGAGGCGACCCGCCACAACGAGAAGATCACGGTCGGCTCCTCCATGCGTGGCGCTTTGGCACTGACCCGATGCGCCCGTATCTGGGCCGCGGCCGATGGCCGTGCCTACGTGGTGCCGGATGACGTCAAGGACCTTGCAGTGGCCGTGCTCGCACACCGTATCACGCTGACTCCGGAAGCCACCTTCGATGGCGCGACTCCGGAAAGCCTGATCGCACAGGTGCTCGAAGACGTTCCCTCCCCCACCATCGGTTCCTGATAGGGCCCGGAAAGGTATCCGACCATGGCATCTACATCCGCCGCATTACGCCGTCGCCGGCGCGCTGAACGCATGTTCAAGCGCGCGGTAAGACGCATCAGACGGTTCTTCGCATCCTACGTCTCGCCCTTGGGCTGGGCGGTAACGGGCGCAGGCATCGCATGCCTTATTGCGTTCCCGTTTCTGGGCTGGTATGAGCTGCTCGTATTCGGCATCGTGGCGATGGTGATGATGCTCGCGGCAATCGTGCTTTCCCTCGGCAACACACGCTTCCACGCGTCCATCGTCGTATCCAATCATCGCGTGACCGTGGGAGACACCGTATCCGTTATCGTCGGCATCGACAACACCGGCAGAACGCCGACGACCACGGCACGCGGATATCTGCCAATCGGCGATGCGCATGAACGATTCAACATCCCCATGCTGGCTCCCGGGCAATCCAAGCAAACCGATGTGGAGTTCCGTACCGTATCGCGCGCAATACTGCCCATCGGCCCATTGCGCATCCGCAAGGGAGACCCGTTCGGTCTGGTGCGTCACGAAAAGGAGCTGGCCGACCGCATCACCGTATTCATCCACCCTCGTACCGTGCGTCTCGATACTCTGAATGCCGGCGTGCCCCGCGACCTGGAAGGCCAACCATCCGGCCAGATCGTGGATGATGATCTCGACTTCTACGGATTGCGCGAATACGAGCCGGGCGACGACGTGCGTAACGTCCACTGGCTGAGCTCCGCGAAAACCGGCACGTTGATGATTCGCCAATATGAGGCCACGCGCCGCACCGACACCTCGGTGACCATCAGCGTGAACCCGGACGAATACGTCAACGGCGAGGAATTCGAGATGGCGGTGTCCATCCACTCCTCCATCGGCGTCAAATGCCTGCTGCAGGATCGTCCATTGTTCTGCCACGCGGGCAACGCGCACGGCCAGCCGCGCAACGCCATGGAGTTCCTCGACAACGCCAGTGCCATAGAGCCTGATCGTGAGGATAATCCGAATCTCGCCGAGGGCACGCTGAAGCACAGTCCTGATGCTTCGTTCTATTTTTTCACTGTTGGATCGCTGAAAGACATCGAGCAAATCAAGCGCATGACCTTGGCCTTGCCCCGATCGGCCAGCTGCGTGGTATTGCAGGCCAGCGCCGGCGCCAATCGCGGCATCAGAAGATTCGCCAACTTCACATTGGCCACCATCGGCGACCTCGATGATCTCCCGCTGATCATGGGGGTGCTCGCATGACCTTCGACCAGTCCAGTATCACCAATACCAATACCGCTGCGTACGCCGGATCGAGCGGCACATACACCGGCACTTCCTCCGGCACGTACACCGGGACCTCCACCACCACCGGCTCCTGGGCCGACTCCACACATTCGGTTATCTGGATGACCAGAGGCAATGTGCTTCGCGGCATGGGCCTCAGTCGCCAGCCGTGGGGCAAACGAATCGCCAGCCTCGTACTCATAGCGGCGATGATGTTGCTGGCGCAAGCCAATCTCATCGACGTGTACGGCGGCGTGGCCACTTGGGCGATTGCCGCTGTACCGGCCACCTTGCTGGGCGCGATCATCGCTCTGGCGGGCATGTTGCCGGCGTTGCGACTGTGGTGGCAAATCGTGTTTCTGGCGTTTGCCCAATTCATCATCGGCCCGGTGGTAACGCTGAGTTCCACTACGTCCCATTACGTGATTCCCACCTTGAAGACCTTGAGTTCAGGTTGGGAAATGACGTTTGGCTCGTTCAAGTACATTATTTCCGTCGATCCGCCTCTGGGCACGCAAGACGGCGTGCTGATGGCGGTATGGACCATCGGCCTGTGGCTTACGTTCTTCACCGGCGTGTTTGCCATTAATGCCAACGCATGGTTGTCTCTGGTGGGAGTGCTGCCCCTTGCGGCGGCCGTGGCCGTATGTGCCCTGCTGGGCACAGACAGCGGCTGGCAACGCGCCATCTGCGGTATTGCCTTTGCCTTGCTGCTGATTATCTGGCTGTCTTGGCGTCTTGAACTGCTGGAATGGGGGCGCTGGATATCCGCGCTGATCATCGTCGTGCTCGCTGCCGGCCTTGCTTTCGGGGGCACGTTGCTGGTGCCACAGGACCGTTTCGTGCTGCGTGACCGCTACGATCCGCCGTTAAGCCCCTACGATTACACCAGCCCGCTCAGCGGCATGCGATCCTATATCAAGGACCACAAAAAAGACGTGTTGCTGACCGTTCATAATCTGCCGGCCGGAACACCGGTCAAACTTGCGGTGATGGATCGATTCGATGGCACAGTATGGAACCTGTCCGATTCTTCCGAAGCCACGGACTCCTCGAATTATCATCGCGTGGGCACCACGATCAAGGCGGATGAGCAGGGTAAATCCTTCACTGCGACCTTCACCGTCGATCAGGGACTGACCGACACCTGGCTGCCGCTGGCGGGAGCGGCCACTGGCGTGAGCTTCGCCAACGATGCCGACAACGGCAATGACACGTTTTACTACAACACGGATACCGATTCCGCCATTATTCCCGCCGGCACGCGTAAAGGCCTCACCTATACCGAATCCGGCATTATCGCCCGTAATCCCACCGATAAGCAGATCAGCAGTGCGGCTGCGGCCCGCATCACCCAACCAGAAGCCCAGGATGTTCCCGATTCGGCCAGCAAACTGGCCACGTCCATTGCCGGCGGGCAGTCCTCGGGCGGTGCCGCAGCCACGGCGTTGGCCGACACATTGAAAGACTCCGGATGGTTCTCTCATGGACTTGAAGGCGACTATCCCTCCGATGCCGGCCATGGCAACTACCGCATCAACAAGCTGCTGGCAGGCACGGCCATGGTGGGCGACTCCGAGCAATATGCCTCCGCCATGGCACTGATGGCTCGTGATCTGGGACTGCCCTCCCGTGTGGTCCTGGGCTTCCTGCCGAAAAACGAGGATGGCGAAATCACCGATGCCCGCACGGAGAAGACCTCGGGCAATGGCACCAAAATCGAATTCACCGGCAACGATGTCACCGCTTGGGTGGAAATCAAATTGCAGGGCCTGGGATGGGTGGCGTTCTATCCGACGCCCAAGGAGACCAAGATGCCTGATGAAAACCAGAACCTGACGCCGCCGAATCCGCAGACGCTGGTCCGGCAACCACCAGTGCCGTTGACCGATCCGCTGCGCGATCAGACGCAAGCCAAGGGCCAAAGCTCATTGGCCGGCGCCGACGCCGATGATTCGCCGACCAACCTGTTCTGGGTGCGGTTCTGGCGAGTGACCCGCAAGGTGGCCCTGTACGGCAGCCCATTGTGGACCCTACTCATCGCCTGCGGTCTGATTCTGATGTTCAAGGCCATACTGCTGGCACGAGCGCGGCGACACGGCAGTCCGAAAACCCGTGTGGCAGCAGGTTGGAATGCCATACGCATGCTTGCCGAGCAAAGCGGCATCACAGCCAAGGGCACTCGTCGAGATCAGGCCGGTGCCATCGCCCGTCAACTCGGCACAGATGACCAGGCTTTGATCCAGCTTGGCCGGGAAGCCGACTACGCCACGTTCTCGGGGCAAGACATTGAATCGGGCCAAGCCACCACATATTGGGCAGGAGTCGACCAATTGCGCAAGGCAATGCTCGCTTCTTTGCCGCGTTTCAGGAGGATACGTACACGACTTTCCCTGAAAAGCGTGGCTATACTGTCAAATGGGCACGCAGCAAAGCCGCACACGACGCATGTCAAGCGCGCGCATAAGAAGGGGAAGGCGTCATGACCACAGGCTCCATCCGTATCGCGATGACCAGTGACGTGGGTCTTAGGCGCAAAAACAACCAAGACACCGGATTCGCGCAACAAGGCGTGTTCATGGTCTGTGACGGCATGGGCGGCGGCATGGGCGGCGAGCAGGCAAGCCAGTTGGCTGCCCAGCATTTCGCACAATTGGCCGCCATACCGTCACGCACCCGTCAGGATATCGACGACACCTTGGCCCGGGCCCAGCACGACATTCTCGATCTGGGAGACCGCCTTGGCGGCGTGGCCGGCACAACCTGCTCCGGTTTGGTACTGCCCCAAGATCATGCGGATTCCACCAGCGCCCGCAGCGCTGCTTTGTTCAGTGACGCCGATGATCAGGACTTCTCGGACCAGACCTATGTGGTCAATGTCGGCGATTCCCGCACCTACCATCTCAGTCCGTTGGCGCATGCCGATGCTCCCGCCACGGATATCATTCCCGTGTGGGACGCCGCTTCGCTGACCCGCATCACGCGAGACCATTCCCAGCGCCAAGAAGCCATCGATTCCGGGCAGATGTTGCCGGAAGAGGCGGAGGCGACCATTCCACGCAACATCATCACCCAATGTCTGGGTGATCCGGATGGCATCATGCCCGACGTATATGTCGCCGATCTGACCGGCCGCTTCATCATCTGTTCGGATGGATTGCATGGCGAGGTGCCGGACGAACAGATCGCGGCCATCGCCGCGGCGCATTCCAGTCCGCAGGAGGCCGTGGACGCCTTGGTGGCGGCCGCTCTTGATGCGGGCGGAACCGACAATATCACTGTGATTGTGGCCGATATGCCATTGACCGAACCCGAACATCATGCGTTCAGCGCATTCAGGCTGGACGAAGGTGAGGATATCGGCGCCATTGAAGACGCAACACTACAAACACTACGGACCATACGTTCGGCATAACCGAGCGAACATAAGGAGGTAATCCCATGGTTGATTATGATGCTGCGGTCGCTGCCGTTCAGGATCCGAACGCGGATCCGATTCTGCTGGCAAAAATCGCCTACGAGAATCCGGAATTCGGTGCCAATGTCGCCGTGAATCCGCGCTGTTATCCCGGCTTGAAGCGTTGGATCGCCGAGTTCGGTGACGATCGCGCCCGCGAGACCCTGGCGCAATACGGGTTCACTATCAGGAAGCCCCGGCACAGGCGGCCCAGCAGCCCGCCGCCAAACAGGCTCAGCAGCCCGCGGCTCAGGCGGCATTCGAGGAGCCTGTGGCCACCAATCCTTACGGTTTCACCGCCGAACAGGCCCTGACCACCACCGACCAGATGCAAATCGCCCAGATTGCCCAGTACGCGCCTGAACTACGCGCCTGCATCGCACGTAATCCCAACACCTATCCGGCACTGATCGAATGGCTGGGCCAGCTCGGCGACCCGGCAATCAACGCCGCTCTGGCTTCCCGTCAGTGAAAGGACGGCATCATCATGGCCAAACTTCCCTACCCTCCAGCACCTGAACTGGGTTGGTATTCTGACGATCCGGTGGAAGGCACCCCGGATTCCGCAGTTGGCACAGCCGAACCGCAGAACGACTACGGGCAGCCCAGTACCGCGGAAGCGGCAACCAATACCGCTTTTACCGCAG
>OHBP01000412.1_pt1 | contig 23044 bp, 20 predicted proteins | sample 1577471 | NCBI WGS metagenome assembly OHBP01 (sample SAMEA3879503, study PRJEB24766) | human gut metagenome | biome: human-associated habitat; feature: feces | place: USA | collected 1985/1987
TGACCGAAGCCCTTGGCGGTGAAGTCATCCGCATCTCGGCCACGTCCGACACCCACATCAACGCGCTGGACATGGATCGCGCCTACGGCGATGAGCGCAACCCCATCGTCAGCAAGTCGGAGTTTGTGCTGTCGCTGTTCGAGCAGCTCATCGGTGACGGCATGGTGACCCCGAAAGAAAAGTCCATCCTTGGTCGCTGCACCGAGCAGGTGTACCTGCCCTACATTCGCAACGGCTACAAAGGCACACCGCCTACGCTGCAGGATTTTTACCGTCTGCTCCAGATGCAGCCGGAACCCGAAGCGCAGGGACTGGCGCTGTCCTCGGAGCTGTTCATTACCGGCACACTGAACACCTTTGCCCGGCACACCAATGTGGACACGCAGGCAAGAATCATTGCCTATGACATCCGCGAACTGGGCGAGCAGCTTATGCCGCTGGGGATGCTGGTGACGCTGGATGCGATTTACAACCGCGTGATTCAGAACTGGAAAAAGGGGCGCAGAACGTGGATTTTCTGCGATGAGTTTTACATTTTGTTCCGCTATGAGTACAGCGCGAATTTCTTCTACAAGCTGTGGAAACGCATCCGCAAGTACAACGGACTTGTGACCGGGCTGACGCAGAATGTGGACGAACTGCTGCGCTCCGACACCGCCCGCCTGATGCTGGCAAACTCGGAGTTTCTGGTAATGCTGAACCAGAGCGCCACAGGCCGCGCGGAACTGGCGAAGCTGCTGAACATCTCCGACAACCAGCTTGGCTACGTCACCAACGTCCCCGCAGGCTGCGGGCTGATTCGCTGCGCGGGCAACATCGTACCTTTCACAAATTCTTTTCCCCGAAACACTAAGCTATATAAATTGATGTCGACCAACCCGTCTGAGAAAAGGGAGTAAAGCCATGCAATACAAAAATAGAGGACCGCCGAAGCGGTCCACAGGGATGCTACAAACCGGAATTTGTACAATTAACTCCTAGTTTTATTGCCGCTTGAATATTCTCTGCTTGAATGCTCTTATTTTAATACCATAACGACCTGAAAAAACAAGTCCTGTTAGTAACATTCCTAAGCTCACACTCTGGGCAAAATCAATAATTATACTTACTACCTCACTACCTCGTTTTGGACATACAGCGTTGTATCCTTAAACAACATATATACTACTAAGAATAACAACGCAATCGAATTGCATATAAGGTACCTGTATCTAATGGCGCAAAAGGACATTGTATCTAAACGGACAGAAATCTCTAAACTTAAAGCTGCCATTGAAAGCAGAAAACGGCGTATTGAAGACCTTGACAAGCTGATAGAGCGTATCTATGAAGATCAAGTCCTCGGTAACATCTCTGCCGAACGCTATGCAAGAATGTCGGTCAATTACGAGAACGAGCAACGCACCCTTATCAATAAGGTGGCAGAGGGCGAAAAGAAACTCGCCTGCATTGAACAGACGAGCCTTGACTCGAAAACCTTATTGAAGGTTCTGCGAAGCAGTACATCCTTTGAAGAATTGACACCAACCCTTGTGAACTCTCTGATCCGTAGGATTGAGGTTCACAACAACGGCAAATCAAGCGGTCATTGCTATGTGAAGGTAGACATCTACTTTACGGCTATCGGACTGATTGACATTCCCACAGAGGATGAAATCAAAGCAAACCCGCAGGAATACAGGCTTACCGCCTGAAAAAGAGAACGCGGTGCAACCCCGATTGTGGGGTTACACCGTATCCCTGCCAAAAACATCCTTATGGGGCTTTGGCTGATGCAGCCCTTTTTGTTTTTGTGAAAGGACGGTAATCGACAATGAAATCTGACAATGCCATCTGGAATGGCACAAGCATTTTTGTGGGCATCATTGTACACAACCCCTGAGGAATCTATCATCTACGGTGTCTTCAACGGATCTCGCTAGCTCGCATAGACTCCTGCATAAAACCAATAAAACGCCTGGTAGATAGGGTTGGATTTGGGAGGCAAGCAAGGCCGATACTAAGATTTTGTGGAGGATCCAAAGGGAGAATTTTGATATCATCTCGTTTAATTGCTAGAGTTTCATTGATTACGGTAATACCAAGACCAGCAGCAACCATTTCATGAGCGGCATAACGATCAGATGTGGTAAATCTTGTGTTTGGCTTAATTCCAGCTCCCTTAAGCAAGCGAGAAGAATCGCTGTCACGGTTTGGATAAATATCAATGTATGGTTCTTCTTTCAGAATGGACAGCGAGACTCTATCCTTATCGGCGTATGTGGAATTAGCAGAAACCACCGCAACCATTTCTTCTTGCTGCAGAATAAACCATAGCATATCCGGAGTAGGTTTGCTAACAACACAGATATCCATTTTGCGTTCTGCGACAGCATGGCATAGTTCGTCGTTATAACCCCATAACATTTTGATGTTGATGCGAGGGTACTGCTGAACAAACCGAACGATTTGCTTTGTGAGTAATGGATAGCTGGAGGAATACGCTGTACCAATGGTTAGCGTACCAATTTGAAGCCCATTGATATTAGCAATCCGCTGTGTAATCTGTTCTTCGTCATGCAATAAGGTGCGAATATCATTTAGCAATAGCTCACATTCATCTGTTGGTCCAACACCGCGATTGTTTCGTACTAACAGAGGAAAGCCAACTTCTTGTTCCAGATTCGCAATCATACGGCTTATTCCCGAAATCGTGTAATTGGATTGCGCGGCAGCTGCAGAAATACTGCCAGAGTCCAATACTTTAAGAAGTAGTGACCATTTTTGTGTATCCATTTGGACCTCTGCTTTGACATTTTCGCAAAGCGGCTTGTATAATTTGTCGCTTTACGAAAAGTATACAATATGGTTAAATAGTTGTCAAGGAACTCGTTTAGTATTTTTAGTCATTATTGATTATACGCTGACGAGTATTCAGCAGGAAATAGAGCCTCTTTTGCCGGCTAAAGGTTCTATGGATGGTGTGTATCTGCTGAAGATAGAAAGAGAGAATGGATGGAAACGTCCTTTACGCTGAGAAGTTTTTGCAAACGTGAAGGACAATAAAATTTTCAAAAAATAAGGAGGCTTACTATGAACAGCATGGTTATCTGCCTAATTATTTTTGCGGTTATGATTATTCTATTCTTTAACCGCAAGATACCAATGGCATTTACCAGTATGGGCGTTATTGTTGCTTTGTATGTCGCAGGATGTGTGGATAAGGCTACCGTGTTTGCTGGATTCGGCAACAACAACGTTTTGACGATGGCTGGTATGTTTATTGTTGCTGCGGGACTTTCTCGCACGCAGATGGTCAATAATATTACCAAGCTTTTGTATCGTGTGAACAATGGGTCCTTCACGCGAGTATTGGCGTCTTACATTTTGGTTATCTTCCTGCTCGGTCAGTTTGTCCCCAGCCTGCCAGCTATGTTTGCTATGGTTTATCCTCTGGTTATCAGCATGTGCAAACAGTTAAAGTGCAGCCCCTCCAAGATGATGTATCCGATTGCTGTTACGGTAGTCTCTACTTCCTTTGTTATTGAGCCCATTGGTCCTTATGCTGCATGGTTCGTTACGCAGAATGGCTATCTGGAATCCTATGGCTGGACTGGATCTCTTCTCAGCATGTGGAGTGAGACTATGGTTTTTCTGCCGACCGCGCTGGTTACTTTGCTGTTGACAATCTTCGTCTTGCCGAAGCTCATGCCAGATCAGCCTGAAACTGAAACGGTCGCTATCACAGGGCCGGATATCACAAACAATGAGGCTCTTTCTCCGGTCCGTGAATTTCTCGGTTACGGTATCTTTATTGCTACCGTTATTGGACTGATGCTTGGCCTTCCTTCTTGGGCAGTTACGATGGCTGGTGCAACCGCTGTTGTCTTGTCTGGTGTTTTGGATGAGCAGACCGCACTGATTCGTATGAATATGAGCATAGTTCTGCTGTATGCAGGTGTCACGGTTATGGGCGAGGCTTTGAGCAACACCGGTGCTGCTCAGTTGTTAGGAGATCTCGCTGCAAGTGCTCTTTCTGGTGTTCGCAATGGTTATATCATTGGCGCAGTATTCTACTTGGTATCTTTCCTGATGACATCTTTCCTATACAACAGAGCAACGACTACTGTTTTAATTCCCATTTTGATTATTACTTGCAGCTCGATTGGCTGTGATCCTCGTGGTCCCGTTATCCTTTGCTCTCTGGCATCCATGTCTTCGCTGATTACTCCGATGCCTAACCCAGTAGTACCCATGGCTATGCAGGCTGGTGGCTATACACAGAAGACAATTCTACGTGTGGGCATAATTCCAGCAATTGTTCGAGGAATTGTTGGCGTTGCGATTGCTATGACGATCTTCCCAGCTTTCAGCTAATGCTACAACAAAGCCAAAAAAATGAAGTACGCGTTAGAACGATTGACTATTGACGAAGGAGACTTCCTATGAAGAGGTTTGATGGTAAAGTTGTTGTCATTACGGGCGGTGGCTCTGGAATGGGCAAAATTTCTTGTACGCTCTTTGCTCAAGAAGGTGGATCGGTTTGTGTTGTTGACATCAATGAAAAAACAGCAAAGGCAACTGCGGACGAAATTATTGCCGCAGGCGGAAAGGCAAAAGCCTATGCAATTGACATTACCAATGAGGTAGCTGTGGAGGCCTTGTTTGATGATGCTGTTGCCACATTCGGACGACTCGATGTGTATTTTACAATTGCAGGCATCAGCCCGGTCGGTACTGCAGTAACGACTTCTTATGAAGATTATAAAAAGGTCGTTGCACTGGACATGGATAGCGTCTTTTTAGGCAGTAAGTATTGCATCCCGCATATGATCAAAACAGGTGGTGGTGTAATACTTAATCTAGTTGGAACTTATGGCATTCGCCCAACACCGAATAAGTTGAGTTACTCGGCGGCAAAGGCTGGAGCACTTAGTATTACAAGATCTGTTGCAATTGACTTTGCACGTGATAATATTCGTTGCAATGCGATTTGCCCTGGATTTGTTAACACTCCGCTGAACAATGGCTTTGAGGGGGAAGCTCGTCAGAGATTCCTGAATACCTATCAGCCGGCACCATTTGAGATTCAAGCAAAGGATATTGCCGAAACAGCGTTGTTCCTGGCAAGCGATGAAGCTCGTGCCATAACCGGACAGGCAATTGTTGTAGATGGTGGTACGGAAGCTTCTCTCTATCTGAACTACAAGCGACCTTCTGCCGACAAATAAACACATCAACCTGCAAAAGCGGCAGAAGAACGTACGATGGAGTATGTCATCTTCTGCCGCATTCTGTTTTTTAGTTAAGGAGTTCTTTATGGAATCGATTTTTATTCCTCGTTATTTTTGGAATGGGACGAACGATGAAGTATGCACAAACACAGCTGTCTTAGTACGTGACAATCGGATTGAACAGATCGATGAGCCTGAGAAACTGCGACTTGGCTATCCGGAAGCACAGGTTTTGGAAAGCAAAGATTGGTTGATGATGCCTGCTTTTGTAGACGCTCATGATCACGGCAGAGGCATGTCCCCCATATCCTTCCGTACCCCTGATCGGGCGCTGGAAATGTGGTTACAGGATTTAAATAAGCTCCCTGCTATCCCCCACTATCAAGCGTGTTACTATGATGGGATGCGTCTTGTATCGTCTGGTGTTAGTATGGTATTGCATAGTCACAACCCTAACAGCTTTGCTCAAATTCGTGAAGAAATGGTGGCAGCCGAAAAGGGATATAAGGACGCAGGTATACGAAGCATTCTCTGTCCTTTGTATTTGGATCAGAATAAGCGCATTTATTATGACCGTGATAAATTCATTTCAGATTTGCCAGAGCCACTGCGCACAAACTTTGTGGCCGGCATTCATGACAAGATTATGAGCATGAATGAGTATTTCCAACTTGTCGAGGGTATCTGCGAAGATCTTGCAGATGATATCAAAGCAGGATGGACTGAGGTACAACTTCATCCGAACGGTGGTCAGTGGTGCAGTGATAAAGCCCTGCTTCAGATGAAGGAATATGCACTTAAACATGGTATGTACATTCATCTGCATCTACTGGAGACTCAGTATCAAGCAGAGTATGCAAAGCGTACATGGGGCAAGAGCTTTATTAAACATTATAAAGAAATCGGGTTTCTGGGCCCATGGGTATCCTTTGCACATGCCGTATGGCTGGATGAAGAAGATTTGCAGCTGATTGCTGAGAGCGGAGCGCATTTAATTACGAATCCATCTTCCAATTTACGTTTGCGCAGCGGAATTTTCAACATGCAGAGGGCGAATGAACTTGGTATTGACTGCGGTATTGGGTTAGATGGATGTGCATTTGATGACGATCAGGACTACCTAAGAGAGATTCGTGTTGCATGGCTCAACAATCTGCACAATGGTGTGGATGGCGAAGTAGATTACAAAGACGCTTTGAAAATGGCTACTTCGCGTGGAGCAAAGATTTCTGCTTGTGGTCTGTCCAGCGGCATCCTAGAACCAGGCGCTACGGCGGATTTTACAATGATCAGTGTCGATAGCATAGAAAAGCCTTACGCGGATCCTGGTATTGATCCGCTGGCACTGCTTGTACAGCGTGGTACTAGGCAGAGTGTAATCATGACCTGTGTTAACGGTAAAATCGCATGGCAGCAGAACGATGAGAGTAGAAAGAAAGAAAAAGATGCTGAAATCCAGATTTGCACCGCAATCAAAGAACTGCGCGCCAAGGATGATGGGAAGCGAGACAACAGCATCATTTTGCAGCATGTCCATGACTTTTATACGAAACGAAAGTGAGGAGACCCATGAAAGGAAAGGCAATCCGCAAAGGAGTGTTTATCCCAGCCTTTTCATGTGTATTGATAGCAGGGGCTGTAGGGCTGATCAACAATCAGCTTTTGATTTCGCTCTTTAAGGGAGCGTTTGAACTTGCTTATCAGAATTTGAGCTGGTTGTATCAGTGGATCGTATTGGCAATCGTAATCATTTGCGTGATTCTTACATTTAGCAAGGTTGGTAATATTCGTATAGGAGGACCTGATGCGAAGCCGAAATATGGCTTCTGGTCTTGGTTTGCAATGTCACTAACGGGAGGAATTGGAGCGAGCATTGTCTCGTCAAGCATTTCCCAACCCATTACTTTTTTACAAAGTATTTGGGGGGAACTGGATGGTTATGGCATTGAACCTGGCTCATCTGAAGCCGTACTGTTTGCATTGGGGCGATCTTTTCACGAATGGTCAGTCTTTCCTTATGCGTTCTATGGAATATGCAGCATTTCTATTGCGTATTTGTGCTTTAACAAAAAACAGCCTGTTTCGCTCTCTACATTGCTTGTACCGTTGTTTGGAGACAAGGTTAAAAAGCGCAGAATTTCTTCTCTAATCGATGCAGTCAATATTTTGGCTCTGGCATTGGCTCTTGTAGGTACACTGGGCACATTTATCGGTCTTACCAGTGCTTGCGCAAAGTATGTGTACAATATTCAGCCGACGCACATATTGATGTTAACTGTTATGGGTGTGACCACAATTTTATATCTTTTGTCTTCTCTGAGCGGTGTTGAAAAAGGCATTAAGTTTTTTGCAAATCTAAATTTTCGTTTTTATATGGTGCTGGCTGCTATTGTCTTGGTTCTGGGGGGTTCCGCTGCTTTTATTTTTAATACTTCTACTTCTGCGATTGGTTATTGGTTGCAGAACCTCCCACTGTGGAGTCTTGACACAGGAACATCTGGTGGTAGTGCTCTGTTGCAATGGTGGACAATCTACAACTGGACATTTTGGATGGCATTCGCCCCAGTGACAGGAGTTTTTCTTGCTCAACTGACTTATGGACATACCATTCGGGAATCGTTGATAGTAAACTGGTTGATGCCAAGCGTTTTCGCTATCATTTGGTTTTCGGTATTTGGTGGATGTGCGATTAACTGGCAGGTAAACGGAGTTTTGGATATAGCTTCTGTAATCAACGAAAATGGCACATATGCTGGCATATGGGCATTCATTGGAAAGTTACCTTTTGCGCAAATACTGATCCCAATCACGCTTTTTATCATGCTGATTTCTTTCTCTACCAGTGCGGACAATAGTGTGTCTGCGATTTCCGCTCTTTGCACTCAAAACAGCAAAATTGGCGATGAGGCCCCCTCGATCCTAAAGATTCTGTGGGGTGTAGCAATCGGCGTATTAGCATATCTCTTGATGGCTTATGCTGCAGGCGCCAAAGGGAATGATGGTGTACGCTATATGGTAGTAGCAATTGGTTCTGTGCTGTCAATCTTCATCATTCTAGTGATTGCATCTACGGTAAATATGTTTTTTGTGGATAAAAAAATATCTCAGGAGCAGGAATAACAAATTATATACGTTATATCGTACGGCGCTTGCGATGAGCCAAAAGGTCACCACCCGTAATTGGGCAGTGGCCTTTTGGCTTTATTCCATACTTTACTATACCGATTTTCTCCGTAGAAACTCAATTTGTCCTTTGAAAAAGCGAGTTTGTCCAGGAAACCACTGCCCTGGCTCTTTGTGTTCCTTATCACAACAATTTATCTTTCCTGTTTTCCGGATGCCGTTCCCATAAAATACCGATCCGGATGTTCTTCATGACTACACATATTCAATGTCACGTGATTTGTCCCCAGATGCAGTTGCAGACTAAGACTTCCTAATCGTTCACCCAAAAGATGGATTCTAAACAATATCGTGTCGGGTGTTCGCCAACCTGCAGCAATTACACACGGAATCGCAGAATCATTCCACAGGCAACTCTGTACCAGATTGCCGGCCTGATACGGCAGTAAGCATACCCGTTCGCCATAATACAGAGTTAGACACTCTTCATCCAGCTGCAACGCAGTCATTCCGGGCGCATTGGGTCCCAAATTCACCTTCACGCAATTATTTACAACAGGTCTAGCTAAGTTTTCTACACGTGGTAATTCCATATCAGATACTCTATGAAAAAGTTCCGTATATGCAACCGTGTCCGATGACAAGCTCGTATCCGTTACCCCGGGTAGTAAGCAATTCCAAAAAGCATCTAAAATTGTTTGTACTCCACCTGCTAATGGTTGCGTATCCGCTGTCGTTACAATCAGCATATCCTGCTCTGGCAGGCAGATAGCCAATTGACCTCCCATGCCAAACATGCACCATGCATTGTGAGTTAATCGCCAAAACTGATATCCATACCCTTGCGCAAAATCCCAACCATTCGCGCCACCGTTTTCAAGTGTGTCAATTTGAAAGGAGGTAGCTTCCGCCAAGTATTCTCTGGGAAGGAGTTGATGCCCCTGCCATATGCCCCCCTTCGCGATCAAATCCAACACTGACAGCATATCTCTGGATGTTGCCATCAAGCCCGATCCGCCTTGACTAACCCCCATGGGATCCTTAATGCAATAGCTTTCCTTCGAAAAACCAATAGCAGTCAACGCTTCACTCCGCAACATTCCCAGTAACGGCATCCCCATACATTTTTCCACAAGAGCACAAAGCGTATGGCTGCTGCTTGTGTCATAACAAAAATAGCTTCCCGGAGCATGATCAGCTCTTGCGGTAAAGAATGAGCCAACCCAATCCTTTGTTGGCCGATGTTTATAGGTTGTCATACTGTAAGGGGTAGTCATCCGTAGCATATCTCTGATGGTAAGTTGTGCCAATTCCGATTTTGGCCCACCATGAGGCAACTTCTCAGGGAAATAGTCTACGATGTGATCGTTTGGCTCCAGATATCCCTTGGCAAACATACACCCGATTGCCAGTGATACATAACTCTTCGTCTCACTGTACATACGATGAAGGGTGTTTTTTGTAAACGGTCTTGCATATGCTTCGCAAATCAGCGCATCATGACGCAAAATCAGCAAACTATGCAATGCAACTTTTCTCTGTTCTAGGTAGTCCAGTGTGCGATGTATCGCCAAGGAAGATACACCCACCTCCTCTGGCATTACTTCAGGAAATATCATCGCTGTCACCTGGTTTTGTTTGCAGCATTTTCTGCACGATCCTTTTCAAAGGCAATGAACGCAGGATCTCCCGGCATAATAGGATCATATTCCTTATTGAAGATCTCTACTTTAGGGAAGTCATCAGTAAGCGCGCCAGCCTGTTTTGCCTGTAAATATTCCGCGTAAGCCATCATACAGACGCCCACACCTTTTTGTTCATCGTGTACAACATCCTCAGACAAATAATAATCAACTGTACCATTACGGCGCAAATTACCCGTCGGTCCAAGGCCGGCCCCTTTGCAAATACCGTGCAGCTCCACCTTACCGTCATGAACCGTAAATTTTCGTAATTCGATACCAACCAGGATTTTCTCACCCGCAGCTCGATACTCCGGCTCAGTTAACACATCCAAGCGTGCCCCTTTTAAGAGACTATATGCAACCATCAGAGAGCCACTGGTTTCTAGATAGTTACGCTTTTCGTTGGGCAATGCTGGCAGCTGGTAGAACAATCCACTGTCCTTTTCCTGCCAACGCAACATACCATCGATAGCCTCTTTCCAAAGGGCTGCCATCTCGTCTATCAGGTCAGTACGATTATCAGGAATCATTCCGTAGATGTCTGCCAGGGCCATCAGATACCAGCCAATGGCACGGGTCCAGAAGTTAGGAGAAAGACCTGTTTTGGGATCTGCCCAGAAAACATCCTTTGTCTCGTTCCAGGCGTGATAATAGAGCCCCGTTTTTTCATCGTACAGATATTTGCGTGCGTTACGGAATTGAAGCATAATGTCATCCAGAGCGGATTCATCACCAAACCTAATAGCATAGTTAGCATGAAATGGCAATCCCATATAGAGACCGTCCAGCCAAACTTGATTGGGGTAAATTGCTTTGTGCCAAAAGCTTCCGCATGGAGTACGTGGTTGGTGACGCAATTGTTCTTCCAGTGTCTCGATTGCCTTGCGGTAACGAGGTTCACAAGTTTTATCGTAGAGCGTATAAAGAACGCAACCGGCTGGAATATAATCCAGATTATACTCTGCCGCCACATAGTTGCGGATGTTCCCGTCTACCTCAATATATCGATCCGTAAAGCTACGAAGCGCATTCAGATAAAAATTATCGCCGGTCGCTTGATACATTGCGCGCAATCCAATGAGTACGCACCCATCTTCATAGTTCCACATATTCCGGTCTGTTTTTCGGAATTGTTCTGCATAGGCGCGTAGGTATCGTTCGTATAACATAGTAGGCTCCTAATTAGAAATATTATTCGTCTTTCTCTTTATCCCAGTGCGCAAAAGAGAATTCTCCACGGTAATTGGAGGCACTGAATTCCGGATATTTGAGCGGGTGGTAGACAGGACCTGCAGGAGCAGGGCGATCTTGTGTATAGATAAACATCTTATGCGCATCCCACAGAATGATTTCATCACGAGGATCGCCGGTCAGATTAAGAACCTCTGCACACTGGTCAGGATGTCCATCATTCGGAAACAGAACAACACGATCTCCATCACCATCCAGCATGCCGCCATATTTGATGTTGCCGTTAAGCAAGATCAACTCTGTACCATCACCGCACCAGTTGACTGGGGCAACAACATTTCCGTTGGAAGAAGGCTCTTTATGCCAAATCTCCCGTCCTTTACAATCATACAGGTAGATAATGCCCTGGTTCTCCCAAAACGTTGTTGTGCAAATCTGAAGGCCACGCATTTGAGGACAATAATTGGCAACGCTGATACGCTGACCATGACCGTTAATGTCACGAGCAAGAATATGTCCCTGCTTATCTACGATCATAAATCCTTCCCAACCGGAAACAATTGCCAGTAATTCTTCATCTATATCAGGATCAAACTTTCCAATGACGATTTCATCCGTGTGATCCGTGTCAATGGGAAGTTCCCACTGCAGTTTTCCATCACTGCTGATCATGTTGTAGCAGCTGAAAATTTCATCCTTCCCATCCCCGTTGAAATCATACGCGTATGGGAAATGACCCGTATTGTTGTGGGTAAACTTCCATAATAGATTAAAGTTCTCATCATAAACCCACAGACGAGCATAACGGTCTTTAATAAGGATGTCGCTGGCGTGTTCTTTGCCTGAAACATTCACGATTCGAATAGCATCTACGTTCAGTCTGTCAAAGGCGTGTTTCTGGAACTCGATACCCAAAATCTTATCAGCAGGGTCATCGTTGTAGGGAGTATCCATACTGCGCAACAATTTTCCGGTACGTCCATCTAAGATCTCGACCTTGAAATCTCTGGCGAAGATCACCTCGTCAAAACCATCGTTGTTGATATCATAGATCTGGAACGGCAGATCACAGGTCGTGTCCTGGTTCACTGCCAATGTGGACGGTTCACCAACCTGCCACAACACTTCACCTGTTTGCACATTCACTGCGGTCAGGCAGCTGATGTTGCAATAACGCTCCTTGAAAACACGCTTTTGATGCTGAGCCATCACAAAGTACCAATCATTTCCCCCCATCAAATGCCCAAACCGAATCTGCCGCGAGGCACCGAATTCTTTCAAATCGATTACCTTATGCAACTTTGGCCTGGGATAATGGCTTCTCTTTTCGGCCAGACGCGCTTGCTCCGCATCTTGGCGTTCTACAATTCGCATTGCCTCTTCCTGCGTGGTTGTAACTTGCACATTAGTATACTGTGTCGGCATATATGCGGCCAATGCGACCTTGCCATACGTATAGCAATCGTCTTGCACCGTTAATAAAACATTACCGTTAACAGCGCCGGTAAATGTATTTCCTTTGCAAACAACACTTATAGTGTAGTATTCGTCGCCGTTGTATTCAAATGGGGTCTGTGCCAACATTGTGCGCTCTGTTTTGTTCACGCGCCAGAACTGAATCTTATTGCCATTCAGAAAGAACGCATAGTGCATCAGCGAAGTCTGATATCGGAACAGAATGCCAGCCTCTTCATCACTTCGCAGAGTACGCAGTGTAACGGTCATTGTATAATCCTGCCAGTGATCATCTCCTGTCACCAGCACCGGGCAAACACCATGCGTCAACGGATTGCGTACTCGGGTCTGCTCCATATAATGAACACCATCGGTTGCAGTTACTAACCAACTGGGTCCGCGATAATTGCAGTTCGTAATAGGATCATACCACTGTCCACGGTAGCCCGGTTGCTGATCGTAGTGATACTCTCCCATTGCGGAGTGTTCACGGTCAAAAGGAAACGGTCCGATAGAAAACGACTGAAAATTGTCTTGGAACAAAATAACACTGTCTACCATGGAAACCTCCCCAAAATATTTTCTAAAAAAGCCACAAATAAAGGACTTCCTGTGTTTCCTTTATTTGTGGCCGATTATTATCTAATTATGCCTGTGCTTCGTAAGCGGCCTGATACTCATCAATCTTAGCAGCCCAACCAGATACGCAATCCTGCGCGGTCATGCTGCCCATCAGAACGGCCTGGAAATCAGCGGTCATATCATCGGAGATAAAGGTGGAGAACTCAGTCAGCCAGTAAGGATTCTGAATCTGGATGTAGTTGTCATCTTCAAGATAGCTGGCGTACAGCATCATCTCGGGATCGTTTTTGTACCACTCCTGCTCCTCAACATCCTTGTTGCAAGGAACACGACCAATGGCCTGGCACATGCCGCCTTCGCATTCGGGATCCAGCAGAACATTCATCAGCCACACGGCACCGGAATAATCATGATCCTGCCCCTGATTGGTGATGCAGTAAACGTTGGGTTGCAGACCAGAAGCAAAGTAATGACCTTCATCATTTGCGAGAACACGAGCAGCTGCGAAATTGCCTTCGCCCAGGTTGGTCAGATGAGTAGACTCAGAAGAAGAGTTGTGAATGATGTACATGGAGACACCAGAGCCAAATTCAGCAACGATCTGCGAGAAGTTGTTGTTGATGGAATCACCAGAAACCTCATTGTTTTTATAAAGGTTTGCATAGGTGTCCAGAGCTTCTGCAAACTTTGCATCGCCCAGGATGCACTTGCCATCCTTGTCAAACCAAGAACCATCATAGCCGAGACCGTCGGTATAAGTCCACAGCCAAGCTACCAAGCTGTCATAGGGTCGCACGCCGCGCAGACTGTAAAAGTAAGAGGAATTGGCGGGATCTGCGTACTTCTCGCAATCCTCAAGGAACTCGCTCTGCGTTGCGGGAGGTGCCGCAATGCCCTTCTCTTTGAATTTTGCAGTGTTGTACCATGCGACTTCTTGGTTATACGCATAAGGAATGCCGTAAAGCGTGCCGCCACCGATGGTGCGCATGCTGTCCATCATTCTGCTGTCGATCTTGTCCACCGTTTCAATCTGGCTTATGTAGTCATCAAGCGGCAGCAGGGAATCCTGTGCGGTGAAAGTCGCCACATTGGAGAAACCAAGGCTAACAACATCAGGCATGGTGTCAGTGGAGACAGCCATCTGGAACTTTTCCTGGAAGTCGGCAAAGGAGAAACTGCTGTAATTGATCTCGTACTGATCCTGCTCAGCGTTGATCTTGGCGAAATAGTCCTCGAAGTAGGCATCCGTCACAGGGTCAGCTGAGTGATACCAGTAGGTCAGAGTCTTTTTGCCAGTAGATGCAGTAGAACTTGCAATAGATGTCGTAGAGTCAACATTACTTGTAGAAGAAGATGCGTTTGAACCGCAGCCGGCCAGCAGTGTTGCGGCCATAGCAGCGCTAAGGATAGTGGCAGTGATACGGATAGTTTTCATTTAAGTTTTCCTCCTAGTATAAAGTTTGTATTTTATGTGCCTTAGCCCTTGACCGCACCGGAGGTTGCGCCACCGGAGAGATGCTTTTGGATGAAGGCAAAAATCACTACGACGGGAATCAGCGCGATGACACAGCCAGCAGCAAGCTTGCCGTAGTCCGTGCCATACTCACCCTGGAACACATTCAGTGCCAGTGGAAGAGTGTACTTCGCTTTATCAGTGATAAAAGCAGTAGCGTAAACGTAGACATTCCATGCATTGATAAACGCATATGCGCCTGTGGCCACAATACTGGGTAGCATAACCGGAATCAAGATGCGGAATACTGAACCAAGCAGCGTGCATCCATCCACCTGCGCAGCCTCTTCCAGTTCACGGGGCACTGAACTGTAATAACCCATCATCATGAACATGCAAAATGGAAGGTTCGTACAGGTGCAAATCAATACCAGACTCCATAGGCTGTTGATAAGATGCAGTTTTACCATTGTTTGAAACAAAGGAATCATTAAGACTACCGCAGGAAGCATCTGAGTTGCCAGCATCAGTACATAGATAAATGTCTTGCCATAAAAACAGTAGCGACTCATGGCATAGCCTGCCAGCAAGCTGAGCAAAGTTACAAGAATAGTTGTTAATATAGCCACAAAAGCCGTGTTTGCCACATTGTTACCAAAGCCCATTTTCTCAAACAGGTACAGGTAGTTACTTAAGGTGGGGTGCTCAGGCCAATATTTAATTGGCAAGCTCAACACTTCCACACTGTCCTTCAGAGAAGTGTTAACGATCCAGTAGAACGGAAACAATGTTCCTACCAGGAAGAGGATCAGCGGTAAGTACAGGGTCAGGCAGCGCCACCCCAGATCTTTAGCCTGTCGTTTCATCATGGGTCTGCCTCCTTAGTTGTCCATCTGGCCCATTTTGCCAAATCGGATATAAATAAATGCAACCACCATCATGATCATGGTCGAAATAACTGCCAGTGCCGAAGCATAGCCATAGTCATAGCTACCAGTAAAGGTGTTCATAATATACAAGGCAAGTGTAGTTGTTCCGCGGTTAGGTCCGCCATCCGTCAAAGAAACAATCAGATCAACCGCATTGAATGTCCAAATCGCACGCAACAGGGTCGTGAAGATGATGGTGTCCTTGATCATTGGTAATGTAATACGGAACAGTGTAACAGCCGAATTAGCACCATCGATCTTGGCGGACTCATACAAATCATCCGAGATGCCGGACAAAGCCGACATATAACTGATTGTGAAAAATGGAATACCACGCCAAATATTCGAAACTACTGCTGCCAGCATCGCCATCTTGCTGCTAGAGAACCACGATATATTCATATCGATCAATCCTGCTCGACGCAGCATATCGTTGATCACGCCATAAGTCTGCCCCAACATCAGGTTCCAAATAATACCAACCATCAAACCTGCAACGGCCCACGGAACCAACGCCAATGCACGAACAACACCACGACCTTTAAATTTACGTGTCAGCAACCATGCTAACCAAAAACCCAGAACGCATTGGAAAACCACGCTAAACAAAACATAGATTGCTGTATTCCCAAGGGTTTTTACGAAAATCGGATCATTTGTGAAAATCTTTACGAAGTTTTCAAGTCCGATAAAATGCCGATCGTTTGGCTTTGTAACCTTGTAAGATTCGGTGCTCATCATGAATACATTTATGATGGGCCAAATCATAAAGAAGGCGACAAACGCCAGCATGGGGGCCAACAATAGATAGGGCGTTGCCAATCGCTTATAGTGCATCATGGAACCTTTTTTACTAAGTTCCAGTTGCGCTCCGTTACGCTTGCTCATTGCATGTCTCCTTATTTTATTCTGCTGCTTTCAGCATGACCTTCATCAGATCGCCACTATTGTGGCGCAATGCCTCAAATGCATCGCCTGTCTGCTCCAACGAATATTCCGCACTTACCAAAGCCTCGGCATTGATTTTTCCGCTTACAAGAATGTCGATGACCTGCTCAAAGTCCGCACTATAAGCATTGCGGCTACCGAAAACATTCAGTTCCTTTTTCAGGAGAATCGAATGTACAAAATTCGTTTCTCGCTTGCCATTACCGATCAGAATAATCTTCCCTGCAAAGGCAGCTTGCTCAATGCAAGTAAGGAAGGTTTCGGGAGCACCGCAGCACTCTACACAAACATCAAAACCGTCTCCATTGGTAATCTTTTGCGTCAGCGCGTTGAGATCATCCGGGTTCTTGCCACTCACCACTCCGTCTGCTCCCATTTCAGTGGCTTTGGACAGACGACCGTCCAGAAGATCGGTCATATAAACCTCTGCTCCAACTGCCTTGGCACTAAGCATTGCGAACATTCCAATAGGACCTGCACCAACGACTAGTACCTTGTCACCTTTTTTTACATTACCACGGGTAATGCCATGATGACCGATGCAGAACGGTTCAACAAGCGCTAACTGCCGAGCAGTCAACCCTTTGCCGGGGATGATGCGTTCAATCGGCATTGCGATGTATTCTTGAAATGCTCCATCTCTCTGCACTCCCATTGTCTGGTTGTCGGTGCAGCAATTTACAAAGCCTCGGCGGCAAGAATAACATTTTCCGCAATTGAAGTAAGGATTGCAGGTCACAATATCCCCTGCCTTCAAACCCTTCTCGTTTTCTGCGATGTCCAAGATACGAGCGCTAAACTCATGACCTGGAACACGAGGATATGTGGTAAATGGCTGGTTGCCTGTATAACTAGCAAGGTCAGCTCCACAAATGCCACAATACATGACTTGAAGCAGTGCCTCCCTCTCTTTTGGAGTAGGGATTTGTGCATCTTGTTTGACGCTTACACGGAACGGTTCCTCAATCAAGACCTTTTTCATATCGTTCTGCCTCCACAAATTTTATACAAAAGTTGTTCTATTTCGTGATTTATTTTGTACGTTTATTATAGCAAGCGTTTTGACAAAGTTCCAATAAAAAACGGAATATCATTCCATAACACGAATGTTATGAGTTTTTATAAATCTCTTTACATCGTTATATTTTTGTGTTATCATTTTGTCATCATACAATTTTAGGGGGACTTTTTTGTGAAAAATACCTTATCTGATCGCCTGAATTATCTTACTACGATTGCAGAAGAACAAAGCATCACTCGCGCTGCTACGCGTTTATTTATTTCTCAGCCTGCCTTGACTGCCTTTTTGAGCCGCACTGAAGAAGAACTCGGCACACGTTTGTTTGACCGAACCTCCACCCCAATTCGCATAACAGAAGCCGGAGCTTATTATCTGTCTGAGCTAGAAAAAATCTGTGTCATGCAGGATCGCTTGCACCAAGAGTTGGCTGATTTTCCTGCTGATGATCAGGAATTGCGTCTCAATGTCGGTATTGGGCGCAATCGCGGCAGCATTTGGCTATCCTCCGTTATGCCAGAACTATACCGCTTGTATCCTGATATGCTCTTGACAATTTTCGAAGATCGCGACACCAATATGCTGGACAAGGTTCTCAATGGCGTTTTAGATGTTGCAATCGTCGAAACCTATGCCTATCATTCGGATCTGCATTACCTGCGTTTACCGTCAGAACAGTACATGTTTATTACCAGCAGCGAAAACCCGCGTATGGCTGCATATAGAGAGTCGAATAGTACACCCAATGCCCCGCTTGACATTGATGCGAACTGGTTGACAGATGACTTATTTATCTGCCCCAGTGTTAGGGGGCGCATGAATCGACAGACCCAATGGATGTGCTCTACATATAATTTCCAACCCAAGAACACACTCTTTCTTTCCAGTGGTATGACTGCATATCGTATGGCGGTCAGCGGCATGGGCCTTACTTTCCAGAATGCGGCATATTCCACCTTTGTGGATACCAGGGTTCGTCCAATATTCATCATGCCGGGCGGAAAGCCAACACAGCACAATGTATTTGCGATTTTTAAGGGTGATTCCACAACTAAATTACAGCGAGATTTCATGCGGCTTCTCCATAATCAAATGAGCCTTACAATTTATGGCGAAGAACGCTCCATGGAATACATGTGATTTAGTGGGCAATTTCTGTTGTTTTTAGTTATCGCACAAATGATTTCCCCGTTCCGCAGAGCATCTATTACAATAGGGTATGAAAAGAGCTAGGGCATCACACTGTCCTGGCTCTTTATATTGCATTCGATTATTTCGGCTCTACCCTTTTCACTCTCTGCAGAGTCCCAAATATCTCAGCAGATAACAGAAAGGTCTTGTCTCCTACGTTCTCTTGTTGATAGAGATTTTTCACCCGACGCACAAGCTGTACCCGGTCAAAACGTACCGCGGAGAGGTTGCTGTCGAAGCACAGATGACGCAGCACCAGCTCCCTGTGTCCGTTGATATGCATCCTCCCGCCGCAGACAGGACAGATGCGATCCGATTCCGCCCGTTCCAGCTCACCGTTGAAGTAAAACACCTCATGGCCGGAAACAGACCTGCTTACTGTCGTATCGGAGTTATTGAATCCCTCCAGCCGGGATGGGATGCTTAAAAAAGAATACCTCGTTTCTGAAAATGCCAGTTGTCTGTTGGATTCGGTATGTGTATAATTCATGTATTGGCCTCGCCTTGTTGAGTTTGCACATTCCCGCGAAGAAATGTATTTTCATCATAGACGATGGTCCTTTTTTATGCAATTGTCGGTCCGGCGATAGGGCCGAGGTGTCCTTGCACCCACCTTGGCTATCCTATAGCTCCGGGCTGAGACATGGTCAAGGGAAGGGCCCGGCCTATGAACGGTGGGCCAAGGTCTACAATCTCAAACAGATGGCCGCCGCTCTGCAATACCTCCGGGAGCATGAGCTGGGCGACTATGACGCGCTGGCCGCCAAGACCTCCGGGGCCGTGGATCGCTTTCATGCGCTGGCCGTGGAGCTGCGGGACACCGAGGCGGCCCTTGCCAAAACCTCCGAGCTCATGGCGGCCACGGTGGAGTATGCCAAGACCCGCCCCGTGTTCGACGGCTACAAGGCGGCGCGGTACAGCAAAAAATATCTTGCCGAGCATGAGGCCGAGCTTACCAGCTACCGGGCGGCCAAGGCTGCTATGAATGATATACTGGCCGGGGCCAAGCTCCCCAAGATGGACGCGCTCAAAAAGTCCCGCCGTGAGTTGGCTGAAAAGAAAAAGGCCCTTTATGCGGAATATCGCAAGGCCCAGCAGGATATGCGGGAGGCCGTGGCGATCAAGGCAAACATTGATCATCTGCTCGGCGAAACCGGCGGGCTGGAAAATAAGGCACAGGAGCGATAGCGACGGGCCGCAGACAAAAGGCGCTATGCGCCGCTACTTCGGGACACTTTGTCCCGAAGTCTGCCGGGTTTGGGGAGGCTCCCCAACAAGCATTTTTGCAGGCCCCTCGGGGCGCAAAAATAGCGAGTGTCTATACACTCGCCCTGCTTGCCGTTCCGTGCAGCCCCGAAAATGGCGCAAAAAAACGGAGGTCGCGCTGTTCTTACGCTTCCTCCGTTCTCCGGGCCTTTTTCAACCCCTCCGCTGTGGCTTCAATAATCGTGAGTTCTTTTTCGTCCATTTCGTTGAGCAAATGATTTATATGCTTTCGGCAGTCGCTTTGGCCGTTCTGCTTGTCTGGATAGAAAAAATCATCTACGGAAATATCCAACAGGGTGACGAGCTGATAAAAAGTATTGAGGCTGGGGTGTTGTCCTCTATTTTCAAAATACATGATAGAGCGTGGGGTGCGATCTACAAGCTGTGCGAGGTATTCCTGTGTCCAGCCTTTGGCTTCTCTTTTACGCTTGATTTCCCGGCCCAACGCATGAAAATCAAGTTTTCGTTCATCTTGGTACATTCTCATATCACCCCTATATTATTTTACATTTCGGGTGATATTATTTGAACGAAGTATGATTTTATGTTTATGTAGTATTTTATTTCCCGTTCAAGCCGTTTGCATCATTGATAGCCTTTAAGAACAGCGGTATAATATACATGAAAAATATTTTTTGAAACTCCACAATAGATACATTTTTCTCTGTTACAATTATAGCGCGGGAGGTGGCTATATGCAGAAAATCTTGATCGTTGAAGATGATTTGGCAATACAAGCATTATTACATGACTTTATACAAGAGGCCGGTTATGAGGTCATTTTGGCATCTGATGGCGTTGAGGCGCTTTCCTTGTTTTCCGAGCAGGACTTTGACTTGATATTACTCGATATTATGCTCCCCAAGATTGACGGCTACGGGGTATGCGAGGTAATGCGAAAAAAGTCGGATGTCCCTATCGTTATGCTTACGGCTTTAGACGGAGAGCAGAACCAAATTAAAGGACTGGACTTGCAGGTGGATGACTATATCACCAAGCCATTTTCCATGCCCATACTAATACGGAAGATTGCAGCGGTTCTTCGCCGTACCTCAAAGCAAGGAGAACCCTCACGGACAATTTCATATAAAAATCTGATGTTGGATTTAGAGGCATACCGGGCCTACATAGAGAATGATGCGGTTGATCTTACTCCTCGTGAGTTTGAAATACTGCGGGAGCTGTTGACGCATCAAGGGAAAATATTGACCCGTCAAAACCTTTTGCAGATGCTTTGGAAATACGAGTTTTTTGGTGATGAACGGATTATTGATACACACATTAAAAATCTGCGGAAAAAGTTGGATCGAGCCGACTATATAGAAACAATCAGAGGGGTGGGATATAGAATTGATAAAGAAGATAAAAAATAAGCTGGCAATAAAAGTTTTTATTGTATCGGCACTTTTAATGGCGGTGTGTTGCGGCATTACCTATTTTTCCATTCTTCATTTCGCACCGTATGTCTATTCTTACACCCTGTCGGATGTTGAGTGGGTAGCTGCTGAACTTGCACAAGAATTATCAAGAACGGGAAAAGAAGAAACCGCTGTCTATTTCTCGATGGCAAACGAAACACTTTCGGAAAGCTATGACGAGGAATATTTACTGCACCTGTTTAATTCATCCGGTGAAGAAGTCAGTTATACGGATGTGACGGCAGTTGTCGGAAAGGACATTGATGATTATTCCCGGCAAGAAACAACTGAACACTTCGCAGTTTCCTTTATTGGGGATGATGACCCCTATACCCTGTTTCTTTCCAAGAATACAGAAAAAGAAAGCCAGGTGATTGAGGCTTTACATAAAGCCTTTCCCTCGTTAGCGGTTATCATTATAGCTACTTCTGTTTTGATAGCGATTTTCTATACTTGGTATATGACAGCCCCGATCAAGAAAATTAGTAGAATATCAAAACAAATGGCAAACATGGATTTTAGCGGGCAGTGCCCGGTTGACCGATCCGACGAAATAGGTGTCCTTTCCCGCAGCTTAAATGAGCTGTCGGGAAAACTGGATGCTACTTTATCCGATTTACAAACCGCCAATCAAAAACTGCAGGCGGATATTGAAAAAGAACGCCATTTAGAACAGCAGCGGGTAGCGTTTTTCTCGGCTGCATCCCACGAGTTGAAAACCCCGATCACAATCGTCAAAGGGCAACTTCAAGGTATGCTTTGTCAAGTTGGCCGCTATAAAGACAGAGAAACCTATCTTGCACAATCGCTTGAAGTCATTGATACATTAGAAAAAATGGTGCAGGAAGTTCTTACTATTTCAAGAATTGAAGCCCCGGAATATTCCTGTACCAAAACCCGGTTCGATTTTACCCAACTTATACGCCAACGATTGTCCAGCTTTGAGGACTTGTTCGTACAAAAAGACTTGTCCGCAAATATCAATCTGTCTGCTGGCGTTTATGTAGACGGTGATGCCGATCTGCTCCAAAAGGTGGTTGATAATCTTCTTGGAAATGCGGTAACATATTCGCCGCCCGGAAATAGCCTATATATCAATTTGAGCGGTGCTGACGGAAAAGCATATTTAGAAATAAAAAATACAGGGGTACACATTCCAGAAGCCGACATTCCAAAGCTATTTGAACCGTTCTATCGGGTAGAACAATCACGCAACCGACAAACAGGGGGTAGCGGATTAGGCTTATCTATCGTCAAAACAATTCTTGATTTGCACGGGGCAGGAATAAGCATACGAAACACGAAAGATGGTGTCATAGTAGATGTAACCCTATAAATGCCTTTCGTAAAAACGGCAGCAGGTTAAAGTCCTGCTGCCGTTTTTGTATCTCCACATAAAAAACATATTCAATACAATGTCAATCCAAGTGCTGGCGGTATTCTTATACTGTACTCAAAGGAGTGCAGAAAGGAGTCTATCAAAAAATGAAACGGAAAAAGATGATGGTTGGTTTTGCCGCCGTGCTGTGCTTGGGTTTGCTGGCAGGGTGTACCACCTACGAAAACCAAACG
>OHBP01000416.1_pt1 | contig 22876 bp, 15 predicted proteins | sample 1577471 | NCBI WGS metagenome assembly OHBP01 (sample SAMEA3879503, study PRJEB24766) | human gut metagenome | biome: human-associated habitat; feature: feces | place: USA | collected 1985/1987
ATCTTTTCTGTTGTATTGATAAGTAGTATTCTCATTGTGTTACCTTTCTTCTGATTAAGTTTTGGTAGAGATTGAGATATTGCTTTGCAACGACTTCACCGGAGTATTTCCTGAATACTTCGCTTCGCATATTTTCTTTGGAGATGGCTGTCCGGGCTTCGGATATTCCCCATCGGATGCCTTCTGCCAGGCTGTCGGCAGAGAGGTAGTCGGCCAGGAAGCCGTTCTCTTTGTGGCGGATAATGTCAGCCTGTCCGCTGTTGCCGAAAGAAACCGGAATGCAACCACAGGCTTGGGCCTCGATCAGAGTCTGACCGAATGTCTCATAGAAAGAGGCGGATACGGTGACGTCTGCGGCGGAATATAGTTGCGAGAGTTTGTTTGTATCGCCTATTCGTCCCAGATAGGTGTAGCTGACGGGGATGGAGTTGAGAAGTTTCTCCGGATATTTGATCTTGCCGAATAGTGCCAGGTGAAGTTTGTCCTGCGGGAATTGCTTCTTTTCAATCAATAACCGGATGGCCCGGAGCAGATATTCCACTCCCTTGATCGGATCGTCGATGCGGGCGGCTCCGAACAGAATGATATGTTTACCGGGCAGGGACAGTTCCTTTCGGGACAGTTCTTTGTCCATCATCCGGAAGTCGGTGGGCGAGAGTGTATTAGGAATCACAGATACAGGTTTCTCTTTAAGTAGGGTACTTTGCTGTATTTGTGAGGAAAGCCATGTGCTGACTGCGACGATATTCAGGGGGCTGGCATGACTGAATAGTTTTTGTTTCTTCTTGAATACCCGGTGCGCCAGATCGTTGTTGCCTGGGAAGCGCAGGAAGCGGCAGTTTCTGCATTCGCTTTTGAAGAGGGTGCAGGTATGGGCATGGTGGCAGATGGCGGTACATTCCCACATATCGTGCAGGGTCCAGACAACGGGCTTGCCCGATTCGAAGATTTCCTGTATATTGTTCAGTGAAAGCATTCCCTGGTTTATCCAGTGGAGGTGTATGATGTCGGCTTCCCGGAAGGCAGGCAGTTTGGTGACGTTGAAGCCTGTATTGGCTATGGAGACGGTAAAGAGATTCTTCCGGCTGAAGAGATTATTCGTCCAGATAACCAGTCTTTCCCAGAGGAAAGTGCATTTCTTTTGCCAGTCTTTGCCTACAGGGATCACCTGTTCCGATTGGCTTTCCTTGTGCAGGACGAGCATCTTCACGTCTGTTCCCGCTGTATGGAGCGATTCCATCAGGCGTCTGGCGGCAATGGCGGCTCCGCCTGTTTTCTCGGACGTATTGATTATAAGTACTCTCATGTTGCGGAATGTTTTGGCAAAAGTACAGCTTTTACCGCTTTCTATCCACAAATTCGCGGTTTTTTTAGCCAGTAACCGCTAAAGTATCTATCTTTGCAGGAGAATAAATTAGCTACAAGTTACAGGCTACGAGCTACGAGTGGCTGCGTTGTGATTGGAGGGGAAAGATTCTGTTTATAAGTGTTCAAGAGGATGATTACGGGACACAAGTGTTTGATTTGTACCGTGCAAGTGTTGTGGAAATGTGTTGCAGGTGTTACGTAAATGTATTGCAAGTGTTGCAAATGAACCGAATAAGCGTTGTGAATCTGCCGTTTAAATGATGCCACATGGTAGGGCGAATAATTGTTCGCAGGTAGTCTGAAAGTACTTGGTATTTGTAGTTCATAAACTATAGCTCGTAACTTTTATAACAATATGGGAGAAAAAGGTTTGAAATGGTTGGAACAGCTTTGGCAGTGCTTCCTCAGTATAGTGAAAATCCTGTTGCAGTCCAAGTGGCGCACGCGCTTGCCGTCTTCTTTCAGTAATCCGGATGAATTGCTGATATTGGCTAACGGCCCTTCGCTGAACCGCACGGTAGAAGATTCGACGGATTTCATCAAGGGAAAAACCTTGTTGGCAGTGAACTTCTGTGTAAGTTCTCCTATGTTCGAGCGTCTCCGCCCCGAACTTTATCTGATTGCAGACCCGCTGTTCTGGATCGTTCCCGAGAAGCGTATACAGCTTTTCAAGACAATGGTCGAGAAGACTACCTGGGATATGAACTTCTTTGTCCCTGCCCGTGCCCTGAAGAATAAAGAATGGCAACCCTTACTGGCGGGTAACCCCCACATCAAGCTCTATGTTTATAATACAACGCCTATCGAAGGTTTCCAGGGTTTCTGCAACTGGATATTCCGCAAAGGCTGGGGCGTTCCCCGTCCGCATAACGTGCTGATACCTTCTATCGCTATGGGATTGCGCCTGCCTTTCAAGAAAATCTATTTGGCAGGTGCTGACCATTCCTGGTTGCCGGAGATCACCGTAACGGACGACAACGTAGTACTGATGCACCAAAAGCACTTCTACGACCAGAATAAATCGCAGGCCGAAACCGTGAAACAGGAAAACTTGAACAGTGCCCGGCTCCACATTATTCTCTATCACATGCACGTAGCCTTCAAGTCCTATTTTATACTCGAAGCCTACGCACGCCGGCTGGGTAAGGAAATTATCAATGTCACTCCCGGCTCTTATATCGACGCTTTTAAACGGATGAAATTATGAAAGATGGAATAATCATTCAGGCACGCACCGGTTCTACCCGGCTGCACAACAAGATTCTGCTCCCCTTCTATGGCGAACAGCGCATCATCGACATTCTGATAGCCAATATCAAACAGGCTTGTCCGGACAAATGTATTGTACTTGCCACCACCAATCGCCCGCAGGACGACGTGCTTGCCGAAACCGCTCGTCAGGCGGGTATTCTTAGTTTTCGTGGCGACGAGGACAATGTACTCGACCGCTTTATCCGTGCTGCCGAAGTTTTCGGTATCAACCGCTTTATCCGTGTTTGTTCGGATAATCCGTTCCTTCGTCCCGAAACTTTCAATACCTTCTTTGCCGAACACAATTTCTGTCCGGCAGATTATATCGCCTATGGCTTTGCCGATGGACGTCCTACCATCAAATCCCATTTGGGCTTATATTCCGAGTTGACAACGATTGACGCTCTGCGTCGTGCCGCCGTTTCTACGCAAGAGAAACTTTACATCGAGCATGTCACTATCTATCTCTATACGCATCCCGAAAAATTCAAGGTGCGTCTGCTTCCGTTGCCGGCTGAGTTGGAAGGGCGTTTCGATCTTCGTTTCACTCTCGATACGATGGAAGACTTCACCTTGCTACAGGAACTTTATGCCACCTTCCATGAGAAGACCGACCGTAGTGTGCATGCCCTGTTGCAACTGGTGCAATCGCATCCCGACTATCGTGCCAGAATGTTGGAGAATATTGCAAGAAATGAAAAATAGCCCATGTATACCTTCTACCGCCGTGCAGCCAAGTGTAATTCGTAATTTATAATTCGTAAATGAATAGTACTTATATAATAGGAGAAATCGGACAGAACCATAACGGTTCCGTCGATATAGCCAAACTGATCGTAGACCTGGTGTCCCGCCCTGTTCGTGAAGAAGTGTTCAATATAGAACTTCGTCCGATGGATGCGGTGAAATTGACTAAACGGGATTTGAATGAAGAACTGACGGACTCACAGATGAACCGTCCGTATGATTCTCCCCATTCTTTCGGACGTACCTACGGTGAACATCGTGCTTTTCTGGAGCTGACGGACGAGGAACACTTCGAAGTGTATAGGCACGCCAAGTCTTTAGGGCTTGATTTCGTGGAAACACTTTGCTCCAAAGGCTGCCTCTCTTTGCTGAAACTCTTCACGCCCGACCGTCTGAAAGTGGCAAGCCGCGATCTTACCAACCTGCCGTTGCTGGAAGTGATGGCTGAAACCAAGATACCCATTATTCTGTCTACCGGCATGGCAGGCAGAAAAGAACTGGATGATGCTTTGGAGGTGATTACCCGTTATCATAACAACATATCTATCTTGCATTGTGTATCCCAGTATCCTACCCAGCCTGATAATCTGAATCTGAAGACTATCACCTATCTGAAACAGCATTACGGGCAGTATTGCATCGGCTTCTCCGACCACACCATCGGTATTGCCGCTCCTATCGTTGCCGTGGGTATGGGTGCGGAAATCATAGAGAAGCATGTCACCATCGACCGCCGTATGAAGGGAACCGATCAGCAAGGTTCTCTTGGCCCCGACGGTGTGAACCGCATGATACGTGATATCCGTATTGCCGAACGTTGGCTGGGAAAAGAAGAACTGTATATCGACTCTTCCGTAGCCTCGGCAAAGGTGAAACTGGAGCGTTCCATTGCAACGAATAAGACGCTGCATCCCGGAGATATCATTACCGAACAGGATATCCATCTGTTGAGTCCCGGTGACGGCTTTAAGTGGGTGGAGCGTGCGAAAGTGGTAGGGCATAAAGTACTGAAAGAAATTCCCCGGAATGAGATTATCTATCCGGATGTCATCCGATAATTTATGAAACTCTTAGGCATAGTCATCTTATATTATCCTGATTCGGTAGTAAAGAATATCGCTACCTATCTTGCTCAACTGGATGAATTGATGTTGTGGGATAATACTCCGGCAACAGATCGCAGGGATCTGGATTTGGATTCTTTGGGAGACGGGAGAGGGAAAATCATTCTGGATGGTTGCGGTGAAAATCTGGGCATTGGTTCTGCGCTGAATAAGGCGGTGGCGTATGCCCGTGCAAATGGATTTACGCATCTGCTGACCTTGGATCAGGATAGCTGTTTCGGTGGGCGGAACTTCGAAAGCTACCTTCGGGCAATCCGTAACTATGGTGAGGACAAGGCTGCCATTTTCTCTACCAATTATTTCATTAAATCCCAGCAAACCACCATGTATCCGCCAACGGACTCTGTGGATGAAGTGTATTCGGCAATGACTTCGGGAAGTATATATCCGGTTAGCCTGTTCGATACTTTGGGCGACTTTATGGAATCCCTCTTTGTCTGGGGAGTGGATTGTGAGTTTTGTTGGAGGGCTAAAAGGAAAGATATTCCCGTTTTATGTTTCAAGAATATTCTGCTGACACACGATTTGGGTTATCAGAAGAAGAAAAGGCGTTTGCTGGGAAAAGAAGTTTTTCCTAATGAATACGGTCCGGCTCGTTCCTACTATAATGTGCGCAATGGTATTCTCCTGCATCGTCTGTATCCTGAGGCGTTGAATTTGAAGTCGCATTTGCGCTATCATTTTTATAAGCGTGTGGTTTTTATCATACTGTATGAGCGGCAGAAGTTCAGTAAGTTGTGGGCATTGCTGTGTGGCTATCGCGATGGGCTGAGGGGAAAGAGTGGGAAGTGGAAATAAATGATTGTATCATCTGAATAAAAAGAAAAAACTATGTTACCAAAGTTAGTGATTACCGATATTGATGGTGTGTGGACTGATGGTGGAATGTACTATACCGAACAGGGCGATGTGATGAAACGTTTCTCCGTGAAAGACGGCTGGGGAGTTATTTTCCTTCGCAAGCTGAATATACCTGTAGCCATTATGACGGGTGAGAATACGCAGATTGTTCAGAAGCGTGCTGATAAACTGAAGATAGATTACTGCTACCTGGGGGTGAAAGATAAAGTGGCACAGGCGGAAGAATTATGCCGTGAGTTGGGCATTACGTTGCAGGATGTTGCCTTCATCGGTGATGATGTGAACGACTTGGCTCTGCTCCGTAAGGTTGGATTCAGCGCTTCCCCCAGTAATACACCGGATTATGTGAAACGTGAGGTCGATTACGTCACCGCACAGCATGGGGGCTTTGGTGCCTTTCGTGAGTTTGTGGAGAAACTGCTTTCTGATAATGGGATGCTTGAAGGAGTGCTTCAGCAGTTTCTATCCTGAGGTTTTTTCCCTACTTTGTAGACCTTGATTTCCCGGAAAGAGGTAGGTGTCGTATAAGTACCTATTATAATGGAAACAGTTTTATTTGTCATTTTTGCGTGTCTTTAAGATTGTTCAATTGCTTTGATAATTTCTTCTTTTTCCGGTGTGGAGAATGTACAGGGGTAGCTTTGCATACCTTGTACCGCTTTCAATCCTTTCTGAGTATATCTCCAGTCAGCCAGCCTGTTTACCCAACGTAACAGGGGATGCTTATGAGTGAATTCCATAATCTTCCTTTTGCCAGAGATTTCGGCAGTGTCTTTAGGCATATCGCTGATGCTGCAAATAAAGGAGAAAGCATCTTCAAGCGTATCACCTTCCCGGGCTGCCAGTAATTCTGATAACGCCAGAAGGAAACCTTGATATTCCTCCCGATATTTATGAGAGGTTTTGATAACTGAAACAGGTACGGTGGTTTCCGTGGCGGAACCTCTGATACGCTCGCGGGCACTGTAGAAATAGGGTAGTGTAGCATATTTGCCGAAGATAAGCGCAGCATGGTTAAAGAACTCTTCAGCCAGGAAAAGGTTGCGGAAACGCAGGCTTCCGTCCGGGTTGAAACAAGCTGCATACATCCTCTGAAAAGCTTGTGTCCGGATGACGGAGTAGAGCAATGAGGCATACATGTTCTTCTCTTGCAAAAGTCTTTCCCGGGGAGTATCGCCCGTTACTTGTTTATCGAAGTAGCGGATATAGCGAGGGTAGAATGATATTTTCCCTTTATGGGGAGTGAAGGTTAGGTAATGTCCCTGTGCAGTGCTGTAATCTGGGTGTTCGTCTAGAAAGGCGGTCATCTGCGCAATGCCGGAGGGAACAGCGAAATCATCATCAGCGCAATAAAGCACATAGGGTGTACTAATCATCGGAAGCACTTCTTTCAGCTTCAACAGGAAATGTAGTTTAGGGCGGTGCAGATAAGTGATGTCCGGGTACTTCTCCGCATCGGCAAACGGATGGTCGGATGAGTCGGGAACAAGAATCTTGATATCTGTGCGGCTATAGTAGTCGAGCAATCTGCGCAAGCGCTCGGGACGGTTGTGCGCAGGGATGATTACAGTTACATTTTGCAGTGTCATTATTGTATGGTTTTCTTTTTAAATAGATATTGAAGACTTTCCCTGAATACGGTCGACTTCAGGCTCCACATCAGGAATATGTAGAGTGAGGCAGCTAAAGCGATTTTCACCAGTAAGGAAAGATAGATGTTCTTCACATAACCTGCTACCCAGTAAGTAAAAGTCATTACGGCTACAGATATAATGAGATAGGGAGCTATATCCTTCAGTGTATTAAGCAGGGAAATTCCGATATGTTTATGAGCAAAATAATGCCAGATGAGTAGCCAGAAGATATTGGCTACTGTATAGACTATCAGCATGATATTCAGACCGTACGGGTAACTACCCCACACGCATAATAGCTGGAAGATGCCCAGTGCGATGGTGTTCCACATATATACGTTCGGTCGGCCGATGCTATTCATCAGGTTGGAGTAAAGAGTTGAAATAGGCATGAAGGCTCCCCATACGCACAGTATCTGCATGACGGGGACACAGGGTAGCCATTTCTCTGTAATGCTTATTACGATCAGTTCCTGAGAAACAATAGCGAGCCCCAACATAGCGGGGAAACTGACAAAGGCGGTGAAGCGCATCAGCTTGCGGAATATGTTTTGCAATCGTTGCCTGTCCTCCGAGGCTTCCCTGAACACAGGTTGCCCTACACTGTTTATCATTCCGAAAATGGTGGAATATCCCATCGTCGTCCACTTGCTTCCCTGTGAGTAGTAACCGGCTTGCTGGATGGTGTAGAAACGTCCCAGCAATGCGGAGAAGATGTTGTTATTGATATGAGTGAAGAGCGAGGTAAAGAGTAATTTACTGCTGAAAGGCAATAATTCCAGTAATGGGTGAAAGCGGAACGAAAAAGTAGGCCGCCAGGGAGAGAATATCCAAAGCAGGATAGTGTTGGTGCTGACATACACAACGGTCTGTACGGCAATTCCCCAGTATCCCCAGCCATGGTAGGCACAACTGACACCTGTAATACCCGAAATGAGGATGGCGGCTATCTGTATCTGACTACGCTCTTTCACCATGAGATTACGGAAAAAATAGGCCGTAGGGGCAGTACCGAAACTTCCGATGAAGAAACTCAGAAATTGGAAACGGGCCAGCCGGGTAAGCTCGGGTGTATGGTAGAAATCGGCGATGAAAGGAGCGCAAAGAAAAAGTATGAGGTAAAGTGATGCGCCGATACTGATGTTGAACCAGAATACGGAATTATATTCCTCATGCTTTACCTCTTTCTTATTGACAAGTGCCAGGATGAAGCCACTCTCCGAGAAAATTCCGGCCATGGCGGAGAAGATGGTCAATACGGCCACCATGCCATAGTCTGTTGTGGATAACAACCGAGCAAGGAATATGCCGAAGACGAGGTTTAGCAGTTGCATGGCCCCGTTGCCTATTCCGCCCCAGAATAATCCTTTTGCTGTTTTCTCTTTGAGTGATGCTTCTGTCATTCCTTGTTCGATTTATGATTAAGATATCATTTAATTGCGTTTAAATCTCGGATAAATTGCTCGTAAATGTTAAAATACATATTGCTTATTATTAGCATGTTACATTCATAACCTCGTTTAAATTGCGTTTAAATTGCGTTTAAATTGCGTTTAAATTGCGTTTAAATTGCGTTTAAATTATCCGCATTAAGAAACCAATCCGAGTGTATGCCTTTGGATACATTTCTAATCTTATCCTGCTTCCTTAGTTTGGTAAGTAGGTTTCTGACTTTTGAGTGTTTTTGGCTTTCGCTCAATACATCTGGCAACTTATTCCAAAGTAATTCTGTTATTTCCTTTTTTGTAAGCGTACCGTGTTCAGTGAGTGCTTTTAAAATTAAATCACAATAATAACTGTCCTCAAATCCTTTATTGTTGGAATAGGCTGTTTTCTGATCTAATTGCTGAGCAACCGGTTTTGCTATAAATAGGTTCGGCTTTCTTCCTTCAATAAGCTTTTTCTTCCTAAGATGCGATACCTCTTCATCTGATATCGAACGGTTCAGTTGTATACGATTGAGTGCTTCGATTTCCACCAAAGATAAATCTTGCTTCTTAGCTAATATATTGGCATATTCCATATTCAGAATCTTTCCGATAATGGTTACTTGTACTCTGTCTCTCTCAATGGTATAATCGGGTAAAGGGAAAAGCCGTTGCCTCTGAAAGTTGAACATCTTCCTGATGCCGCTTCCTATCGTGTCTACCATCTGTAGTCCTACCATTGCACGAGCCAGGAAAGGATTTCTGTAGACTTCCTCCGGTGCATTGTCTTTCAATACGTTGCTGATTGTACGGGGAATGAAACTTCCTTTATTGGTAAATACAAGCCTGTCTTCGTATTCTACTACGTTGATTTGTCCTCCTAATGTGTAATCCTGGTGCGCCACTGCATTGTTTATGGCTTCGCGAATGACATACGGTTCATAGGTATCTACTTCTTCAGGGAATAGCGTACGGAATTCCGGGTTGATATATCGATATTTTAAATTACGTATCTTTTGGTAGATTTCTTCAATGGAGATGATAAACGGACAACTTTTAATTTCATAATCCCGCTCCGTTCCTTGTGAGTCTTTAAGTATCCAGCGTATCTTGGCTACCGCCGGTGAAATTAGTACTTCACTTTCTTCTTTTCCCAATAAGACAATGGCAGCATTGGTTATTTTGCCTTTTATAGTCAGTTTTGCCTTGTTGAGAAAAGTTATGTCATCCCATTCTGCAATTTCAGCGGCATTCTTTTTGTTTTTAGCAATATACAGTGAGCGTGCAATGGAAATGGCTTTGGGATCTAAATCGTCAAGAGTCGCTCCTTTTATAATCCGGGCACTCCAATCGGACTGCTGACTTTGATTGCGGATAGATTCTAACTCGTGAAGGCTCAAGGCAACTAATGATTCGCCATCGCGCCCATAATAGTGTCCTTTATAAGAAGTCGGGATTCCTTTAGGGGCTGCCGGAATTTGAAACATGATAACTCTTTTCCCTTGATACATGATTTCATGTATTTCCGTAAAAGTAATGCCACAGTTGGTCCCTTCGGCTATTTCTCTTTTTAGGGCGTCAAGCGAGGGACGTGTCGGTTTATATGAGCTGCCTAAAACAGCGTGAGTCTTATCATGAATGCCGAATAACAACCACGCAAATTCTTCCTGGCCAAGATTAGCTTCGTTACTCAGTGCAGAGAAGTATTCTCCTAACTTTTGTGTATCGAATCCATTCTGAGCTTTTTTGAATTCTACGACTTCATTTTCTCCCGGCAAGTGGATGAAATCCTCCAAAAGCTTTATGAGTTCTTGAGTTGTCATTCGGCATTAAGATTATTTTTACTTCACTTCGCTACCCGGCTTCACCTCCTTCATGGTTGTAACCACGGAGAGTGAACCGTCAAAGTTCTCGGCAGAGAGGATCATACCTTCGCTGACGATGCCTTTCAACTTACGCGGAGCAAGATTGGCAATGAAACATACTTGTTTGCCTACCAATTCTTCCGGATTGTAGTGCTGTGCGATACCACTGACGATAGTACGGTTTTCCAGTCCGTCGGCAATCTTGAATTGCAGTAATTTATCGGCTTTGGGAACTTTCTGACATTCCAATACGGTGCCCACGCGAATATCCAGCTTCATGAAGTCGTCGAATTCGATATTCGGGCGGATAGGATTGGCTTTGTAGTTGGCTTCCTCATTAGCCTTTTTCGTATCGAGCAACTTCTGTACCTGTGCTTCAATAACGCTGTCTTCTATCTTTTCGAAAAGCAATTCAGGAGTAGCCAACTGGTGTCCGGCCGGCAATAAATTAGTGCTGCCCAAAGTAGCCCAGTCGAAGCTGTCCATGTTCAGCATATTGCGTAGTTTTTCGCTGCTGAACGGTAGGAATGGTTCGAATGCAATGGCAAGATTGGCAACCAGTTGCAGGGAGATGTTCAGGATAGTGGCTACACGATCCATATCCGTTTTGGCAATCTTACCCGTTCCACCCAAACCGTGATTGGAAATCAGGATCAACTCGGGATATTTCGCTTTGATAGCTGTATAGAAGATATCGAAACGCTTGTCATACTCATCGCCCCAGTTCTCATTACCAATCTCTACGTATTGCAACGGGAAAGGTTCGGGATGGCCCTGTTCGGCACGCTTGGCACCCCATTCGGTAGTCACGTCGCCGATGGCATACTCTATGGCATCCATGCAATCGTCCAGATAGTAAGCTATCTTGCTCTCCGGTGAAGCGTCTCCCATGCGATACTGGCAACCTAGACCGACGTTGCAGACGAACATTGCCTTTGCATCGATATCTTCGCAGAACTGCAACATTTCGTGATAACCGAAACCATACGAGCAACGGTAGCCCCAGGTACTGTATTCTCCCGACCGTGCGGCAGGATCGCCCAGAGACTTCTTCCATTCGAAACGGTTCTCCAACGAGATACCTTCTACCACACAGCCACCGGGCCAGCGTACAAAGGCGGGGTGCAATCCCTCCAAGATTTCAGCTAGATCTTTCCGCAGTCCATTCGGACGGTCGTGGAAAGTTTTTTCGGGGAAGAGAGAAACATAATCTACATAGACTGTACCCGGAGCATCAAATTCCAAAGCAAGCTTTCCTTTGGCAGAAGTTGCCGTAGGTTGCATTGCCAGGCTCAGGTCGTTCCATTGTCCGGCAGCAGTTATATCAACAGGAGCGGAAGCCAGCACTTCGCCTTGCTCGGACAGCAACAGGGCAGTCACTTTTCCCTTGTAATCGGAAGCAGGGCGGATAATGGTACGCAACTGATAAGAGTTGTCTTTCACCAGATTCATCCCCCAGTATCCTTCGTTTATCAGGCGAACAGGAGTTGAAGCATTTTTAATGGTTACCTTCAGATTGTTCGGAGCCGTAGAGAACTTGGGTTGTTCCTTGGTCAGTTTCATTTCCGCAGCATCCTTTGTGCTCAGAGTCCAGCCCGGCACCGGTTCGGTAGTCCAGCGGAAACTTCCTTCTCTCACTTCACCCGAAATGTGGTTGCACACTTTCTTCGGATGCAGCACATCGCCCTCGGCATAGTAACCTTCGGGCATTTCCAGTTCCTCGAAACTACGGTTCTTCACCAGTTCGGCATACAAGCCGCCGTCGCCCGCATGGTTAATCTCTTCGAAGAAGATGCCATACATGGATGACGCTACTTCAGCACCTTTCTCTTGTAGGTTGATTACAAGTTCTTCCTTCGGCGCAGCGTCCTTGCAGGAACTCAACAAAAGGGCAACTGCGGCGAAGGGTAAAAAAATCTTTTTCATAAGCCTGTTTATTTATCGGTATTAGATATATATATAATGTTCCACATGCAAAAATAAACTATATCTTCCAAGAACAGGGTATATAAAAGCATCAAATAGGTGGACTTTTCAGTTCATAATCGCAATTCTCAGCTAATTTCGGGACTGATAACTAAAGTTTTATTACGCATCAGTTTCCGGAAACAAATGTTGTCACCGAACGGGCAGGGATCACCGCTACCTTTTTATTCTTCAACTTTCCAACAGGCAAAAGGTCTTCTCCGGCTACATCCGACGTACGGTAACCTTGCCATGACTTCACCTTCGGATCGTTTACATCGACAGTGAACTCCTGTTCCCGGTCGGCATAGTTGATGACGACCATCGCCCACTGTCCGTCGGTATTCCGATAGGCAGAACACATCAATCCCTGCTGATCGGTATCGCCATCCCGGATAGCTTTTCCTTCTTTATCAGTAGTTTCAACAGACATACGTACAGCACCCGGACGTATGAAGCGGCTGTAGTTCCCCAATATCCACATCAGCTTGGAGTCTTCCACCCTGCCGTCTTGTAAATCGGGGTCTGTATACTCACGGATCAGTCCGTCTTTGTAATCACCGCCAATGGCACGCCACCATTGCCAGCTGCGAGCGCCTGCATAAACAATGTCGTGGTGAATGATACGCGCCACATAAAGTGCGGTCTTCATGGTTCGGTCAAATCCATGTCCACCGCCGATTTCCTCGTCATTACCCATAATGCAGGTTTCGGACTGCCAGAAGCCCACACCGTATGTATCCAACGTATTCCGCAACCGGAGGCGATAATCACGCAACATGTTCAGCGGGGTAGTAGTCCAGTAGCTATGTCCTGAAATAAGAGGGAGCACATTCGGGGTATCGCCCAAATAAGTATCCACACTATCGGGGCAGAAGAAAGATTGTATCTCATATCCGCGTTCATGGTCGGTCATATGGGTAGCGAACATACAGCGGTAATCTGATGCTTCACAAATGGTGATTCCCGTATGGATACCTTCCTTTACGAACTCTTTACTGATAAGACGTACGGCCCGGGCTATCTCTTTCTTTGTAGCCGGAGTACCTTCCTGCTTGGGACCGATCCAGTTCCAGTGTCCATCCGGTTCATTGAAGGGAGAAAGATAATCGAACTTGATGCCATCTTTCTTTTCAACTCCCTTTATCACGTTTGCCAGGAAGCGGGCAAAGTCTTCATAGTGTTCATCCTTCAGATTCAGTGTACCATCGCGTCCGGTATTAGTGGCAAGTCCGTTTTGAGTGAAATAAACGGGAGGGGAATTCAGGAAAGCGAGGAATTTATTGACTCCGCGTTCCTTCGCCAACCGAAGGAAGTTACGTTGACCTTCCTGTTTATCCCAGTTATAACTCCCGTCCGGCTGCAAGAAACATTCGGTACGCATCCAAGGAGAACCAATCTGGCTGGCGTCGCCCTGCTCCGTACTCCCTGCACCCAGATTGAACCGCCACAGGGAAAGACCGATACCTTTGGGCTTCCCGTTCGCGTCGTTTTCAGTACTGAATAACCAGTCGGCTATCTGTTTTTGTTTCTCTTCGGGCCATTTTCCCAAAACATGCATACTCCAGGCATCCGAAGCACCGAAATGTTCCATCACCTGCAAGGGTTGTCCGGTAACAATCCTGTAATTTATGTCCGCACGCTGTGCACACGAAGCACATACTACTGTAAAGACCAGTAATAACACTTTATATCTCATCCTTTTCTATTTTACTAAATAAAAAAGAGATAGTTCGTCTTTCTCTCTTTCGAGGAAAAAGAGTCCCTATCTCTCTTTCACTATTGTTACAAATCAGTTATTGCAATCTGCTTATTCCAAAGCATAAGCATATATTTCGGACAAAGAAGCATTGGTACCTCTATAACTCTCTTCGATGGATACCTTGAAGTAACGTCCCTTCGTCGGAGTAACGCCGAACACCTGTCTATCAAGTATTTTCTCCATAGAGAATCGTCCTACTTCTGTCCAGTTCTCCTTGTCAGAGCTTACATAGAACTTACCAGACTTGGTATCCGTATAGCTTTCATTCTGCCTTTGCATCAAAGCAAACTGGGTGAAAGTATGTTCTGTTTTTGTATCTACGATTATTTCAAACGGGAAGCTAACCCAGTTTCCTGTCTGCCATGTTGAGTGCCAGTAAGTCGCAAGATTATCATCCAATGCACATCCGGCTTTACCGCTTGCACCTTCACCTGTCAGTTCTTCGGTATTGGCTTCTGCCGTCCAGCCTGCGCGATCCAGTTTATGTCCCATCACACGGAAAGCCAACGGAGATACCACCTTCGCCGCAGAAATCTCAAATTGAGAAACTTCTGCAATCTTAACGGGCAGCATATAATCACCCGGTACCAATTGGTCACCATTTATCGTGACTTCCAGTTCCATATTCGTAGTGCCATTGGGAAGGGTTACCATCTCCGGAACAGTATAAGTTCCTTCAGGCAGAACCTTGAAGTTAGTTCCATTGTCTGCATTGTACTCGGCAATATATTCCTTATCAACTACAAATTTACACTCCAAATCCCATTTATTATCTGTATCAAGACCGAATTTTACTTTCTCCGTAAATGTAGAGACAGAACCATAATCCAACAGTTTCACTTCTACATCCGAATTGGCAAAGCCAATGGCAGGCGTAATCACTCCTGTCAGTTTCAGGAACAATTCATTCTTTTCAGCATTGATAGAGTCTGTTTCACTGGTAACCTGTAAAGGTAATACCCATACGGCTTCCGGATCAGTTTCCATGAATGCTTTTACACTCTGAGGTTTCAGGAAGATATTTACCAGTTTATACCGGTCGGCAGATGAAAAGTCCAACGTGGTTGCATCCAGCGAATAACAGTTCTCACCTATCAGCTTATAGTTCGTTCCTTCCGGTTCGCTATATTCCTCGTCAAGTTCCGCTTGTGTCAGCACACTGACTTTGACACTGGCAGTCAGACTGGGATCACTCCCGGACTTAACTACGGAAAGAGTATACTTATTATCTTCATCCGTATCATACAACGTAAGATCCTGCTTACCGCTATTATTCACATACAGTATTTTATGGTACTCTTCCGGTACCAGTTGGTCCAAATCATATTTTGATTCGCTGCAGGCACCCAGTAGCACCAGGCCGCCCATCAACAATATTGTTCTTATTTTCATAAAGCTTTGTTATTAGAGATTGATTAATATCCGGGGGCCTGTACTAACTGAGGGTTACTGTAAAGCTCATCCATGTCACTTCTTGACCAAACGGGCATCAGATACAGTTTGTCATCCCACTTGAACGGTTGGTTAACCAAGATAGGTTTGTTGAATTCCTCAAAACTCGGATTCACACGAAGACCATCCAGACCGTAGCGCATACCGGCTTTCAACATCTGAGGAGCAATTGCCCAACGACGCAGGTCATAGTAGCGGTGTCCCTCTTCAAAGAGTTCAACGAACCGTTCGTTGCGCACCCAATCAGTCAGAGTCATGCTGCCTGTTACATCACTTCCAGTCAGTTCGGAAATACCGGCACGACGACGAATCTCATTCAGATTAGCAAGGGCTTCACCTTCATTATCCAACGCTGCATAGCATTCTGCCAGATTCAGGTAAAGTTCGGCCATACGAATCAACGGGCGACGGGGAGCTGTGTGCTGGCGGGTACCATCGGCACCAAAGTAGATATTGGGATCAATGAACTTCTTCGACAGATAACCGGTCCCCGCGCAGTTACGGGTATTACTTGTATTATATCCGTTTGTATTGGTATTTTTCAGGTTAATCCACAACGGATTGCCATTATTAATCTTCGAGCTGTATTGAGTGCCGTCAAATACAATCCATGCATAGAAACGGGCTTCACGCTTAGCGTGCATCTTGATAATGTCATTCTTCACATCTTCACCGTCCAGATTATTGGTTGCCAGAGCAGGGCTTTGAGCGCCTTCATAGAAACGGGTATACCATTCTTCCTCAGGATAGAAATTGGGGTCCTGTGCCGGCAACTTACCGTTCTCAGTATAGAAATGCTGTACAGAATACAACGTCGGTGCCATAGCTGCCCAACCTCCTACATAAACTCCATTACTTCTCTTCACCACTTTGTTTGGCAAACGACAGTCCGTACCTTCTCCACCATTCTGGGCATCCAGTTCAATACGTTGTGCCCAAATCAGCTCCTTGTTATTATCGCCTTCGTTGGCAGTAACCATATATTGGAACATACGTACACGTTCTTTAAACTCACGGTTTTCCTCAGTGTCTTCTTCACGTCCCGGGATGAAAGGAAGAGCTATTCCGTCACGGTCAGCTTTCTTATTTGCCGTTTCAATGTCAAAGAGTTGATAACCGGCTTCCTTGGCAGCAGTCAAGGCTTCCTGACAAGCAGTAAGGGCACGTGTCCATTTCTCGCGGTCGTAACTGGAACTTACCAGTTCGTTACCATAACCGTCTGTCTCATAATTCTTATTCTTCCATTCCGGATTGGGGAACGAACCGTTCCACAACGGAGAAGCGGCATACAATAATATACGGGCTTTCAAAGCCTTAGCCATAGTAGAAGTAGCACGGCCCAATTCATTGTTAGGACGTGTTGCAGGAAGCGCACGGGCTGCATCATCCAGCTTGCCCACGATAAAATTCACACAGTAGTCGAAGTGTGAGCGTCCGGGAAGGTCTGAACTGGTAACATTCGGGTCCACTTTCTCAGGAATAATAGGACAGGGACCGAAAGCCTGAAGCACACGGAAATGATAATAAGCCTCCAGGAAATAACATTCACCTTTGTACTCTTCCTTATCTTCTGCCGTAACTCCCACCGGTTGCAAGTCATCAATCAGGCTCAGGAAATGGTGTACATACCCCAACCAGTTATAACTGGGAATCCAGATATTCATATCATCACCTCCCCAACTGTTGGAATATGCCGGAGAAATAGTTCCCCACGCCACTTGTTGCTGCCAGTTGGAGTAAGCATAAGGCTGAATAATCTCATCAGCTGACTGCTCAAAAGCATGATAATGATAAGGAGTAGAACGCGGAGTACCGCCATAGCAAGTATACAAGAAAGACAATGTAGCTTCTTCATCTTTCATGGTGTCTTTAAAATCAGCCTGTGCAGGCGGAATGACATCCAGATAATTGCATGATACCAGGCAACAGGAAGCTATCAAGACCTGCGCCATTCGGGATATTTTATATGTTAGTTTCATACTTCAATAATGTATTAGATTGTTTCTTAGAATGTAAATTGAACGCCCAGATTGAACGTGCGTGACAACGGATAAGCATTCCATGCCAGTTCAGGATCCCACAATTTGAAGGGGCTGAATACAGCCAGATTATCGCCACTGAGATAGATACGGCAATAAGGCAAGCGATAGCCGATTTCCAACGTCTTGAAGCGGAGGAAGTTTCCATTGCGCAGCCAGAATGTACTGGGCTGAACGTTATTGGTTACATCGGCTTTGGTCAAACCCAAACGGGGATATGCCGCATTCGGATTCGGATTGTCTACTGACCAATGGTCGTCTGCAATCCACTGCATCAGGTTTCGGGCCAATGTTTCAGCCTCTTCACCATCTCCACCGCCAGAAAGGAAAGGAGCGATTCCACTGTTGATCATTATCTTACGTTTAGCCGAACCGTTGAAGAACACACCTAAATCAAAGTTCTTATAGACAATATTCAAACCGAAGCCATACTGAATACGGGGATGCCAGTCATAAGATGAAATCATCACCTGGTCTTCAGTAGTAATCTGTCCGTCACCGTTTATATCACGATACTTGATATCACCCGGCATGATGTTGGCACCCAGTTGTGATTGGTCCGGTGAGTTGGCAATTTCTTCTTCGCTTGCGAACAATCCCTCGGCAATATAACCTTTAACAGTGTTCAACGGTTTGCCGGTATTGGTTTGCCAAACATACGGATAATTGGGTTCATCCACATATTTATATTCATTCTGGTTGTAGGTAAAGTTACCGCGAAGATCTAACGTCAGGTCTTTTCCAAACTGTTTCGTCCAGTTCAGGCTTAACTCGAAACCTTGGTTTTCTACTTCACCAATATTACTCCAGGGTTTTGATCCCCAATATCCCAACATCGAAGGCCAGGAAGCACGTGACATCAGGATGCGTTCACGTTTGTCATGGAAATAGTCGAATGTAATATTCAGCTGGTCAAACAACATCATGTCGAAACCGATATCGAACTTCTTCACATGTTCCCAACCTGCATCCTGCACCGCTAATACATAGAATCCGGGACCTTTCTTGCTGATTTCACTCGTAGGAAGTCCGGTCCAGAAGTTGTGTGCCGAGCCAATACCAATATTATTCTGATAGAGGAAGTGTGGAGCTCCACTGGCAAAGGCATCACTACCTACCAAACCGTAAGAACCTCTGATCTTAAAGTGATTGATATACTTGCTTATCGGCTCCCAGAACTTTTCAGAACTTGCCACCCAACCTGCTGACACAGCCGGGAAGAACTCAAAACGCTGACCGGCAGCCAAACGTTCGGAACCGTTATAACCGAAGTTGAATTCAACCAGATATTTACTGGCGTAATCGTAAGTCACACGTCCGGAGTAACCTTGATTACGATTTGGCAACACATTGTTACGGTATTCACGCATCATGTACATAGCCATTGCTGTCAGGTTATGGTCACCAAAACTACGCTTCCAGTCCAGACGGGCATCGAAGTAGAAAGTCTGGTCTGAATTACGACCGATATCAGATTGACTCAGGAACTGGTCACCGGTCTGCAACAGCTGATAATCATATTCGCCGGTTTCAGGATTATAGGAACCATCTTTCACCTTATATATATTAGACTTAATACTACGATTATACGAAGTTTCCGACCAGTTCTTAAAATTCACCAGTGCTTTCAGACTCAATCCTTTGGTAATAACGCTCAAGTCCTGATTCAAAGCCAATGAAGTATTCAAAGTGTTGAAGTTGACTTCCTTGAAAGAACTCATCATATATTCATACGGATTGGTTCCCAAAACGCCCGGTTTAATCTCTCCACCGCCAAAACGGATGAAACCGTCATCACCCTCCTGCTGTGGGAAGTAAGCGGGAAATTCCACCGGATTTGCACGCATAACCCTCTTGTACAAGTCATTGCCTATATTGTAGTTAGGACCTTGCAGATTACCGATCTGTGCCATCATGCGCAAATCAATGGTAGTGGTATTGGTCAGTTTATAGGAGATGTTGTTCTGAAAATTATATTGCCACTGGTTGATATTGGGATTATAGAAGTAATCCGGTGCATCGAGGAGACCTGTATCATGGTTAGCCTGAAGGCTCATATAGTAAGTTACACGCGAACCACCACCCGATACATTCACATTGGCACGTTGGTTATAATTACCCGAACGGAATATCTGGTCAAACCAGTCCACATCAGGATATACATAAGGATTAGTACCTAATTCCGTATTCAGGATCTGGTCTTCACTATACTTGGGAGAAGTGATCGGGGTCAAACTTCTGGCCTGTTCCGCTTCATTGTAAGCCCGCATATAGGTAGCACCATCAGCAAATTTCGGTACATTTATCGGACGGAAGTAAGAAGCTTCCAATGAAACATTGATAGTAGCTTTCGTATTCTCCTGCCCTTTCTTGGTGGTTACCAGCATTACACCGTTTGCACCGCGGTTACCGTAAATAGCAGTTGCCGAAGCGTCTTTCAACAAAGAAAAGCTTTCGATGGATTCTGCTGGGATACGGTTCAGATCGGCAGATGAAATTTCGATGCCGTCCAACAAAATCAACGGAGTAGCCACACCACCGAACGTATTGATACCGCGGATATAAAATTCGGAAGTAGAACCCGGTTCACCACTGTTCACCATGGATACCACACCGGCAAGTTTTCCGGCAAGTGAACTGGTCAATGAAGAGGAAGGTGCTTTTAATGTAGCTCCCTTCACTGTAGCAATGGCACCTGTCACAGATACTTTCTTCTGTGTACCCTGACCTACAATCACTACTTCATCCAACATTTCATTGTCCGATGCAAGCTTCACGGTCATTACACCCAAGTCACCTACCATCAGTGTCTGTGTTTTGTAGCCGATATAAGAGAATATCAGCTCTGTTTTGCTGGTTACAGAAATCTGGAACTTACCATCAATGTCGGTAATGGTACCTCCATCTTCACCTTGCACTTTCACATTTACACCAATCAAAGTCTCTCCGGTAGAGGAGTCAACTACAGTTCCTACCAAAGTACGTTTCTGCGGTGTTGTACTTTGAGTCGTTATTTGCACTGAAGAATTATCCGATTCCGCAAAGGCAGAGGAGGGATAATTGCAAATAAAACCAGTGCAAACGAGCAGGCCGGCAAGGACTCTCCGATTGTTTCTTACTAATACTGATTTCATCATCTTACTAGATTAAAGTTAAAAAATTAAGTTAGCTTCTTTTATTATCTTTTCTGATATTTATCTTGTTTTATAGCGTCTGTATATGATAATATCTGCGGCAGAAAAAATCGCATAAACCCTGCAAAGATAACATACAAGAAAATGTATACCTAAGTACTTATGCAGGTTTATGCCAGTTTCTTCGCAAAACTTATCTTACTATCGCTTTTTAGTAGGTTGTTATCACTATGGAAGCATCTTCCAACCCTTTTGCAGAGACTTTCACCTGTATGTCGCCTTTTTCTCCATCAGGCTGAACAATGGCAATAGCCTTTCCCCGGAATGTATTGGGAGTAAGTGAACGGAAACTTTCCATATCGGCATAGGCTGCATTTCCACCTGCTATGACAGTTCCTTTGCCCGTACATTCGATTTTGACAGGCAGAGAAGTTTCGGGAACTACGTTTCCATTTTTGTCCACCAGCTCAATCTTGACGTAGGAAAGATCGTTCTTGCAAGCCTTTATTTTACTGCGGTCGGCAATCAAACGGATAGCCGCAGGTTCTCCAGCAGTCTTTAATACGAATTCCTCCTTACCTTTTGAGTTCACCGCTTTCAAAGTTCCCGGTTCATAGGGCACATCGAAGGTAGCTGTATAGTTCTCTTTACCCGTTTCTTTTTCTCCGATAAGCTTGTCGTTCAGATAGAGTTTCACTTTCGGAGAACGGCTGTATACGTTTACTTTCATCACTTTTCCTTCGCAACCCGTCCAATTCCAACTCACCAACTCATTGGGCCAGCCCCAACCGTTCACCACTTCTTTCTTGCCTTCGGGAACAGGGGCATGGACTGCCATAGTAATGGGACGCTCGCGCCACAACACATCACGATAATAAGATTGAGGCTTCTTGTCGCCACAAAGGTCAATATCACCGCACCAACCATTATACCAAGGCCAACCCATAAACTGCGTATCATGCTCGCCCTCTTTCAGATATAAGGCATGAGCTAATCCGGCTTCACCCAGATAGTCAATAGCGGTCCACACGAAATCACCTATTACATAAGGATGCTTTTCTACCAAGTTCCAGTTCTGGGCAGCTTCTTTCGGATAAGACTCACTACCATAGATCACGCGATCGGGATAGGCAGCATGATCGCTCTCATATTTCCACCAGATATAATTGTAGCCTGCCACATCCAGATTCTTGAAGATCCGGTAGGAATCTTTGTCCCAACTAAACTGGCGTCTGTCCCAGAAGTCATTGGAACCGATGGTTGTGAAACGGGATGTATCGTACTTGCGGACGGTATTCACCAGTCTTTTGGAAATCAAGTCTCCCTCAGGTTCATCAGCACGTTGCTCCACCTCGTTACCGATACTCCACATAATGATAGAGGGATGATTCCGGTCACGGCGGACAGACGCAGCCAAATCCCAGTCGCTCCATTCATCAAAGAACTGATGATAGTCCTGCTCGCGTTTAGCTTTCTGCCATTGGTCGAAGGTTTCATGAATCACCAGCATACCCAATCTGTCGCAAGCATCAAGGAAATGCTCGGACACTTGATTGTGGGCACATCTGACGGCATTGTAGCCGTTAGCTTTCATCAGTTCCACTTTCCGTTCTTCGGCACGGTCGATGGCGGCGGCTCCCAAAAGTCCGTTATCGTGATGTACGCAACCCCCTTTCAGCTTCATCGACTTACCATTCAGCAGAAAGCCTTTCTCAGCAGAAAAAGAAAGGGTGCGGATACCAAAAGGAACAGATATCTTATCATACTCCTTTCCGTCTGAGGAAAGGGATACTTCCGCTGTATAAAGCACAGGGGTATCTACTGACCATAACTCGGGCTTTTTAAGAGAGAAAGATGTTGCCACCGGCGTTCCTTCAGAGAGTATCACGTCCTGTGAAGTAGAAAACACTTCGTTTCCGGTAGGCGAATATATTTTAATACCTATTTTACCTGATTGATTTTGCAGGCCCTCGTTATGTACAATAGTAGAGAACTGAATCACAGCTTCCTTCTTCTGAAGTTCGGAAGCGTTGACGAAAGTATCCCATTTATCCAGATAGAGTTTATTTGTCTTGATCAGCCATACATGGCGGAAGATACCCGAACCGGCATACCAGCGACTGTTACGTCCGGCGTTCACCACTTTCATGGCAATCACGTTCGGAGTACCGGGAGCATTCAGATAAGGAGTGATGTCTACACGATAAGAGGTATATCCATAAACATTATAATTAGCTTTCTTACCAT
>OHBP01000429.1_pt1 | contig 22343 bp, 16 predicted proteins | sample 1577471 | NCBI WGS metagenome assembly OHBP01 (sample SAMEA3879503, study PRJEB24766) | human gut metagenome | biome: human-associated habitat; feature: feces | place: USA | collected 1985/1987
CAGATTTATGAACTAAAGATAGCAAGCTAAGGAACTTACTTGCGAAACTTGAATATAATTGACCTTGCCGAGCAAGTGGTGTTTATAAACCTCAACTGTTGAAATCCAAGAGGGTAATTGTATTGATCTCATATGACTGGTAAACCCATATTTCATACTATAATAGACCTCTTGCCTGACCTTGTCCCTATATTTTTTAGGAACTTGAAGAACTTTATTTACCACTACACCCGTAACTATTTGGCGGCATCCTCTTCGCATCACTTTGGTTTTTTCTTCATTAAGAACAAATTGCTTATGTCCTATTAAAGATCTTATATACCTAATCAAGTTTTCTACATCAATTTCCTTACCAGAGAAAGTCATGTCGTCGGCGTAGCGTGTATATCTAATAGAACGCTTGCGTGAATATTTGAATATCTTATTGTCAATGTTAGAGAATACCATATTGGACAACATTGGGCTTGTAGGTGCTCCTTGCGGCAAAAAACCATTCAAAGTACACAGTTTGGTCAACATCACAACAACAGGCATTTTGTATCCCATGGTACAAAACACATTATATATGTACTTTTCTTTCACGCTGCCAAAGAAATCATGAATATCAAGGGCAACGACAACGTTAGTATTTCGATGAAACCGAGCATTGTCACGTAAGTTTTTTCCTGGCATAAAAGCCTTAGCCTGAGGGGAAACCATCTTTACTGATGCTGGCTCTAATATCGACTTCAATATCCATGTTTGAATATCCTTTAGATTGGGAAAAGGCTCCAATATCAACCGCTTGGCACCATTCTTCTTTGGAATCTCATACTGTTTGTAGAACATTGTCTGACTGTTACACAAGGCTAGCAAATAGTCATAGTCATATCCCAGTAATAAAGAAAGGTGCTCCTGATCATATATGATAGGTAAGTTTTTATCGAACAAAACCTTTGCATAAACCAATAAAGAATCCACCTCAGACCTTTGGTAACCACGCTCAAGAGCCTGTTTTAGAAATACCGATCGATATTTTTCGAAATTCATATAATTTCTGTTAGAATAAAAGAGGAAGAAAGTAGATAAGCATTACCAAAATATTTGCAGATTGCAACGCAATCTGAGAACCCGAAGGGTTCGGCCACTTCATAAAATTTGAAGTGCTCCTGCACTCCAAATTTTATGGAGTGGCAGGCTTGATTATAACTATTCTGAAGAAAAGTGACTCACTTTTCCATGCTTCAATGCACTTAACTAATATCTTTATCTACTTCCTTTTCTCTTTTTAGGTATGTATATATCTTCTTGCGATATTTGGATTGATTTCACACTATTATCACTGCAAAGATATTTATATAATCCTCTTTTTTTAAGCCACATAGACAATGAGCGAAAATACACCTCGCCTTCCTCTGTAAGTTTCATTCGATCATGCAATACATACAATATATTTTTCTTCTTAAGTTTCTGTATGGTTCGAACAATGGTGTCCATACTGCAAGAATTATCTAAGAGAAAAAATATGTTACCGTTTACACGAACTACTTGAATCAGCTTAAAGATAAAAACAAGATCATCTTGCATAAGGTGATTTTTTGGAGAACCAATAAATAGGAAACGTATTGTTCGGGCATCGTTCCATGCATACCAATGCCTCTGAACGATTATACCCAAAACGAAATTTATTTTTTACTATCATTTTCGTTTCTATATCTGACATGACTTTGGTCGCATACGCAAGAGAATTGCCCTGATAGTAATCTGTAATTCCTCTTTTCTCAACATTAGCATAATACGTACGGACTCCTTTTTGGGCCAAGAATTCTATTCCAGCTTGCATTGCGACTATACAAACTATAACAATATCCTTATAATCTAGCGATGGCTGTATTTTTTTCACATATTGTACAGCGTTCCAAGCTGTCTCTCCCGTCCCAACAAAATCATCTACCAAAACAACCCTAAGATCATCTTTGTGTACTTGACACATAAAATCGACTAGCTTTGAACGGCATATACTATGCTGACCTAAATTAATCTTTGCCTTGATCGAATTTCCTAGTAGTTGGTATACAACAATAGATCCACTTTTAATCTTACCTTGTTCATCTTCTGGCAAACATGGTGCTATAAGCAGAAAATCATCGTGAAAATCAGAGCGTAATTGTCTCAATGGACCCAAAAGCTTACCTGAATATTTATCTATGCCTATATGCAAGAATCTTTCAGAAATCTTCATAATGAAGTTTTGATGTTCTTTTGTCAATTGGGACAGCATGTGGACATATCCATTAAAGATCGAAGTCTCGCTATTAGTATCAATTTCCCACCCTTGCTTGGCAAATAAATGCATCAGTTTTGCCAACTGGTCCGAGCTAAAATCCGACTGTTTTTTCATGTTAGCTTTCAGGTCCTCAACGCATTTACCATCAGCTCCATCAATATCCCATTGGAATGAATTGTTGCAGAGAAACTGTCAAGGGATTCACATTTATCGGTCGTTAATCCTTTTCTGTCATTCGGACGGTAATACAACATTGTTCCCCATCGCAGTATCGCTCTGCGCTAATGCCGCCACTCGGATGGGAATATGGTCTCTGGTGATAAGGGAATACAGCTAAAACGACAAGTACAAGAAAAACAACGCTCTGCGGGGATTTTCATGTGTCACGCCGCATTTTGTGAACGGATTATGAATGGATTGTAAACGGATTGTAAACGGTTATGAATGGATTTGCATTCGGTTGCGCCATTTCGTAATTTTGCAAATGTTATCAGCAACGCAGCTGACAAAGAGATTCATTATCAACTTCAAAAACTTTCAAGGCAATGAAACAAAATCGCAGTCCCACCAAGTCCGCAGAACGGCGGCTAAACGAATCGGTCACGTATCGGTCTCGTATCGTTTCCGTATCGATCTCGTATCAATCCCGTATCGTTCTCGTATCGTCCTCCTATCGTTCTCCTATCGTTCTCGCTTCCGGAAGCGGAAACAATACGGAAACGATACGGAAGCAATAGAAGAAGCAAGGGAGAAACAAGGGAGAATGCTCCCAACTCAAAACATTTTCAAATTTTTAAAACTTTACAATTATGGCAAGACTCAATGGTATCTTAACCAAACTCCAGGGATCAGTAGGTAGCTTTACCTTCAAGCAGAACGGTGGTCAGACCGTCGTGTCTGAGAAGATCACTCAGACGACCAACGCGAAGACCAATGGTCAGCAGAAGCAGCGCATGAAGTGGACGAACGTCATTCGTATGTATCAGGTGCTGACGCCTTATCTGAAGCTCGCCTTCGGTGGGGCCCGCAATGGCCGCAGCGACTACAACAAGTTCGTGTCGGTGAATCTCGGCAAGGCACCAGTTTATCTCACCAAGCAGGAGGCGCAGGCGGGGGCCTGCCTCGTGGCGCCCTACGAGGTGTCGCACGGTCTCATCAAGTCGATCTCGGTCAGCGGGAAGGGCAACCAGGCCGTGACGGACATCAATCTGGGCGACTTGGCTATCACTGACGAGACGATGGTGAAGGAGTTTTCGAACGCCGTGGTGCAGAACAACGGTCTCTACGAGTATGGCGACCAGATCACGTTCTTCCTGGTCAGACAGGAGGTGAACGACGTGACCATGCTTCCCATGGCGGTAGTGGAGGCCTGCTGCGTCGTGCTGGACAAGGCTTCTGAGTCGAAGCTCCTCACGGTCGTGGATGCGCGTGGCTTCTCGGTGCAGGAGGGACATCTGGCGGCGCAGGCTGCTCATGATTTCGGCGATCATGGTCTGGTGTGGATCCACTCCCGCAAGCAGGCGGCAAAGACGCTGGTCTCGACGCAGCACCTCATCTGCGAGAACAACTTGATGAAGGAGTATCAGGGGCAGGCAGCTTACCAGCGTGCCACTGACAGCTACGGTGGCGTGAGTGATGTCTATCTGCGTCCGAACGGTGTGCTGAACCCTGTGGAGAACTCCGTGCCGGTGGCTCCCTCGGTGGAGGGAAAGAAGACGCTGCGTCTGTCGGCGAGTCCGGCCAATAGTGGTACGGTCTCAGGGGGTGGTTCCTTTGACAAGGGGAGCCGCGTGAGCATCCATGCCGTGGCCTCGGGCGACTATACCTTCAGCCGCTGGAGTGACGGGGACACGTCGGCGTCGCGTACCGTGACGGTGAATGGTGACATGTCGCTGACGGCTTACTTTACCAAGACGACCTCGGGCGGAGAGTCTTCGGAGACGAACCCCGATGGTGGCGACGGTAACTTGGGTGACTAAGCAGTAGGATGCTGGGGGCGCGAGACGCCCTCAGCACCTTTCATTTTTTCATGAATCCCCGCTGATCGTACGATAATCGACTCGTTAATACTTTATTCTGAGCCTTCTTGCTGATAGACTTGGTCTTAGAAGAACAAGTACTGCACGTAGAGCGAGGCGTTGTAGGCCAGTAGGAAGACGGATAGTCCCATCAGAGCCACACGGGCAGCCAGCAGCCAGCGGGCACGGAGGCGCAACAGGGCGAAGCCCATGGCGATGGGGAGGACGAAGAGCCAGTGGGGTGACATGATATAGACCTCGTTGAGGCCGAAGCCGAGCACTACATGGATGATCATGTCGAAACCCATCCATGACAGGGCGATCCACAGAAAGCGACAGCGGCGCCCCATCCAGATGCCGGCGAGGAAGAAGAGGACGACGAAGGCCTCGACGGCATAGCTCGCCGCATAGCGGTAGGGGACGATGACGGGGCGATTGATGAGCACGTCGCCCAGCACATGGTCGGTGTGGAGCTGTATGGGCTCGCCAAACAAGTTTTCGACGATGCTCTCCAGGCGCGGGGTCGTGGCGTCGGTCCACGACGAGAATTCCCCTTGTCCCATTGGCTTGCCCTGGTGGGCATAGACCGCTTTCTTCATCCGGCGACGCTCCTTCTCCTTGGCCCTTGCGCGGAAGATGCTGTCGGCAGTATGGGAAAGGCCCGTAGTGTCGGTCGTGGCCGACTGCTTGATGAGGTTTTGCATGATGGCGCCGCGCTCTTTCTTTTCCCGTGCGGCCGTCGCCTCTTGGCGAGCGAGGTATTTCGGTTTCTCGAACGTCTGCCACTCCCAGCGCGCAAATCCCCATATCAGCGCCGAGGGGACGATGACAGCCAGCAGCAGGTGGGCAGGGCGGAAGAAGCGTTTGCCACTCGTGCCCCAACTGGCCAGGAAGACCTTGATGCCATTGTTGAGCGAGATGCCCGCCGTGAGTAGAAAGAGCAGTACGGTCTGTAGCTTTGTCAGTTGCCGTCCGCGCTGCAGGTTCCGTCCCGTGACGTAGAGGGTGAGGAGCAGCGCCGTGGTCGAAAGGCCGAAATGGTCGGGGACGCTGAGCGACACCATCGTGTAGGCGAAGGAGAGAAAGAGAAGGGTGAGCAGCAGGGCGTCGGTCGCAGGTAGAGAGACGATCTCCCGCAGGATGCGGAAGAGGAAGATGACGGCGTAGAAAGTGGCTGCGACGAGGAACATGGCCGTGAGAACTTGCGCGAAGTTGACCCCCGTAACGAGGATGATCAAGTGGTTGATTTGGGCGGGAATCCACATGAAGAAAGCCAGTAGCGGGTGGCGGTAGATGTTGTAGGCCGCCGACCAGTCGTTGAGTACCAGGTAGGTGATGGGGTCGAAGCCCGAGATGTGGAAATGGCGCAAGACGAGTTTGCGATAGCCGTCCGTGACTTGTGAGAACCATTCCCAGTAGTGACAGACGACCATCGTGTTGAGGACAAGGGCATAGAGGAGGGCGCCCCATGCCAGTCTGCGCTCCTCGCGTCTCACCTTGAAAAGGCCGAGGGCGCTATGCAATGCCTGGACGATGATGGTGGACCTGCTGTGGTCGGATGCTTGATTCATGCCGCAAAATTACGCTTTCTTCGCCGATGATGCAAATTATTCGGCCCGATAGCTTGGCGGAAACCATGGAAATGACTAATTTTGCCCATAGAAAGACGACAACATGGAGATACTCATAGCTTTCGACTCCTTCAAAGGGTGTCTCTCCAGCCAGGCAGCAGGAGAGGCCTTCGCCCGCGGCGTGCGATCCGAGGGTGCCACCTGTCGTGTGCTGACGATGAGCGACGGTGGCGACGGAATGCTCGATGCCTTTCTCGCGACCTTGGGTGGAGATCGCATCACTATCGCCTGCCACGATGCCCTGATGCGCCGTATAGAGGCCTCCTACGGTCTCTGTGGCCAGCGTGCCATCATCGAAGTGGCCCAGGCCTGCGGATTGTCGCGCGTCGAACCGGAGAACCGCAACCCCCTCGTGGCCACGAGCTACGGTGTGGGTGAACTGCTGGCCGACGCCGTGATGCGTGGCGCAAAGGAGTGTGTCATCGGCCTCGGAGGCACCGCTACCAGCGACTGTGGTATTGGTATGATCCGGGCCCTGATAGAGCACTTGGGGCGCAGCGCCCACGACCGCTTTGACGCGGTGCGGGATCAGTACTTTCAGGATCTGCGTATCGTCCTCGCCTCCGACGTCCAGAATCCGCTCTGTGGCCCGCTGGGAGCTGCCCGCGTCTTTGCCCCGCAGAAAGGGGCCACGGAGGCTATGGTTGAGGTCATCGATCGCCGGGCGGCACGCTTCGCCGACGTGAGCGCGCGCCACTTCGGCTACGACCTTCGCAACGCCCATGGCGCAGGGGCGGCAGGCGGACTGGGCTACGCCTTCATGGAGTATTTCCAGGCCACGATGTGCTCAGGAGCGGAACTTCTGCTCGGAGCCTGCCACTTCGACGAGATGATCGATGAAACCGCCGTTATTGTGACGGGAGAGGGGAGTAGCGACGCTCAGACGCTGATGGGGAAGTTGCCCTTCGTGGTGATGGCCCACGGCAGGCGCAAAGGTGTCGATGTCGTGTTGTGGTCGGGTCGCGTCCAGGATGCGCAGCGACTGCTCGATGCAGGATTCGTAAGCGTGGGCAGTATCCATCCCGAGGGGTTCCCACAGGAGGAGGCGATGAGACCCGACGTGGCCGAGGCGCATCTTGCCCAGCGGGGTGCGCAGCTGGTCAGGGAGCTCCGACTGCAAGGGAAAATTAAATGATAGAATCGGCTATGCGCTCGATAGACCCGATAAGATGGCTGATAGAAAGGAATAGCCGATCGAATCGATAAAAACATAGTGTGTATAATCAAAAAAATAGACCCAAATTGGAATTAACTAATAAGAATATAGAGTCATGAAGAAAGGATTGATTTTAGGAATGTTCTCCGCCTCGCTGATGCTCGCCTCGTGCGGCGGAATAGGTGGCGGTACGACGACGCAGGGCAACCAGGGCAACGGCAGTATGTTGGGCAGTGGTGTCGGCGAGTCAGTCGGCAACATTATCTCGTCGATCATCGGTGGTGGCAAACTCTCGAAAGAGAATCTCTACGGCACCTGGCGCTATGACGGTCCGGGATGCGCCTTCACCTCGGAGAACCTCCTGGCGCGTGCTGGTGGCGAACTGGCAGCGGCGAAGGTGGAGGAGAAACTCGGCGAGGAGTATCGCAAACTGGGCTTCACGTCTTCCAACACCCAGTTGACGTTCGCCAAGGACGGCACGTTCTCGGCCAAGATCAACGGCAGGGCCTGGAACGGCACCTATACCTATAACCCGACCGACGCTTCGCTGCAACTGAAGGGTCTCCTCATCAATCTCAATGGCTATGTCGTCCGCAACGGCCTCTCGGGCATTAGCGTGCTCTTCGAGTCGAAGAAGGTGCTCACGCTCTTCCAGACGATGGCAGCCGTGAGTGGCAACAGTACGGCGCAGGTCGTGGGAGACATCTCCAAAAACTATGACGGCGTGCGTGTCGGCTTCGACTTGAAAAAGTAATAGTAGGAATTTTTTTTACTCACCCCCTCATCCTTAGGACACATGAAGAAGATAGAACGTATGAAAAAGCATAGTCGCATGCTAAAGTCGGTATGTATGAAGCCTTTTGCAAGCATGAAGCTGCCGACCCTTACCGTGCGCATCCTCTCCACTCTCTGTGCGCTGACGATGGTCGGCCTCGCCGCCCAGGCGCAACTCCTCTACAAGATCAGTGGCAAAGACCTGACGCGCCCGTCTTATATCGTTGGTACGATGCATGTCGTCTCCTCGTCGTTTGTCCCACAGATTGTGGGCATTGACGAGGCGGTCAACACGACCGACTGCGTGGTGGGTGAGATCGACTTCAAGGAGGCTTTGTCTCAGGATTTTCTCACCCGCGTCTCCGAGGCGATGATGCTACCTGAGGGCAAGACCATCAAGGACCTGCTGACTTCTGACGAGATGAAGTCGCTCAACAAGGCGCTCCTGAGCGTGATGGGGGCCGACTTCGACAACCCCGTGATTATGGCGCAGATGGGGCGGATGGCACCAGCGGCTTTGTCCAACGTGCTGACCGTGATGACCTGTATGAAGCGCCATGCGGATAGTTTCGACTCCAGCGACCTCATCGACCTCTACTTTCAAAAGGTAGCGCAGGAGAACAACAAAGCCACGGATGGACTGGAGACGGGCGACGAGCAGATGAGACTGCTCTACGGACAGCCGTTGGAGAAGCAGGTGCGCGATCTGGTCTGCCTCTGTGACCATTTCGACCGGGCGCAACAGGACGTGGAGGATATGATCGCGGCCTATAAAAACCAGGACCTGAAGCGGCTGGGCGAGGTGATGGATCAGCAGTTTTTGGAGGGCTGCTCCGGTGGTCCCCAGGACCGCCAGCAGCTTGTCGTGGACCGCAACCGGCGTTGGGTGGAGAAGATGCCGACGATCATGTCCGCCCAGCCTTCGCTCTTCGTGGTCGGTGCGGGCCACCTCGCGGGCGACGACAGCGTGCTGACCATGCTGCGCCAGCAGGGGTATGTCGTGGAGGCTGTGGAGCGATAGGCGCAGGGCTTCGCGACTATATATATGATGGAGGAACAATGGGTTTGACAATCATCCCAACAGGGATCAAGCAGGCCTTGACTACTATCCTCTAAGAAGCAAAAAACTATGCAAAGAGAAACGGACGAACTGTATATGCGGCGCTGCCTGCAACTGGCGCGCTGCGGACAAGCGGGCGCCAAGCCCAACCCCATGGTCGGCGCAGTGATCGTAGCTCCCGGTGGGCGCATCATTGGCGAGGGCTACCATAAGCGCTGTGGCGAGGGCCACGCCGAGGTCAACGCCTTTGCCTCGGTGAGGGCCGAGGACGAAACGCTGCTGAGAGAGAGTACGATCTACGTCTCGCTGGAGCCGTGCAGCCACTATGGCAAGACACCACCCTGTGCCGACCTGATCGTCAGCAAGGGCGTGAGGCGTGTGGTCTGCGGCTGCGTCGATCCCTTCGCCAAGGTGCAGGGTCGCGGCATCGAGCGGATGCGAGCGGCTGGCATCGAGGTGGTGGTGGGCGTGATGGAGCGCGCGTGCAGGGAGATCAACAAGCGTTTCTTCACCTACAACACGCTTCAGCGGCCCTATATCACGTTGAAATGGGCCCAAACAGCCGATGGTCTCTTGGGGGCAGAGGGACGGCGGACACCGATCTCCTCGCCTTTCACCCTGATGCTGGTACACCAGTTGCGCAGCGAAAGCGATGCCATCCTCGTCGGTCATACGACCTGGGCGGTGGATGCGCCGAGCTTGACGGTGCGTGAGTGGGCTGGATCCGACCCCGAACGTATCGTCCTGGGCCACGGACTGGAGGGTACGCTCCCTGAGGGCTACCTTCCGTTTGACAGTATCGACGCCGTGCTACGCCATCTCTATGAGGAGAAGAAGCAGTCGCTCCTCGTGGAGGGTGGAGCAAGGACGCTGCAGTCCTTCCTCGACGCTGGTCTGTGGGACGAACTACGCGTCGAGACCGCGCCTTTCTGTCTCGGAGAGGGCGTGCGTGCGCCCCAGTTGCCTGGAGGGGTGCGCCTGGTGCGCCAGGAGGAGTACGACGGACGCACGATTCAATTCTACGAACGCAACGGCCAATAATCTTGTTTAATACTAAGGAACGCAACATCCAATGAAGATGGAAGACAGATTGTCAGATACTGACGACTACCGTCGCGACCATTTTGTCCGCATTATTGAGCGGGCAGTGGAGAAAATGACGCTCAAGGAGCTGGAGGCCGTGGCCTACGACCTTTTCACCAAGGGGTATCTAGAGGACTACTGATCCTTCAGGTAGCCCCGGCCATCCCTTGCTCCTGAACAGCCATTGTTTCTTTCTCACCCTTGTTTAAATGAGGGTGTGCCTTGTCAGCCTTGTTCTTTGTGCAGATGTGGCTTTGCCATAGGGCTCATAGCACGTTGCGGCAGATTTTTCGCCCAATGAGTTGCTTATGGCGACAGATAAAAAGCCGAAGCGGATCAAAGTGTTCCAAATTCAAGAATTTGAACAAGAAAACTCTTTTTTACCCCTTTTCCCCTTGTTTCTCCACTCTTTATTCTTTCGAGAGTTTAATCCGCTTAATTTCCTTTCCGTGTTTTAGTCATTTTCTTTCCATTTTCCGCATTTTAGTAATTTGTGGCATTTCTAGAAATATGTGCTGAAAGGAGAATTCTAAACAAACTGGCGTATGGCGGATTTGTCTGTGTCAAAGGAAATGCCTACTTTTGTAGCCATTACAGACGATGAGCTTTTGTATGACAGGAGAAAGAATTGTAAATATTGAGTACATTCCGGCCATCAGTTATGTGCTGGCCCGCAATGGCAAGAAATGCATTCAGCGCGTGGAAGTGGTCAACGACAGCGAGGAGGATTGGCAGAAAGTGGTCCTCACACTGGCGGGAGACCATGTGGCGGGCTGCGAGCGCACGTTTGACGTGCTACCTGCGGGCCAATCGGTAGAGATCACTGACCTCGACCTGCAGCTCCAGCTGGAGTCGCTGCGCCATCTTTCGGAGAGCGTAGAGACTACTTTCACCCTGACGCTGACGGTCGATGGCGAGGAAATGGAGGTCCAGGACCACGCCCTCCGCATCCTCACGGCCAACGAGTGGCCGGGTGTGGGTATCTCGCCAGAACTGATCGCCGCCTTCGTCACGCCCAATGCGCCGGAACTTCAGCCCGTGCTGGTCAGTGCCGCCCGTAAACTGGAGGAACTCACGGGCGATGCTGCCCTCGACGAGTATCAGCAGCAGAAGCCCAACCGCGTTCGCGCCCAGTGTGCCGCCATCTTCCAGGCTATCCGCGACTTGGGCATCGTCTATGCAGCCCCACCCGCCAGTTTTGAGGAGAAGGGGCAGCGCGTGCGTCTTGCCCAGCAGGTGCTGAAAGAGAAGTTGGGCACCTGTCTGGACCTCACCGTACTGCTCGCCTCGGCCTTGGAGGCTGCCGGCCTTCACCCGCTTGTGGTTATCAAGAAGGGCCACGCCTTCGTGGGCTGCTGGCTCATCGACAACTATTATCAGCAGACCACGTCCGACGACGCCGCCTTCCTCTCCAAGGCGATGAGCGACGGCGTCAACGAGATGGTGCTCCTCGAAAGCATCGACCTGACGAGTTCGGCCGACGTGAGTTTCGAGGACGCCGTGGCCAATGCCGAACGCTATGTCACTGCTGAGGCCGATAGCATCGTCTGCTTCGTCGATGTCTATTGCTGCCGCGTCAACCATATCCTGCCGCTCCCCACGGAGGGCGAGACGGCGGAAACGAAGGGCGTGGGTCATGGCGACACCACATCATGGGTGCGCCAGCAGCAGACCATCGAGGAGGAAGTGCCGGCGCAGCCCAAAGTGCTCACGCGCACGCAGATCTGGGAGCGTAAGCTCCTTGACTTCTCCCTCCGCAACAACCTCCTCAACATGCGCATCGGACAAAAGGTGATACCCTTTGTCTCTTATCATATCGACACGCTCGAAAACCAGCTGCAGGATGGTGCCGACATCGAACTCGTCGGCAAGCCAGCAGGGGTCAGCACGCAGCCCAACGGCTGGGGCATCTACGACAGCATCAGCTACAAGAAGGATCTGGGCGAACTGGCCGATGCCAGCCTGCGTCGCAAACGACTGGTCTCCTATCTTGACGATGAGGCGTTGGAACTTTCGCAGCGACGCTTGTTCCGCGAGTCGCGCACGGCGCTGGAGGAGAATGGTGCCAACACGCTCTTTCTCGTCCTCGGACTGCTCAAATGGTACGAGACGGACCGGAGCGAGCGGCCCCGTTACGCCCCGCTGTTGCTCCTGCCGGTGAAGTTGGTTCGCAAGGGGGCCAACCGCTATGTGATCCGGACGCGTGAGGAAGACCCCATCTTCAACACCACGCTGACGGAGATGCTGCGCCAGCAGTTTGAGGTAAACATGCCCGACTTCGACCCGCTACCCACGGACGACCACGGCATTGACGTGAGACGTGTCCTCGCCATGGTGCGCGGAGCCATCAAGACGCAGAAGCGCTGGGATGTGGTGGAGGAATGTATGCTCGGCCTCTTCTCGTTCTCGAAGTTTGTGATGTGGAACGACATTCACAACAACTGCGAGAAGATGGAGCGCAACCCCATCATCCAGTCGCTCATCGCCAAGCGCCTCAAGCTCCATCAGCCTAAACGCCACCTTGTCAACGTGCGCCTCAGCGACCAGAAGGATCCGCCCAACTATTCCGCCGTACCGCTGCCCGCCGACTCGTCGCAGCTCGAGGCCATCCTCATGTCGGGCGTGGACCGCAGCTTCATCCTCTATGGTCCGCCGGGAACGGGCAAGAGCCAGACCATCACCAACATGATCGCCAATGCCCTCTACAAAGGCAAGCGCGTGCTCTTCGTGGCCGAGAAGATGGCGGCTCTGCAGGTAGTGGAGAATCGCCTGCGCAAGATGCAGCTCCACCCGTTCTGCCTCGAGATGCACTCCAACAAGATGACCAAGAGCCACTTGCTACGCCAGCTTCAGGAGGCCCTGGACGTGACCCGCATCAAGGAGCCAGAGGAGTATATGGAGGAGAGCCGACAGCTCTTCCGCCAGCGCCGTCGCCTCGCCCTCTACGTGGAGCGACTGTATCACCGCCCGCAGAGGTGGGGGGTGTCGCTCTATGAGTGTATCACCCGCATCACGGCAGTGGAAAGCGAACCTATTGCGCCGGGCGACTTCTACATAAAGCACTTCTCCATAGATCAGTTTATGCAGGACCTGGAGGAAATACGCACGCTCGACACCGTCTTCGCCGTCAGCGGCCATCCTGCCACCCATCCGCTGCGCGCACTGACCATCACCTCTGCGTCGATGGAACTGGAGAAGCAGCTACGCGGACCGATGGAGGTGATACGGGAGAAGATAGGCGTCGTGAGCGAGGCCGTAGGACGCTTCAACGACGCGACGGATCGTCCCGTGGAGGAATCGACGCGGGGTATGGACTGGATTCTGATAGCCGCAGAGGCGCAGGAAAAGATAGAAAAAGACTATACGAGAGAGATCTTCGACCTCGACTACCACCAGGTGCGCGACGAATGGAGGAAGGCGTGCGCAAAATGGTGGCTGCCTCGCATGATGGGCAAACGGAGGGTGCTCAGCCAGCTCCGCGCCTACCGACCCGGGATGAGGGAGGAGGACGTCGAGCCTTTGTTTGACGCGCTCAGCAAATATCACGGACTGCTAAGTGAGCACACTACCGCAACCGCCCTGCCTTTCACTGACGAGGAGGTCGAGGCCATGCGCCTTGTGGCGACGCAGCTGAAGGAGATGGAGAAGATGGGGTGTACCCCCGACAACAACACGCTATCCTTCCTGGGAATGCATATCGACCAGTGGGCGGACCATCTCGACAGTGTGCGCAACTGGACCATCTGGTGCCAGCGCAAGCAGATGCTCCGCGACCATCATCTCGGCAACCTCGTCGAGGAGATTTGGGACAATCCCACTATGCCGATGGCAGAGATAGCCGACGCCTTCGCCAAGAGAGTCTATCAGCGGGTGGCCATGAATATCATCGACGAGAAGAAGCCGTTGAACCTCTTCGACGGACGACTTTTCGAGGAAGAGATACGAAAATACCGCGAGATAGCGTCTCGCTACGAAGTGCTCACGCAGAAGGAACTCTACTACAAGCTGGCTTCCACTATCCCGTCGGCTCAGGTCGAGGCGTCGAAATCCTCGGAGCTGGGCATTCTCAAGCGCTATATAGCCAGTGGAGGACGCGGGGCGAGCATCCGCAAGATCATCGACCAAATACCCACGCTGCTGCCGCGCCTCTGCCCCTGTATGCTCATGAGCCCGATGAGCGTGGCACAGTTTCTCGACCTCGACCAGCCGCCCTTCGACCTCGTGATCTTCGATGAGGCCTCGCAGATGCCGACCTCCGAGGCTGTGGGAGCGATAGCGCGCGGAAAGTCGCTCGTGGTAGTGGGAGACCCGAAGCAGATGCCGCCGACGAGTTTCTTCCAGATGCAGCAGACGGACGAGAGCCAAGCTGAGAACGACGACATGGAGTCGATCCTCGACGATTGTATCACGCTTTCCATGGCCTCGCGCTACCTCAGCTGGCACTACCGAAGCCGTCACGAGTCGCTCATCGCCTTCAGCAACAACCAATACTACGACGGCAAACTCTACACCTTCCCTTCGGTGGACAACCGCACGTCGAAGGTGAGCTTCATCCCCGTGGATGGCGTCTATGACTACGGACGCACGCGCAGCAATCGCGCCGAGGCCGAGGCCATCAGTCGCAAGGTGGTGAGCATCCTCCAGGACTATATAAAACATCCCTCCCATCCACGACGCTCCATCGGTATCGTCGCCTTCTCTAAGGTGCAGCAGGGCCTCATAGAGGATATTCTCACCGAGATGCTGGCGAAAAATCCAGAGATGGAGCAGTTGGCCTATGACGCCGAGGAACCGATCTTCATCAAGAACTTGGAGAACGTGCAGGGTGACGAGCGCGACATCATTCTCTTCAGCGTGGGCTACGGTCCAGACAAGCGGGGGAAGGTGTCGATGAACTTCGGACCGCTCAACAACCAAGGAGGTGAGCGACGCCTCAATGTGGCCGTGAGCCGCGCGCGCTACGAGATGATTGTCTTCTCGACGTTGCAGCCCGAGATGATCGACCTGCGGAGAACGCAGGCCGCGGGCGTGGTGGGACTAAAACGCTTCCTGGAGTATGCGAAGACGGGACGCCTGGCCCTACAGGCCGAAGCGCTGGAGACGGGCAATGAGGAGACGGCCCATGACGCCGTCACCCAGAAAGTGGCCCGGATGCTGCAGGGTCGGGGCTACCAGGTCGATCTGTATGTGGGACGCTCGGCCTTCAAGGTCGATATCGCCGTGCGCAATCCGCACGACGAGGGAAGCTACCTCTGTGGCATTCTCTGCGACAACCCGAAATATTATGTCACGAAGACCGTGCGCGACCGCGAAATCTGTCGTCCCGAGGTGCTCCGCCATCTGGGCTGGAAGCTGCTTCGCCTTTGGAGCGTGGACTGGTTCCTCAACCCCGAGGCGACCTTCGAACGTCTGTGTCAGGCCCTGGAAGCGTTGTTGAAGGAGGCTGACGACGACGGCGACCTGTTCTCGCCCTATGAGACCAAGGAGCAGCCGCAAGAGCAAAGGCATTCCGCCACGTTTAACATCTCGGCGGAGGAGATCATCTACCTCGAGGACGAATCGCTGCTGGAGACTTACGAGGTGGCGGAGATAAACCATCTCGTCGGCGTGGGTGGCCTCGAGGTCTTGCTTCTCAATGGCCGACGCGCCACTATGGGCGTGAAGGAGATCGTGAGGGTGGAGCAGCCCATCCGTCTCAGCTACCTCGCCAAGCGCATCGCAAAGGAGTGGAAAATACCACGTGTCACGATCCGTCTCACCGACTGGGTGCGGCATGCGGCCTTGGGATGCTATTTCGATAAGGGAGACTCTGAGACCAATCCCACGGTCTGGACCTCTGAGGACCGGCTGAGAGGATGGAATAAATACCGCAAGGCCAGCGGGCGCGAGATAGAAGAGATACCACCCTGCGAGATCGGCAATTGTATCGCCTATCTTGTCCAACAGCAGGGTACCATCCCAAGCAACGAACTGAAACGCGTGGTGGCCCACCAGTTTGGTTTCCCCCGCGTGGGACAGAAGGTGGACAAGTATTTGGAGGAGTGCATCCAACTGATGATCGCCAACGAGAAACTACGAGAGGACAACGGCATGGTCAGCTGCTAAGCAGATGGCCTTGCAGCTGTTCTGTGTTCCTCAAGATCATGTTCCATAAAAGTAAAAAATCAATAATAAATAATAAGATGAGAAGAAAGACAACCTTCCTGCTTAGCCTGTTGCTGACGATCGCCCTGAGCGTGTCGGCCCAGACTTCCGAGCCGCGCCACGAGATTCTCCTGGAGACCGACAGCGGCAATGTGCGCATCGCGCTCTACAACGAGACGCCGCAGCACCGTGACAATATCCTCAGACTGGTGGAGGCTCATGCTTACGACGGCGTGCTTTTCCATCGTGTCATCAGCAATTTCATGGTGCAGACGGGCGACCTCGGCAGCATCGGTGCGCCGCAGGGCAAGCTCCTCGGTGACACGCCGGAGAAATACTCCGTTCCGGCCGAGATCCGATTCCCGCAACTGTTTCATAAGCGCGGGGCCGTGGCAGCAGCCCGCGAGGGCGACGATGTCAATCCGGAGCGCCGCTCTTCGGCCACACAGTTTTATATTGTCTGGGGACGCCAGTGGGACGATGCGTCGCTCGACAAACTGCAGCAGCGCATAGACCAGATGACGCAGGGGACAGTGAAACTCACGCCGGAGATCCGCGAGGTCTATAAGACGCTTGGCGGCACACCCCACCTCGACGGCTCTTATACGGTCTTTGGCGAGGTCGTGGAGGGACTGGAGGTCGTGGAACGTATCGAGAAGGCTGCCACCGATGACCACGATCGCCCACTGAAGGATATCCGTGTAGTCCGTGCCACTGTAGTGAAATAGTCCGACGACCATCTCTCACCAAAGACGACATTCATGAAAACAAAGATCTTTTCTTTTCTGTTCCTCCTGATGGCGGCCACGCTGATGGTCCATGCGCAAAGCGACGTGGTGAGTCTGGCACAGGCCGTGCGTATCTTTCAGAATCCCAGGCAACAATCCGCCAACGACTTGCTCACGAAGCAGGGTTACCAGTACAAGGGCGTCTCGACGGCCTTTGGCAAGGAATACACCTGGGTGAAGAACATGGACCTGACCAAGGACGGCCTGCCCACGAAGTTTTCCAAAGGCAACTCCTCCCTCATCCTCCTCGACGCCAACGGCAAGTCCTTGTATCTCTGCATCTTCAACGCTGCTTGCTACAAGCAGTTTCAGCAGCAGGCCGTGCAGATGGGGTATAAGGCCGACAAGGCCGACGGCAAGAGCAGCACGCTCTTCTACATGAAGGACGATGCGCCGACTATCACCTTCATGCAGCTGGAAAAGCCCATGCCCTATTGCATCATCATCACGGAGTAGCTTCGGGATCTGCTGCCTCCGTTCCGCCCAAAGATCGTACGTAGTCGTAGAGTCGCTTGTAGAATGGGTGGCGGCAGAGCGTGGCAGGGTCGCCCAGAATCATGAGTTTCATCCGCGCACGGGTGATGGCGACGTTCATTCGGCGCAGGTCGTGGAGGAAGCCGATCTGGCCTTCGGCATTGCTACGCACCAAGGAGATGAGGATCACGTCGCGCTCCTGGCCCTGAAAACCGTCCACTGTATTGACTGAGAGGAGGTGGCGGAAAGGTTTGAAGAAGGCGTCCTTCTTGATCAGCGCGCGGAGGTACTGTACCTGTGCACGATAAGGAGAGATGACGCCCACGTCGATCTGCTCGTCGAGCACGCGTCGCTTGCCGATCTTCACAAAATAGCGGCGCAGCACGTCGAGGGTGAGTTCTGCCTCGCGCTTGTTCACCCGCCCGAAACTGTTGCCGACAAACTCCTCGCCACCTTCTCCCGCCTCGCCCTCTACGGCTATCCAGTCTATTGGGATGTCATAGTCGAGAATGCCACGGTGGCTCACTTGTGGTGCGCCCACCACTTCGCCGTGGTAGAACCAGTCGGAGGAGAAGCGCATGATCTCTTCGTTCATCCGGTACTGCACCTTCAGCAGCGTCACCACTGCGGGCTTCCGCTCTACGATGCGCTCCATGAGAGTCTTGCCTAGTCCGCCCTTGAGTGCGGCCATACTTTTCACGGTGGGTGGCAACTGGCAGTGGTCACCAGCCAGTATCACCCGCGAGGCTCGTCGGATGGCAATCCAGCATGCGGCCTCCAAGGCTTGTGCTGCCTCGTCGATGAAGAGCGTGTTGAACTTTTGGCCTTGCATCAGCCGGTTGTTGGACCCCACCAGGGTCGAGGCGATGACACGTGCCTCGTTGAAGAGCTCGCTATTGATGCGTAGCTCCAGTTCTGTGGCGCGGCTCTTCAGTCTTTCGAGTTTCTGATGATAGTTTTCCGAACCGCCTCGCCGACGCTGTGCCCGCAGTTCGCGTATAGCCTTGCGTATGGCCCAAAGCTGGGGATAGTCGGGGTGGGCCTCGAAGCGTCGCTCATAGGTGAAACCCAGCATCTTGTCGTTGACGCGCGAGGGATTGCCAATGCGCAGTACGGGAATGCCCCTATCGACCAGTTTCTCCGAGATCCAGTCCACCGCCATGTTGCTCTGTGCGCACACCAGCACCTGACTCTCGCGCATCAGTGTCTCGTTGATGGCCTCGACGAGCGTCGTCGTCTTTCCTGTGCCCGGAGGGCCGTGGACGACCATCACGTCCTTGGCGCGCACCACCTCGCTGACGGCTTGCTCCTGGGCGCCGTTGAGCCACGGCAGGCGCACTGGACCGAAACCATAGGTCTGTGCTGGCTGGGGACCGTAGAAGAGGTCGCGCAGGTAGGCCAGGCGGTTGCCCTTTGCCGAGATCACACGGTCGAGGGCGTCGAGCATCTCGCGATAGCTCGTCTCGTCAAACGAGAGTTGGCAACCGATCTTCTGTCCGCCGTCGGACTGAAGATCGAGTAGCGGAGCGCTATCGGGGACGACCACTACCATCCGCTCGCCATCGGCGTAGGAGACGGTGCCCGTGAAGGAAAGGAAATGGAGTTTGCCCTCGGTGGTTTGGCGGAAGAAGACTACGGGTTTGCCAAACTCAAAATTGTGCTCTATGTCCAAGTCTTGCTCTCTGTACACCTCCACCACGCGCTGGTTGAGGCTATTATAGTAGTTTTTGCCCACACGCAGGGGAAACCATGCGTCGCCGCGCTTCACCTTGCGCTGCATTCCCACGACCTCCGTCTGTTTGCGGAAAGCCTCTTTCTCAGCGTAATATTCCATCTGCAGCAGCAGTTTCTGCCGCTGGAGGGCTTGTTGGGCGTTCTCGTTGATTGTCATTGCTCGTTCACTCTTATCCTGTGAGTATATGATTTTTCAGTTTGCAAATATCGTGAAAAATGGTGAGAGAACCAAATAAAATGCGTACTTTTGCGCCATGGACATCCGCTTGCACCATCTCTCCATCGGCTATCGCCGTGGTCCCGTCGTGGCCCGTGATATTAACATTACTATCCTCGGAGGTCGCCTGACCTGTCTCATCGGCGACAATGGCATTGGCAAATCGACACTCCTGCGCACCCTGTCGGGCTTTCAGCCGAAGGTGGGCGGAGAGATTTGGCTGGGTAGCCGCGAGGCCGATAGTCTCTCGCAGCGCGAGCGATCACGGATTATTTCCATCGTTCTCACCCAGCGGCCCGAAATGGGTGGACTCACCGTCCACGACCTCGTCGGCATGGGGCGCAGTCCTTATACGGGCTTTTGGGGCAACCTTGCTGCCCGCGACGAGCTGGTCGTGCGCCAAAGTCTTGTCGAGACGGGGGCTTGGCCGCTTCGTGACCGTAAGATCGACTCGCTGAGCGACGGTGAGTGTCAGAAGGTGATGATTGCTCGCGCCTTGGCTCAGGAGACCCCCATCATTCTTCTCGACGAGCCGACGGCCTTCCTCGACTTCCACAGTCGCGTCGACACGCTCCGGCTGCTCTCGCGCTTGGCCCACACCATGGGCAAGACTATCCTCCTTTCCACCCACGACCTCCAGTTGGCTGCCGAGTTGGCTGACCTCCTTCTTCTTCTTTCTCCCGACGGCCTTCGTCCTGTCGATCCCGCTACGATCAGCCAGGATATCCGTCAGCGGATCCAAGATTAGGTGGCGGGCATCATCTCCTTGGTGAGCACGCTCTCCAGCTGCTCTGCCGAGAGGCGCAGCTGGAATTCTCCCTTGATAGCCACGCTGATACGTCCCGTCTCCTCGGAGACGACGATGGCGATGGCGTCGGAGTCCTGCGAGATACCCATGGCGGCACGGTGGCGCAGTCCCAGTTCCTTGGGAATGTCCTGGTTGTGACTCACGGGAAGGATGCAGCCAGCGGCCCGGATGCGCTTCTTCGTAATCACCATCGCACCGTCGTGGAGGGGTGAGTTCTTAAAGAAGATGTTCTCGATGAGACGCTGGTTGATGCGCGCGTCGATATAGTCGCCTGTATCGCAGATGTCGCTGAGCGAGATGCCCCGCTCGATGACGATCAGCGCGCCCACCTTGCCACGGCTCATGCTCATACAGGCCATCACGATGGGCATGATGGCCTCCTTGTCCGCCTTTTCTTCATCCTTGTTACTGAAAAAGATGCGCAGCACGCTCTGCACCTGGCGGCGTGCGCCGAGATTGTAGAGGAAGTGGCGTATTTCCTCTTGGAAGAGGACGATGATGCCGATGACACCGACGGAGACGAGCTTGTCCATGATGCTGCCCAGAAGACGCATCTCCAGCACCTGGCTCACGAAGAGCCAGACGAGGACAAAGACCATGATGCCGATGAACACATTGAGCGATCGCGATTCCTTCATCACCCGGTAGAGATAGTAGAGCATCAGGGCGACAAGGAGAATGTCGATTACGTCTTTGATTCCAAATTCAAAAAACATGACTGTGTCTGGGTTGTTGGTGGGGGATTGGCGAGAATTCTCTCTATTGCAGCCTCGGTACTATTTCTTCGATCCAGCCTGGTAGCAGCCGAAGAGGCGTACCGCCTCCGCTGCCGCCTTGACGTCGTGGACGCGGAGGATGGAGGCGCCGTTCATCAGGGCCAGCGTATTGACAACGGTCGTGCCGTTGAGGCTGCCGTCGGGATTGGTGCCCAGCGGCTGGAATATCATCCGCTTGCGACTCATGCCAGCGAGGATGGGGAGGCCGAGAGTACTCAGACGGTTCATCTCGCGGAGCACGTCGTAGTTTTGCTCCTGCGTCTTGCCGAAACCGAACCCAGGATCGAGGATGATATCCTTTTGTCCTAGATCGCGGAGCTGCTGCACCTCGCGTGCCATAGCCAAGAGCATGTCGTGGATGGTGGGCTTCACCGACATGAGGATGTAGGGTACGCCCAAGTCTGCCACCGTGCGGAAAATGGCAGGATATTCGTCGGTCGTCTGCTCCAGCGGCGTATCGACCACGCCCGTGATGCCACCCTCGCTCACGTCGTTGATGATGTCGGCTCCCATCTCCTCTACTACCATTCGTGCCACGTTGGGACGGTAGGTATCGACCGAGAGAATGGCCTCGGGCTGCTCGCGGCGCACGATGGGCAGGGCGAAGCGCAAGCGGCGCATCTCCTCCTCCTCCGACACTTCCACGCCGCCTGGGCGGGTGGAGAAGCCACCCACGTCGATCATGGTGGCGCCCTCCTCGATGATTTGGTTGGCACGGCGGGCGATGCTCTCCTCGGTCTGTACGCGCGACCCGGCGAAAAACGAGTCGGGCGTGCAGTTGAGGATTCCCATGACCTGCGGTTCACGAAGGCTGACGAGCCGCCCCTTCACTTGTATTGTATATTCCATGTGTCATTACTTTTTTGCAACAGCGGACAAAAGTAGATAATTAATTTGAATTTGCAAAATAATCGGTGATAATTTGCGGGTTTGAGCTTTTAGCATTACTTTTGCAGTGGGGCAGGATACAGGAGGATGGTGAACCCGTCGGGCGCAGCTATTGCCTGTGCCACCGCGCCCCGTATCGTTTTTATCATCTGCAAGATTATGGACATCAAAGAACTTTACGCACTATATCGTCGCTGCTCCTGCGTGACGACCGATAGCCGCCATTGCCCAGAGAACAGTCTCTTCATCGCGCTCAAGGGTGCATCCTTCGACGGCAATCGTTTTGCCGCCCAGGCTTTGGAGAAGGGCTGTAGCTATGCCGTGGTTGATGAACCGCAATATGCCGTGGCTGGCGACGCACGCTATATCGTCGTGACTGATGCGCTGACCACCTATAAGGAACTGGCCCGTGAGCATCGCCGCCAGTTTGACATTCCTGTCATCGGCATCACGGGTACGAATGGTAAGACCACAACCAAGGAACTGGTTTCCGCGGTCTTGGCCAAAAAATACCGTGTGCTCCACA
>OHBP01000430.1_pt1 | contig 22311 bp, 18 predicted proteins | sample 1577471 | NCBI WGS metagenome assembly OHBP01 (sample SAMEA3879503, study PRJEB24766) | human gut metagenome | biome: human-associated habitat; feature: feces | place: USA | collected 1985/1987
AAATCAAATTCTTCACTCATAAAAAAACTGTGTTAGCAAAGTTAATACTTTTTTTTGTTTGCTTTGCTGACACAGTTTAAATTACAGCCTCTCAAAACTCAGTCTACTGTTTCTTATATAAATCGTAAAAGATACTTCTTATTTATGCATCTTCACTACTTCTGTCGGTGCCATCTCCACATTCCGCTTATCTACCTGGCGAACCACGCTTGCCGCTAATTGCAGGAAAGCGCGTCCGGTCACGGTATTCTCGTCAAGTGCTACCGGAGTACCCTTATCGCCACTTTCGCAAATGCTTTGTACAATAGGAATTTGCCCCAACAAAGGCACATTCATTTCTTCCGCCAGCTTCTTGGCACCTTCCTTTCCAAAGATATAGTATTTATTCTCCGGAAGTTCGGCAGGTGTAAACCAGGCCATATTCTCTACCAAACCGAGAATAGGCACATTCACCTTATCATTGATAAACATGTTGATACCTTTGCGGGCATCTGCCAATGCCACAGCCTGCGGTGTACTGACTACGATAGCTCCTGTCAGTGCCAATGTCTGAACCACTGTCAGGTGAATATCACTCGTTCCGGGAGGAAGGTCGATTAAGAAATAGTCAAGCTCTCCCCAATTCGCATCCCCTATCAGCTGTTTCAAGGCATTGCTTGCCATGCCGCCACGCCACAACGTAGCCTGATCAGGATCAACGAAGAAACCAATAGAAAGCAATTTGATACCATACTTCTCAACCGGTACAATCAGGTCACGACCGTCTACGTGTTCAGCATAAGGATGCGCATCCTCCACCTGAAACATCTTCGGCATGGATGGTCCGAAAATATCGGCATCCAACAAACCAACCTTGTAACCCAACTTCGCCAAAGATACTGCGAGGTTAGCAGCTACCGTTGATTTACCTACGCCACCCTTACCGGAAGAAACACCGATAATATTCTTTACTTGAGGCAATAATTTGCCTGGTTCGGGACGTGCTGCCTGTTTGCTTTCCGCAGTAATGGTTATTTCTACCTCATCAGATACATACGTATGAATAGCCGCTTCCGCTGCCTTTATTACAGATTTCATGAAAGGATCGGTCGGTTTCTCAAATATCAGTGAGAAACTAACTTTCATCCCGTCAATACGTAAATTATCGGCAATCATTTCCGCCTCAACCAGATTCTTTCCGGTACCAGGATATCGCACTGTGGCCAGTGCATCTAAAATTAGTTTAGGATAAAGTGTCATTACTCTTTTTTTATTTTGAAGTTTGCAGCCCACTCCGCTTACTGCGGTTATAACTGCGATACTCATCTAACTCTATTTCCACATCGGGTTCGTGCAGTTCGCCTTCCTTCGGCAGATGGAATTTGATATACTTGATGTTCAATCCACGGTCTAACCACTGTTGCTCGTAATAGGTTTTGATGCTGAGAATTTCATCAGCCATGCCGGAGTGATACAGATCTTCTGTCAGCACATCCACCGGAAGATGATTTTCCTCGATCATGCAACGGGTATAAGTGAACATAAAGTTACTATCTGTCTTGAGATGAACAATACCATCCGGTTTTAGGAATTTACGATAACGTTCCATGAAATAAGTGGAAGTAAGGCGCTTGGTAGCTTTCTTCATTTGCGGATCAGAGAACGTCAACCAGATTTCACTCACTTCATTTTCTGAGAAAAAGCGATCGATTATTTCAATGTTCGTACGCAAAAAGGCAACATTCTTCATGCCTGCCTGTAATGACTCCGTAGCACCGGACCACATACGGGAACCTTTAATATCCACTCCGATAAAATTCTTATCAGGAAACAATCGTCCCAGCCCGACGGTATATTCACCACGTCCGCAACCTAATTCCAAAACAATGGGACGGTCATTCCCGAAGAATGACTCGTTCCATTTTCCTTTCATCTCAAAGGGCACGTTATCTACTGCTGAATAAGGATATTCGAACACATGCGGATAACTTGCCATATCGGCAAACTTCGCTAACTTACCTTTACTCATGCGTTATTCCACAATGGTTACCCAGCCATGCGTGTCAGGTTCGTCACCATATTGAATACCACGCAATTTGTTGTACAACTTCGTGCAGACAGGTCCCGGTTTGCCGTCCTTGGCTATTACATAAGAATGTCCGTTTTCAGGATCATCTATGCGCTCAATCGGGCTAATCACCGCAGCCGTACCACATGCACCGGCTTCCTCGAACGTAGTAAGTTCTTCTTCAGCCACCGGACGACGTTCCACCTTCATGCCCATATCTTCGGCCAACTGCATCAAGCTCTTATTGGTAATGGATGGCAGAATGGAAGTAGACAGAGGAGTAATATAAGTATTATCTTTTATTCCGAAGAAGTTGGCAGCGCCACACTCGTCGATGTACTTCTTCTCCTTTGCATCCAGATAAAACTCTGCGGAATACCCTGCCGCATGTGCTTCGTGGCTGGCACGCAAACTGGCTGCATAGTTACCACCGATTTTATAAATACCAGTTCCAAGCGGAGCAGCACGGTCATACTTACGTGTAATGACATAAGGAGTAGCTGCAAAACCGCCTTTAAAGTACGGACCTACCGGAGTAACAAATATCAGGAACATATATTCATTGGAAGGACGCACCCCCACCTGTGCCCCGGTTCCAATCAGCAACGGACGGATATAAAGGGAAGCACCGCTCTCATAAGGCGGTATAAAGCGTTCGTTCATTTTCACCGCTGTCAGCACAGCTTCTTTGAAACGTTCTGTCGGCAATTCTGCCATCATGATACCACGACACGTAGACTGCAAGCGGGCAGCATTCTCTTCCAAACGGAAAATACGCACCTTACCATCTTTGCCACGGAATGCCTTTAAGCCTTCAAACGCTTCCTGTCCATAATGCAGACAGGTAGCTGCCATGTGCAGATTAATAAGTTCGCTACTGCTGATTTCAAGTTTTCCCCACTCACCTTCGCGGAAATTAATTCTCACATTGTAATCTGTCTTCATGTATCCGAATGACAGATTAGACCAATCTATTTCTTTCATATCTCAAAGTATTAGTAATCTCATTACGTACATTCTGCAACAAATTTAGTCTTTATTCTTCACTTTCCCGCTTCTCCGACAGTAATTTTTCGATTTCCTTGTCAGCTTTGGTCAATTTATCGCTGCAAAACGCAATAATCTCATTCGCTTCCTTTATTTTTTCGGCAAGCGCATCAATTTCCAATTCATTATTGTCTATTTGACGGACAATCTTCTCCAAGCGTTCCATGGCTTGGGAATAGGTTTCTTTTTTCTTTGAAGTAGACATAGGAATATTTTATGATTTATGATTTACGACGGAGGTCACTTCACCCCGGTAAAAACGGGTGAGTATTTCATCTTTTTCATTCAAGAGGGTGGCATCTTTCACTACTTTTCCATCTTTCAAAGTAATGCTATAGCCACGGGCAAGCATTTTCTCTGGCGAAGCATCTACAAGACGCTGCCGCAACAAATCCAGGCGATGCTGCTGGCGCGCGAGAGAGGTTGTAACAGCCTGTGAGATATCCTTCCGGGCGGTAAGCAATGCAAGCTTTGCATCAGATACGCGGCGGACAACAGCAGAAGGAATACGGTTTCTATACAAGGCCAGCCTTCGATGTTCCTCCGTCAAACGGGAAATCACGCTGTCGTGCAATTGGGTGATAAGCACTTCCAGTTCATCAGCAGCAAGATCCATGCAATTTATAAGATACTCTGCAGCAGCAGTCGGGGTTTTCACACGGGTGTGCGCCACAGAATCGAGTACCGTATCATCTCTTTCATGCCCTATTCCGGTAATTATAGGCAACGGAAATTGAGCACAAGCGGCAGCAAGTAAATACGTATCAAAACCGGAAAGATCGGAAGTTGCTCCACCGCCACGGATGATGACTACGGCATCAAAATCATTCTGACGATTTAAGATTAGATCCAAAGCTGCTAATACAGATTCTTCTACCCTATCGCCTTGCATCAAGGCGGGAAACAATTCTGTATAAAAGAAAAAGTTTCTTGGATTATTTTTTAACTGATGGCAAAAATCACCATAGCCTGCGGCTGTTAGAGAGGATATCACAGCAATGCGTTGCGGCAAAGTTGGCATTTCCAACTCTTTATTCAGCGTCAAGACACCTTCTTCTTCCAGTTGCTTCAGTATTTCCCGACGACGACGTGCCATATCTCCTAACGTATAAGTAGGATCGATATCCTGTACGGTCAGACTATAGCCATAAAGCTCGTGAAAGCTGACAGTAACCTGAACCAGCACCTTAATACCGGAAACAAAAGCCTGCCCTGTTGCTTCTTCAAAATAAGGTTTCAGCAGCCGATAGACATTCGACCAGATAGTACCCCGCGCCTTTGCAACCAGACCATTGCTACGGGGGTCTTTCTGAATAAATTCCAGATAACAATGCCCGGTACTGTTCGTTCGCACATCACTCAACTCTGCCTGTACCCAATATTCATCAGGCAGGCATTGTTCAAGACTGCGGCGCACCAAGGCATTAAGTTCCAGTAAAGATAATGCTTCCATATTGTTCAGCTACGAGTGACAAGCTACCAGCTACAAGTGACGAACTACGAGTAACAGCCTGTAATCAGTTATTTATTATTTGATTTATAATCATTATATGCCTTCCACATATCAGGTACTCCATATCCGTAGATATTATCCGGGAAACCGGCACGGTCACCGGATCGGCGCACCAACTCAATCACTTCTTTTGCCGTCAACGTCGGGCAAGCCTGCCACAAACATGTCACCATACCGCACATGATAGGTGAAGAAAAAGAAGTACCGTTAGCCCGTCCCTGGTTACCATCCGTACGGATCACATCCGATCCAACCCCTACCGCAACCACATCCGGTTTCACACGATGATCCGCTGTATTACCTACGGAAGAAAAAGTAGCCAGTACAGCTCTCTTGTCAATCGCTCCTACCGTCAATACATTATCAGCATCTCCCGGAGGAGTGATCTTTTTCCAGGAACCCGCACCGGAGTTGCCGGCACTGCACACCAGTATCATTCCTTTATCTGCAATATGGGAAGCCTGGCGCGACATCAATGCATGACGTCCATCCAAATCTCGATATTTATAATTCTTCGATTTATCATCAAATGAGTAGTATCCCAAAGATGTATTGATTACATCCACTCCCACACTATCGGCAAATTCAACCGCAGCCGACCAATAATCCTGTTCTACCAGGTGTTCCGAATATTCATCCTCACTGCGAAGCAACCAAAAAGAAGCTTCGGGAGCCGTCCCCGTCATTATATCAGGTCGGTTCATACCTATACATGACAGTACACTCATCCCATGGCTGCTTTCTGCAAAGATATCAGCCTGTTGGTTTACAAAATCCTTTGTACCGAGAATACGGATATTCTGCATAGCAGTAATCTTATCGACATTATGGAATCCGGCATCAATAACCGCAATTGTCATACCCTGCCCTTTGAAGCCCGCTTCGTGTAATTTGTCACCGTTGCTCATCTGAATCTGAGTGATAGCACGCCCATAAATACTATCCGGATGTATCGTCGGTTGGTTCAACACAGAATCACGTTCCGTCGCCATCGATGGTTTGCCGGCACCGGGAGAAATCCAGACTTTCTCTGTTGAAAGCACAAAAGGCAGTGCCGCAATACGATCAATCAGAGTCGTATCGTTGCAGGACACCGTTACAAAATTATCCCATTTCCCCGTTACCACAATCTTCACTCCCTGTTTGCGGATTTCATCTATATATTTACGGCATACCGGGAGATCTGTAGAATCAATCGGAAGGTTCTGCTTCCGGCGGCGCTCAATCGCTTTTGCCGACAAGTATTTCTCCGGTTTTTTTAAAGAATATTCTGTAGCAGCTTTATCTTTTAAACTAATGCGATACTTCAATGTATCTTGTTGCGCCGATGCCCCTGTTGCAAGCAGGGCAATGGCTAAAAAGGATATTAATTTTCTCATTCTATTATTTTATTACTTATTCATTTTCTGAAATAACCAGCCCGATACCCCGTTGGGAAGCAATGAAAGAACCACCTACTACCCGCCTTCCAATATAGAATACAGCCGACTGACCGGGTGCAATAGCCGATGCCTCTGACAGGAAATGTACAAACAACCGCCCATCTTCCAGCCTTTTCACCGTACAGGGAATCGGCTTGCTTCGGTAACGGATGCGTACCGTCAAATCGGAAGCCGAAAAGAATTCCTGCTCATCAATAAGATTATCCTGTTCGGTTAACATATATTCTGTCCGCAATTGTTCGGCATCACCCAGCATCACCGTATTTTTCTGCGGATTTATCTTCAACACATAAGCCGGTTTCCCTAAAGCTATTTCCAGCCCTTTCCGTTGTCCAATGGTATAATAAGGAAAACCTTTATGCTCTCCCAACTTCACTCCTTCGGAACTGACGAACCATCCGGGACCAATCGCACTATCTATTTCAGGAGAATGTTCGCGCAGAAAGTCCCGATAATCACCTTTGATGAAACAAACCTCCATGCTCTCTCCCTCTTCCGCCTTCAGTTGATAACCTTTCTCACGCAGATATTCCCTCACTTGCAACTTCGTATAGGTGCCCAGCGGAAAAATACAACGCCTCAGCACATCCTGTCCCAGTCGCCAGAGGAAATAAGACTGATCTTTCTTATCGTCATCTCCGGCCACTATATATATCTTTCCATTCTTTTCTTCCAGACGGCTATAATGCCCGGTAGAGATAAATGCGCAACCTAGTTTGTCTGCCCACTCTGTTAGTATGCGGAATTTAAAGGTAGGATTACACATCACGCAAGGATTTGGAGTCCGCCCCTGACAATATTCATCAATAAAGTTCTGCACAATTACTTTGCGAAAAGCCTCACGTTCATCAGCTACATGGTGTTCGATACCCATACTGCCGGCAAGTTGCCGAGCTTCCACAGGTTCGTCTCCCCACACCCACATGGTCAATCCGACTATCTCATACCCCTGTTCTTTCAACATCAGGCAAGTGGCAGTACTGTCTATACCGCCGCTCATACCCACCAATACTCTCTTATCAGGACTGTTCATTTTTGGATATTCATTCTATTAGCTTACAAAAATAGATGATTTCGGGGAGAAGAAACAGAAAAGGCATACCTTTTTCACATGACTTCACATCATTCTCTTTGTTTCTCCTTACCTTTCCGTGCCTTTGCAGCTACGGAGAACTTACGAGTTGTACAACTCGCAAGTTCTCCGTAGTAAACAAAAATAAGAATAGTAATAAGTTCACAGCTTAGAAGTCAGCGTATCTAAAGTCTATTTCATGGCAGACCGCAACTTGCTCAAACGCCCCAAGAAATTACACACATCAGTATTACGGATAGCATCTTACCCATAGTATAAAGTCGACTTTTATGTTAAAAAAACAGCATTGCTGAAGAACCAGAACAGGATAAGACTATATTGGGACTGACGGTGAGATTCTAACTATATCAAACAAAACTCCGAGGCGTTATCATAGCACCTCTTTCTTCAGAAAGTCCGACAAATGCAGGTGTTGTATGCCTTGCACATCTCCTCCACGATTAAACTCATCCAGACTGACAACATACTTTGGATAATTGTCCGTATCCACACCTTCCTGAAACTTATCGCGCAGATATTCGAATAAATCCGTATCATTCCGAATTCCCCTGAATTCTTCGTATTCCATATTGATATAAAGAATATTTGCCTGAGGATTCTCTTTAAGAATATCTTGAAGCTGCTTTAAAATACAACTCTTCCCTACCCGCCGTTGTCCGGTCAGTACTTTAATGATACCTTTCCCTATAAAAGGACGTATTCTATACTGTATACAAAGGGCGATTTATCAGCTTCATACTTTTATAATTTATGATTAACAAACAATGCACATATAGCAATTCTATTAAATATAAATTATAAACCTCGTAAGAATGCTACATTTATTAAGTATAAATATCAGTTGGGTTGCCTACAAACTCTCCTATACATCTTCAAACAGAAACGCTTCGTACAGATTACGCGGAATTTCACGGAATAAGCAAAAGAAAAATCCGTGAAATTCCACGCCTGTTTATTCCTTATTTGAAAAGTAACTGTGCCATGTGATACAAACTCCTGCGCCAAGTCAGGAATTCATGGGCCGTATCGGGAGAAACGAAAGACGTTGCCTTAAAACCGGTCGCCTTGAGGTCATTCACGGCTTTAGTCACACCATCCGGATTCTCCTTGCTTCCGCAACTGATGAAAATGGATGCCACCTGATTCTTATCCTTGATATCGCCCGGTGCATAGGTACCACCGCTCAGTAACCCGTAATAATTGAATACTTCCGGACGACGCAAGGTTATCAGTTTCGTTTCAAAACCACCCATAGAAAGTCCTGCCATTGCACGATGCTTCTTGTCGGCCTGTGTACGGAAGTTACTATCAATATAAGGGATCAGTTCGTCCACCAGCACCGTTTCAAACTCCTTGGCCGTAAACTCATTGATATGTCCGAATTTCACATCATTCGTCATGCCATACGTCATTACGATGATGAACGGTTCAATCTTGCCTTCGGCAATCAGATTGTCCATAATCAGATTCGCATGCCCCTGATTGGACCATGCCGTCTCATCTTCTCCCCATCCATGCTGTAAATAGAGAACCGGATATTTCTTCTTATCCTTTCCGTAAGTGGGCGGTGTATAAACAAATGCACGACGATGGGTATCTGTACTCTTGGAATAAAAATAAACCTGTTGAACATTTCCATGAGGCACTTGCTTCATAGCATAGAAATCCTCATCATGAGCCGGAATTTCAATACCGCTTTCCCATCGGCAAGAGCCGTAATAATTCTTAGTGCCCGGATCATTAAACACACCACCATCGATAGTCAGGTGATAATAATGGAATCCCTCATCCATAGGGCCATCTGTAGTACCTACCCATACACCTTCTTTATCTTTGCGGAGAACTGTACCACCACGACCGCCTAATCCAAGACTGACAATGACTGATTTGGCATCAGGAGCAACTACACGGAAGCGGGCGTATCCTTGCGAATTGACCATAGGATATTGCTGTCCGGGCTGATTAAGTACAGAAGGACGGAAATCCTCTTTCACTACAGCAGTATCGCTTGCCGGATCAAAATCCTTAATGATACTATAGACACGTTTCGCCTTATAATTTTCATCGTAAGGCAACGGATAGTTACGTGCACCGAGCCATGAATCGCGGTCGGAAAGATTCCAGAAAGTAACATTGTCTACCACATCCTTATGTTTGCGAAGTACTTTAAACAAGCGAGCATACTGATCTTCCTGAAGCGTTTTTACTACCTGACTGATGTTGCCGCCGTCACGACTGAAGTTGAGCTGTCCTCCCATCTCCTGATTGGCACGAATATCCAACTCAGTAATATGGATATGTTTCACTATAGTAGAATATTTCGTCAGGGCAGCATCTACATCTTCCATGCTCGGACCATAGACATTGTAATGTCCCTGCATGCCAATACCATCAATGGGCACACCTTCTTCCTTCATGGATTTCACCATATTATAGATGCGATCGCGTTTTCCAGGATCAGCAGCATTATAGTCATTGTAGAAAAGGAGTACATTAGGATCGGCCTCACGGGCATAAATAAAGGCTTTCTTAATAAACTCGTCACCGGCAATCTGATAAAGAGGGGAATTGCGATACGGACTTGGGTGTTCTCCCATGCCTCGTCGGCCACCCTGCCAGCCACCATCGGAGATTGCTTCATTCACAACGTCCCACGCATATATCACGTCTTTGTAGCGTTCCACGATAGCTGTAATGTGATGTTTCATATTTTGAAAAAGTTTCTCTTTCGACACTAAATCCCCTTTTTCATCTTTATACATCCATTCTCCTATCTGGGCATGCCACATCAGACAGTGCCCGCGTAACTTGATTCCGTTGCTACGGCAAAAATTGGCGATCTTATCGGCATTCTCCCAATTGAACTGTCCGTAGGCAGGCTCGGTGGGTTGCGGCTTCATGTCGTTTTCTGCCGTAATACTGTTGAAGTCTTTTTTAATAATGGCAATCTGTTCAGGATTCGAGATGTTACGCATATTAACAGCCACGCCGATAGAGAAGTAATCTTTATAGGCATCCTTCAGCCCCGTTTCTCCGCTTTGTGCGAATCCGGTATTTGCGCCCATGGTCAATGCCAATGCGCAAAGGGAAAATTTGAATAAATGTTTCATCTGATAATTATTTAAAAGGTTTCATAGTATATCTATTATCTATCATGTATTTGTACATGCATATCACTCACTAATTGGAAACGGTTACAAAAGAACGCTTTTTCCTGAGAGATTCTTCATATTTGTGTAACACGTTTTTTCGCTTATGTTACCTCCTTTAGTAAAAGTGAAAGAAAATGGATTCTCAAGGTCAGTACCGCCACTAAAGTAAAGAGAAAAAGATGATTGTAACCAAAACGAAACATACATGACACAAAAATATAACACACATGTCTGAACTTTGCCGCCATAAATTAATCGACTACAACTAATGATTATGAAGAAAAGCGCATTCATGTTGCTCATCATCCTACTGTCGCTGACAGCAAACGCTCAGACTCCGTACCGCAACGAGGACGGAAAGAAGATTGATAAAGAAGAGCTGGAAACAAAGGATTACCTGCCGGAAATACACGGTACTATCCGTACTAAGTTTGAGTATCAGACAGAAATGGCTGCCAGTCGTTTCGAAGTACGCAATGCACGCATCAGCATTACCGGAAATGTATTGCCCATCGTAGCTTATAAGGCGGAAATTGATCTCTCCGATGAAGGACAAATCAAAATGCTGGATGCCTACGCCCGCCTTTTCCCAATAAAAGACCTGACCGTCACCGCAGGACAAATGCGAGTACCATTTACAATCGACGCCCACCGTTCTCCACATCAGCAATATTTCGCTAACCGTTCGTTTATTGCGAAACAAGTTGGTAATGTGCGTGACGTTGGTGTTACATTGGGATATAAATTCGGCACTGGAATACCTGTAACCTTAGAAGGCGGACTCTACAATGGTTCGGGACTGACCAATCAAAAAGAATGGCACAAAGAGGTAAACTATTCCGCCAAAGCACAATTCCTTTTCGCCAAAAAGCTGAATCTGGCTTTAAGCATACAGAGCATCCAGCCACAAGAGGTAAGGATAAACTCGTATGACATCGGTGCTTTCTATGAATTCGGGCGCTTCCATATTGAAGGAGAGTATTTGTACAAAACTTATGCAGACAATGCCTATGACAACGTGCATGCCGTAAATAGTTTTATCAATTACGACCTCCCCTTACAAAAAGTATTCAGCAAGATGTCCTTTCTGGCACGCTATGATATGATGACCAGTCAAAGCGATGGTAAAGCCATTGACGAAGAGACCGGAGCTTTGACTACCACCGACTACAAACGCCACCGTATAACCGGAGGTATCACTTTCAGTCTCAGCAAAGCATTCCGCACAGATCTCCGGCTGAACTACGAAAAGTATTTCTACGCCAAAAACAGTATTGCCAAAGAGTCTGAACAAGATAAGATTGTATTGGAACTGATGGTTCGGTTCTAACACCTCACATGCACCTGCCAACAACAGGTGCATCGTCCGGTAAGTACTCTTTGACTCTCTCATTCATCCTACTTAAACCGTTTCAAATCCTTCTTCTCAAACACCCATTCCGGAGTGTAGAGCTTACCTTCATCATTGTCAGACAGCTCATACCAAGGCGATAATCCACGGTTAGCGGAATTCACCAATATGTGAATCTGTTGAGCCAGCATATAGCTCTGTGCCAGCAGGAACACTTTCTTTCCTGTTTGAGGGTAAATCGCCACATCCACTACAATGACTGCGTGCCCCGGTGATCCGCCTTTGATAAACACATCTCCGGGTTGTAAAGATGTATAAGGAACATAAACACCAGGTTTTAAATACCTCCAGAAGCATCTGTGACGTATCAAAGCCGTACCTGCTCCGTACCCGCTCCGTACTTTCTTCGTGTAGAAGTACCTTTGACCGAAGAATGTACGGAGCAAGTACAGCCCTGATACGGTTCGGGTACGCTGCAAATACCCAAAAGACACATCATAACGAAAGTATGAATTGTATAAAAAAGAGATTAACAGTTATCCTTTTCATGACCAACAAATAATACAAATTCAATTATTTTATTGAATATACATTATCTCTTCCTAAACTTTTCCATACAAAACTTGATTATTTACACGAAAAATCGTATATTTGAGTAAATAACTCAGAGCTTATGGCAAATCCGATTCTTCCTGGTATATCAGAAGCTGAACAAGAACTGTTGTACAAGAAACTAAATGAATACAATCAGGGAAGAACCTCTTACAAAGAGGCAGGTGCTTATCTGGTTGTACTGCCCCGTCCGGAATCTCCCCGTTACTCCTTATGGGTGTATTCTCCTCTTCCCGAACGCCAGTCCATTTTTTACGTCCAGGACCTTTCTACAGACATCCATGAAAGTCTGCGAGCGGCAAGCAGCCTATGTTATTATTCTCCACGTTGCATTCTGTTGGTAGAATATAATGCCAAACGCATGCAGAGTAAGGGAGACGACATTATCTCTTTCGGAAAGTATCATGGACATTTCCTGCACGAAATCTTCCGTATCGATCCGGCATATGTGAGTTGGATTGCTTATAAGTTTACTCCACGTATACCTAAACAGGAACGCTTCGTACAAATAGCACAGGTGTATCATTCCGTCCATCTGGATATTCAGAAGCGGCAGGCACATCAGAAATATTCTACCAGCCGTTTTCTGGGGAAAGAAGGAGATAAAGTGAAAGAACTGACACTGAAAGTACTCCGTGTCCGGCTGGAAGACGATCCTTACAAAACCACCGTGAAAGGAACGACTCCTTATTTCTATGTCCGGCAGATACTGACTTTGGAAGATCCTATCGGCAATCTCGTCACTTTCCGGACCAACTCGCGTACGGCAAGCCGGGAATCGTGCCAGGTGCCCGCTACGGAACATGCCTTCGAGCCCGGAGAATCGGTATATATTGCCTCGGCACGCATCTCTTGTACCTTTACTTCGGGAAACAAGCAATACACCCGCCTCAATTATGTCAAGTTTAAATAAACTTAAAAGATAGAGCGGTATTATTCCTATTAAAAACATTCGTCCTTTCTTTGTCGGCAGAAAAGGGGGTGCTATAAAAATAGCTGAGATTATACCCAATGAACCTGATACGGTTAGTACCGTCGAAGGGAATTTTCTTTCTATATTCTACTATTCGTTTATACTACTATCCCTTTCTGTAAGTATAATTTCTAAATTCAGAGTTTGAATGTTTGACGTACAATTCATTACGCATTTTACGGCATCCATTTCTTATTCGGACTCCGCACGCATAGCCCTTGAAGGGGGATGCCGCTGGGTTCAGCTTCGGATGAAGGATGCTTCTTCAGAAGATCTGAAAGCCACAGCCATGCAAGTGCAGGAACTCTGCCGCCAATACGGAGCCACGTTCATCATTGATGACCACGTGGAACTGGTGAAACAGATTGGCGCGGACGGTGTCCATTTAGGAAAACTGGATATGCCGATAAAAGAAGCAAGGGAAAGACTGGGCAAAGATTTCATTATTGGCGGAACAGCCAACACGTTCGAGGACATCCGGCAACATGCCACTGATGGCGCCGACTACATCGGTTGCGGCCCTTTCCGCTTCACAACTACCAAACAAAAGTTATCACCCATTCTGGGGCTGAACGGTTATCATTCCATCCTGACGCAAATGCACGAAGAAGGAATAACAATTCCTGTCGTTGCCATCGGTGGAATCACACGTGAGGACATCCCATCCCTGAAAGCATCAGGACTGAGCGGAATAGCATTGAGCGGCGGTATTCTGAAAGCTGAGAATCCGGTACGTGAAATGGAAACAATTATACGACTGACCCAATAGAAATCAATTAGTGAACCATGGAAGATAAAACAAAAATTACTTATCCCGAATCCGAGAAAGTCTATATGCAGGGGCAACTCCATCCTTATCTGAAAGTTGGGATGCGAAAAGTGAACCTTACCCCTACCGTAGTAGTGGAAAACAGGAAAAAAGTTATGACGGAGAATGCGCCCGTCTACATATATGATACAAGCGGCGCATACAGTGATCCGGAACAGAAGGTAGATTTAAAGAAAGGTTTGCCACGCCTCCGCGAACCGTGGATACAGGAACGGGATGTAGAACGGTTGACGGAAATCAGCTCCGAATATGGAAAGATGCGTCTGGCAGACAAAAGCCTTGACTCCCTGCGTTTTGATCATATCACTTTGCCTTATCGTGCCAAAGCAGGCAAGCAGATTACGCAGATGTACTATGCCAAACAGGGTATCGTAACACCGGAAATGGAGTATGTAGCCATCCGTGAGAATATGAACTGCCAACAGTTGGGTATAGAAACTTACATCACACCGGAGTTTGTGCGTGATGAAATTGCGGCAGGACGTGCCGCCTTACCCGCCAACATCAACCATCCCGAAGCTGAACCTATGATTATCGGTTCAAAGTTCCTCGTAAAGATTAATACGAATATCGGAAATTCAGCTACCTCTTCCACGATTGAAGAAGAAGTGGAAAAGGCCGTCTGGAGTTGTAAATGGGGTGGAGATACGCTGATGGACTTATCTACAGGAGAAAATATTCACGAGACACGGGAATGGATTATCCGAAATTGTCCTGTTCCGGTAGGTACTGTTCCCATGTATCAGGCAATGGAGAAAGTACACGGAAAGGCGGAAAACCTTACCTGGGAACTATTTAAAGATACACTGATCGAACAATGTGAGCAAGGGGTAGATTATTTTACAATCCACTGTGGTATCCGCCTGAAAAATATTCATTATGCCAATGACCGCCTTTGCGGAATGGTGAGCCGGGGAGGAAGCATTATCTCCCAATGGTGTAAAATCCATCAGAAAGAGAGTTTCCTGTATGAGCATTTCGATGATATATGCGATATATGCGCACAATATGATGTGGCACTTTCATTAGGCGACGGTTTGCGTCCGGGAGCTATCCGTGATGCGAACGACCGGGCACAGTTTGCGGAACTGGATACGATGGGAGAACTGGTAGAACGCGCCTGGGCAAAAAATGTACAGACATTCATCGAAGGTCCGGGACACGTACCCATGCATAAGATCAGGGAAAATATGGACCGGCAGATTGAGAAATGCCACGGAGCACCGTTCTATACTCTCGGTCCGCTGGTTACAGATATTGCACCGGGATATGATCACATCACAAGTGCCATTGGCGCAGCACAAATCGGTTGGTACGGAACAGCGATGCTTTGCTATGTGACACCCAAAGAACATCTTGCATTACCGCAGAAAGAAGATGTACGCATAGGAGTGGTAACTTACAAAATTGCCGCACACGCCGCAGACCTTGCCAAAGGCCATCCGGGTGCCGAAGTACGTGACGATGCCTTAAGCAAAGCCCGCTATGAATTCCGCTGGAAAGACCAGTTCAATCTGAGTCTCGATCCGGAACGCGCCTTGCAATATTACAAGGAAGCCAACCACCTGAACGGGAAGTATTGCACCATGTGCGGGCCCAACTTCTGTGCCATGCGCATCAGCCAACGACTGAAAGATTGTGATTATGATGCAGAAATAGAAAATACAGAGAACGAATAACTTTTTAAACTTATAAGAAAATGATTGAAACAAAAGTATCCAAAGGTATCATCAGTACCTATTTTGAAAAATTAGAGAGAAACCTTGATCTGGACGTTGCCATTGTAGGTGGTGGTCCGTCGGGCATAGTAGCCGCTTATTATCTGGCAAAGGCCGGATTGAAAGTAGCGCAGTTCGACCGTAAGCTTGCTCCCGGCGGCGGTATGTGGGGCGGTGCCATGATGTTCAACCAGATTGTGATTCAGGAAGAAGCGATTGACATTGTAAAGGAATTCAATATCAACCACGAGAAATATGAGGACGGCTTATATGTGATGGACTCTGTAGAGAGTACCTCTGCATTGCTTTATCATGCCGTACATGCCGGAGCCACCGTATTCAACTGCTATTCCGTAGAAGATGTTATCTTCAAGAATAATACGGTAAGCGGAGTAGTGGTAAACTGGACTCCTGTATTGCGCGAAGGTATGCACGTGGACCCGCTGAACATCCTTGCAAAGATAGTAATAGACGGAACAGGCCATGACAGCGAAATAGCCGCTACCGTAGCCCGCAAGAATGGCAGTCGCCTGGCTACCGAAACCGGTGGTGTAATTGGCGAACGTTCACTGGATGTAATTGCAGGAGAGGAAGAGGTTGTAAACGGTACGAAGGAAATCTATCCGGGACTTTACGTTTGCGGTATGGCTGCTTCCGCCGTTTCGGGCACTCCGCGTATGGGACCGATCTTTGGAGGAATGTTGATGTCCGGTAAAAAGGTAGCTGAGGAAATTATAGCGAAGCTGAAGAAGTAATCTCTCAGAAGCCACTATTTATCAAGGTGGACATTTTTTTCACCACAGATTACACAGATTTTCACAGATTATAAATATTGAGAATCAATTCCTTTTTCTTTTTATCTGTGAAAATCTGTGTAATCTGTGGTGATCTTCGGCATACTCTTGTATAGACTTATCCTGCAATCTTTTTCAGCCTCCTGAAATGAGCAAGCAACTCTTCGGCATCTTTCCACGTATGGTAACGGTTCCAGATATCTCCTAATAAAGCTGCACCGCCAAAGCCAAGAGACTTTATTTCCGCAAGGTTCACCTCACTTATTCCGCCTAAGGCTACTACCTTTTCATGGATGACTCCGCTTTCCTGTGCTTGTTTCAACTCATCCTTTGAATATCCCGAACGATATCCCTGTTTGGAAATGCTATCGTAAACAGGACTCATAAGCACATAATTGAACCGGGAGACTGTAGTTTCCACTTCTTCCAAGCTATGACAGGCACGACTCAGTATTCCCTCATAATTTGCAGGTGCCTCCGGATGACGGGAATTCAAGTGAATTCCTCCTAAAAGATACTTATCTTTTAAAAAGAAAAAATCATGAATGACAATCCGGGTTCTATATTCCGGAGCAATACCTTGCAGCAGATTTTCTACCGCATGAACATCCGCACCCGGTTTGCGTACATGCAGCAAGTCCAGTCCGGCTTTAAATAACTCAGTGACGATGCGTGCTTCATCCGGAATAAAATCCGGAGAGGTGATAATAATCAGTTTCATTTTTCTATCCTTCATTTACCGGAGGCGTCGGAAACGGGAAATGCCACAAAGGACCATTCCCCTGCCCTATACGTAAATTCTTCCCGGCTTCAATAGCACAGGAAATGTATTCTTTGGCCTGTTCCACTGCTTCATACAAGGATGATCCTTGCGCCAGAAAAGTGGCAATGGCGGATGAAAGCGTACATCCCGTACCGTGCAGGTTGGCGGAATGAATACGCCTGCCACCAAAAATATTTAGTTCTTTTCCGTCATAAAGTACATCGCACATTTCATGACCGGTCAGATGACCTCCTTTAATAAGAAAAGCACAGTTATATTTTTCGAATAACCGGCATGCGGCATCCTCCATTTCATCAATCGTCTGAACCGGTTGTTGCAACAATACTTCTGTTTCGTGCAGATTAGGAGTTACGAGAGTTACTTTCGGAATCAACTTAGTACGAATGGCTTCCAATGCCTCATCCGTCATCAGACTATGCCCGCTGGTAGAAACCATCACCGGATCGAAAACCACTTTCCGGGGAGAATAGCGACGCAGTATCCGTACTATTTCATAAATAATCTCTACGTTTCCAGTCATACCTATTTTAATGGCATCCGGTTGCAAGTCTTCCATCACCGCCTGCATCTGTTGGCCTACCAGCTCTGCCGCAACAGGATGAACAGCTTGCACACCCAATGTATTCTGCACTGTAATGGCTGTGATAGCAGTAGCTGCATAACCTCCAAGTGCCGAGATAGCTTTTATATCTGCCTGTATGCCCGCGCCACCGGAACTGTCGGAACCGGCAACGGAAAGGACGATTGCTTTCTTATCCATAAGCCAAATTACAACTTTATAACATTCCCTGTACGGCTACTCTCCCATGCCGCCTCAATCAGGCGGATAACGCCAAGCACTCCGCACGCATCACTTTGCAACACCGCTCCATTCCGGATATGCTGATAAATATTCTCATAAAAAGCAGCGTAGTTTCCGGGAAGGGTAGGATAAGGTTTCCGCACCACATTACCATCTTTTTCCGTATGGAGTATTCCCCATTGGGATTCATCCTCTTCTCCCCAATGCGGAGTATCCGGCAACACACCTTTAGTCAGATCCGCCTCTTGAGGATCAAGACCATACTTCACATAAGAGCCTTCCGTTCCATGAAGAACAAAGCGAGGCTCATTCTCACACATCAGATAGCTGGCTTTCAAGGTGATTTTCACTTCCGGCATCCGGGCAGGTTTCATCAGATGGATGATAAAATAATCATCTACTTTACCACCGGTACGTAAAGTTGCAATATCAGCAAATACAGCTTCGGGCATACCAAACAGGTGAACAGCCTGGTCGATGACATGGGCACCCAGATTATAAGTCAGACCACCACCATTCTCGCCGGTTTCTTTCCAGGTATTCGGCTTGATGAAATTCCGGTAGCGGGGAAAGGTTGATTCAAATTCGACTAGACGGCCCAACAATCCCTGAGCCAATATTTCTTTCACGGTCAGGAAATCACAATCCCAACGACGATTCTGGTAAACACTTAAGGTCAGTTCTTTTTCCGCAGCAAGGGCTACGAGTTCTTCACCTTCCTCTACAGTAGTGGTGAAAGGTTTTTCAACGATAACATGTTTTCCGGCTTCGAGAGCACGATGGGCATATTCGTAATGGGAACTGTCAGGGGTATTCACTACCACTAACTCCAGTTCTTCCATCCCTATCAACTCATCAAAACTACGCACAATACGGGATTGCGGATACTTCGCCCGTGACAATTCTTTACTACGCTCAGTGACAGCAGTCAACTCAAAATGAGGATTTGTGGAAATAAAAGGAGCATGAAATACTTGTCCCGACATTCCAAAGGCAGCCAATCCGGTTCTTATCTTATCCATATCTTTCATTTTTTCTTTCGGCAAAACTAATGAATTTATCGCTGATGTACCACACATGAAGGAATAAGGTTTTACGAAGAAAGATAATTTAATCCTTCGGAAGCTCCTTTTTCAGTACAATGAGAGCCTGATTCATCTCCACCGCCTTGTTCCATATCTGCTGCAACTGTCCATAATATTCGGAAGGCACGACCGAGGAAGACAAAATGAATGTATAATTCACAATGACGTTGTTCCTGTTTCTTTGGATTGCATATTTGCATTGCAGCTTGCCGTCTTCAGTCTTTATCACTTGCGTGTGGGGGATTTCTTCCACCTCATAGCCTTCAGGAAGCGTCAGCGCACAAGAGAGAGTGACTTTTGACGGATAAGGGAACTCTACCGGAAGGATCCGCTCCGATTGTATAAACGGGTTCTTTGTCAATTGCGGAAAAAGAATCGGATTAATATATATATGGTCATCCGACTTTTCCGCCTCAAGTACAAAATCAAATTCTTCCTGTATAGTTGTGAAGTTATCTTCCTTATCTGTTAGCTTCAGATTAGTAACCGTCAGTTTTTCTTTCATCAATTCCTGTTTATTCACAAGAGAGTCTTTCGCCTGGTTCTCTTTCCGGTGTTCTAAAGCTTGATGTCCCTTCAGAATGGTAGTCCGACGTCCGGTTATCAGATTCTCCCGGGCATTAGCACTGATTTTCATGAAAACTTGATTGGTAGATATTTCCTGCAAGTTCACCCACTTTTGTTTTTCCGGTATATCGGCAGAAAGCATACGTGCTTTGGTCACCGACAATTCAATGGGCAGCACATTGAGAGCCGGTACCTCCATCGAACTATCCAGATAAACATACTTTCCTCTTGCCTCATCATAAATAGCCACTACGAAAGTGTTCAATTTCTGAAGAGAGGGAAAGTTAGACGGCAACATTCCCCCGGAACGCCGGCTCATAACCACAGGATAGGCCTTGATGCCGTAGCTTCTGAGCATACTGATAAAAATAAAATTCAAATCGGCATTACTGCCGGTTCCGGCTTTAAGTACCTTCTCCAGATTCTCACTGTAAAGTTTATACTCTCCATTCCAAGACAACTTTTGCTTCAGCAATTGGAAAACACCTATAACTTTTTGATTAAAAGTCAAATTGCCCGATTGGTTGAGTTGCCGAATCTCTTCAAGGTACGGACTTTTCCACAACAAGTGTTTACCAAAGCCTTCGTTCTCCTCCCGGGTCAGTTGTTTATCCACATCCTCCCAGTTCTGGCTGTAAGGTTTGTAGCCTTCATCCGGATAATTGGTTCCTTGCAAATCGAAACTAACCTGTATTCTATAATCTTCCGGACACCAGCAAAAAGATTCATCCTGGCGGATGGCAGGCAGATTTTGGGAAGTAAACGTAAGCTTCTGTGCCGAAATAGTAAAGTCATGCGACACTCTCGCTACGCCACTTGTTGTATGTTGTGCGGCTTGTACCGAACCTTTCTCTTCCAGAACATCTATATATTGGCGCCCTCTAAACTCTATGTTATATACAAATACATGAGGAATAGTTATTTCGTATTGATTGTATACTACGGGAATTTCTTCCTGCATCATCCAGTTGTCTATGTGTACGGAATAGTCGGAAGTCATTTTATAGTGATATTCGATAACTGTCCCGACCTTGACAGCAGGCAATGAAAACTTCAGTACTCTGTGATAGGTATTCAGCCTCTCATCGGAAACGAGCTCCCGCTTCAGACGGGTTTTAACAAGTTTCCCATTTTCCAGATTATAGGAACATCCGTCCAGATCGGAGATGCGGTCTTTCTCCTTATCTCTGTCAGAAGGCGCATAATAAGGAATGGCTACATCAGCTTGTGAAACACCTTGCGGCTTCAATATCTTGATGCGTACCCAATGTTCCGTATACAATTCAAATTTATCATTATAAGTAAAACCACTCTTGCCTTTATGAAACAGATAAACTGCCACTGCGGTAGTGTCAGGAGCGTATGTCTCCAGTGATAGTTCCTCCTTGGAGGGTTTGCCATACTTCAGGTCAGGCTTAATTACAGTAGTAGCTTGTTGTGAAAAAGCCATCGGGAAGCATAAAGAAATAAGCATGCAGAAAATAAATAGCCCGTGTTTCATGATTTGACTTTTTAAGATTACCAATTGTACAAAAATAATAATTAATACAATACAGCGGCGTTGATCTTACAAAAAAAACAGGTATTTTTGCCACACACATTATTTATATTGAATACCATGAAGAAATTAGCTTTTTTAGCCTGTCTACTCCCCATTCTATGGGCGGCATGTAGCAGCACTGCAACTACCCGCAAAGAATCCGGTGAATGGGCAAAAGTTCCCGAAATCCTGAAGAACATTGTTCCGCCTACTTTTCCGGACAGTATATATGACGTAACTGCCTACGGGGCAAAAAGCGATACGAGTTTTGACAGCCGACCTGCCATATTGGAAGCCATCAATCAATGTAATACAAATGGTGGCGGCACCGTTCTCATCCCTGCCGGAAACTATTTCAGCAAAGGCACCATCTTGCTGAAAAGCAATGTAAACCTGCACGTTGCAGATGGCGCACGTCTGGAATTCTCGACCGTGGCCTCTGACTATCTCCCCATGGTATTGACCAAATGGGAAGGAACGGAATGTTTCAACTACTCCCCTTTCATCTATGCCTACCAGTGCACCAATGTCGCCCTGACCGGCAAAGGCACGATTGACGGCAACGGAGCTGTAACTTTCAATGGTTGGCACGCCCTGCAAGGTCCTGCCCTGGATCGCTTGCGCCAGATGGGTATCGATTCCATCCCGGTATACGAACGCGTATTCGGAGAGGGATATTACCTGCGCCCATGCATGATACAATTCTACGGCTGCAAGAATGTACTTGTAGAAGATGTACAGATCTACGATTCTCCGTTCTGGATTATCCATCCTGTATTCTGCGACAATGTCACCGTACGCAATGTATATATAGACAGTAACAACTACAACAACGATGGTTGTGATCCGGAATCAAGCACGAACGTACTGATTGAGAACATGGACTTCAATGTGGGAGATGATGGTATCGCCATAAAATCAGGACGCGACCAGGATGGCTGGCGTATCGGCCAAGCCACGGA
>OHBP01000454.1_pt1 | contig 21267 bp, 18 predicted proteins | sample 1577471 | NCBI WGS metagenome assembly OHBP01 (sample SAMEA3879503, study PRJEB24766) | human gut metagenome | biome: human-associated habitat; feature: feces | place: USA | collected 1985/1987
TACGCAGATTCCGACGGTGGTTACCATACCGGGTTCCCGGGAGACGGTTGGACATTTCCTGGAAAAAATTGTTAAAGGCGAGCCGGTCTTTGCCGCCGGAGTGGAGAGTGACCCGGTCAACGTACTGGCGGCGTATTTTCAGAAAATATTGTCCTTTACGAGGCGCGAGTACCCGGGAGGAATGATACGGCGTCTGGTCGTTACGACAAAATACCGGGATTTCCGGTTTCTCAGCCAGATTTATCAGGCATTGGAAAAACTTGGTATTGGTAAAGACCGTGCGATGGTAGTTGACCGCCGGCAGTGCTTTGTGTATTATGTCATGAACCAGAAAAAGGATCTGTGGGTGAACCAAGTCGGGGTGTTTGATTACGAAGATCACGAGATTACGTATTTTCAAATGCATGTCGACCGCTATCAGCATCCGCCGTTTGTTACGGTGATGGAGAGACAATATCCGGATTATGTAAAAATGCTCGAAGAGCCGGTTCCGGAAGAGAGTGGTGAAAATGCCAGAGGTTCTGTGGTGGAAGCGATGGTAAAGGGCGCGCTGCATGGACAGGTCATTACGACCGTGTATATGACCGGAAAAGGGTTCGCGGATGGCTTCGCCGATGCAATTATGACACAGCTTTGCGTGGGACGGCATGTATTCCGCGGTGACAATCTGTATGTGTTTGGTGCCTGCTTTATCGCGCGTGAGTACAGCGGCGAAAAGAAGATGGAACCATTTCTCTATATGGACGAAGATACGATACCAGTCAACATTACGATGCAGGCGTATACGAATGCAAAAGTGCAGGAAATTATGCTGGCAAAAGCCGGTACGCCGTGGTATCAGGTAGATTATGAGGTGGATCTGATCGCCGATGGAGAAGAGGAACTGCAGATCCGGGTGTATCATGTGAGAGATAAGAGTACACGCACCCATATTCTTCCAATGGACGGGATTCAGGGGCGGCTTGATCGCAAAGCGCGGATTGGATTACAGATTCGCTTTGCCGGAGTTGATAAATGTATTTTTACGATCCGTGACAAGGGATTTGGAAACTTTTTCCCATCGTCACACCGGATCTGGGAGGAAACGATCATTGTGTAAAGGCAGGTGGTAATATGTTTATATTGTGTCAGGGGGATTTGGCAAAAGAGCCTTATATCATCCCGATTTCAGAAGTTCCTGTTTATTCTTTGGAAGAATTGTGTTATTATATGTATCATAATATTTACACAGTGACAGAGGAATTTTTTGATGAAAATCTGGTTCACTGGCTCAAAGGGCAGGTGCATCTGCGCACCCTTGCGATGAAGATGGAAAAACTTATCCGCAAGCACCACAATATCAAGGATTTGGTGGTAACACTGCTTTGTGCCTGTGATTATTATAAAAAAGAAGAGATTTTTTCACTGGTAGAAGTAATGGGAAAAATTGCCAATCTTCCGCCGGAGAAAAAAGCCCGGATGAAGGCAGATAATTATTTGAAAGCCGGAAGATATGGAAGAAGTTTTCAGGAATATCAAAGCCTGCTGCACGGACCATTGGCAAAGGAACTCAGCACAAAAGAGTATGGGGATGTGCTTCATGATCAGGCGATTGCGATGTTTCATGTATCTTCGTTCCGCCAGGCAGCAGATGGCTTCAAGGAAGCGTACGCGCGTAATCACAGACCGGAGTCGCTGCAGCAGTATCTGTATGTACTTTTGGCATGCGGTGACAAAGAGATGTTTGACCGCGAATGCGAGGCAGCGGGGAAATCCGAAGAAGAAAAGAAGGCACTTTGTGAGGCATGGGAACAGGCATGCGGTACTGCCGGAAACGATTCGGATGAAGTTTGTATCAACCGCGCTGTGCGCGAGATAAAAGAATCGCTGGAAGAGCCATCGCAAAAATAAGGAGGAATCAGACACTATGATATTTGGACGATTTCGCAAACGAAAAGCGGAACCGGAAATAGAAGAAGTACTGCCGCCGGAGCAGGAGGCTGAGCAGATTGCAAAAGAAATTAAAGCCGACTCGGCGGCAGAAAAAGAGCAGGTTGACATAAAAGACAAAAAGCAGCGCATTGACTATATTCAGCGCTTGTATGAGGGGATTCAGGAAGCGAAAAACCAGAATGAACAGATTAAAAAAGAGTATGCAGAGGTAACTTCGCATCTGAAGGATATCCAGCTGATGGATCAGGCACTCGACGAGGACAAAGTGGTTGTTCTGCAGACGGCATCGGCGATCGATCAGTTAATGAAAGAACGAGATTATCTGAAAAAACGCCGGTATAAGTTCAATGATGCACAGCGTCAGGCGATGGAAAACTTTGAGACGATAGCAGCCGATGACGTAAAGAAGTTAAAGAACTTTGAGGATTACCAGATTAAGGTAAAAAATGATCTGCACCAGCTGGAGAGTGAGAAGCAGCTGCTCAAATCGGACAAACGTGACATTATCAATAAACAGGGTACCCTGCGTGTCGTATCGAAGGTTCTGGCTGGGATTCTGCTTGTGTTTGCACTTTTGATGCTGACGATTCGTCTGGCATTTGAAGTCGATGTTACGGTGCCGGTCATTGCTACCGCGGCATTTGCCTTTTTGGTGTTGCTTGTCATTATGTGGGAAGCGCGTGCCAACCGGACCGATATGGTGATCACAGAACGCAAATGCAACCGCGCAATTTCTCTTTTGAACCGTGTGAAGATAAAATATGTCAATAATACGCGAACCATTGATTATATGTGCATGAAGTACCGCGTGCGCAATGCGACGGAACTGGAATTTGTGTATGACCAGTATCAGCGGGCAAAGCGGGAATGGGCGCGCAAGCGTGAGAGTGTGTATATGCTCAATGAAAAAAAGGACATTTTGGTCGCCGAACTAAAGAAGATGGGCGTAAAAGATGCCGAAATCTGGTGCACTCAGGTACAGGCAATCATTGAGCCAAAAGAAATGGTTGAAGTCCGCCACGATTTGAACACGCGCAGGCAGAAACTGCGAAGCCAGATTGATTACAATACAGGGATCATGCAGGATTTTATCGGAGAACTGGAACGCATCCGCGACATTCGTGAAGAGTATGCAAAGGATGTGGAAGAGGTTCTTGCAAAATCCAAGGAAATGAATCCGGAAAAATAGAATGGAGGGAACATATGAATCTTTTATTTTTATTAAAACCAAAAAATACCGTGGATTTTTTGAACGGCGAGGACACCGTGCGTGCCGGACTTTTGAAACTTCGTGCCAGCGGGTATACAGCGGCACCGGTATTGTCAGAAGAAGGAAAATATATCGGGACGGTCACAGAGGGAGACTTTTTGTGGCATCTGCGTGATACACCATTGGATCAGGAAACGGCAGTAAATCATGTATATATCTGCGAAATGATGCGCGAGAACTGGAATCAGCCGGTTCATATTTCGGCGACGATGGAGGAACTTCTGGAACTGGTATTGAATCAGAACTTTGTACCGGTTGTCGACGACCGAAATTATTTTGTGGGAATTATCACGAGACAGTCTGTGATCCGCCATTTTGTAGATCGGATCCAGAAATTGAAACATCAGGTGGGCGAACAGGAATTGGAAAAAAAGGAAGGAGAAAAAGAGTGAAACCTCGAGTCGATTATACGTTATATTTATGTACAGACCGCGAATTGATGTCTGCGGAAAGACTGGAAAAAGCAGTGGAGCTTGCTATACAAGGGGGTGTGACGGTCGTTCAGCTCCGCGAGAAAGATTGCACAGGAAGGGAATTTCTGCAGATTGCAAAAGATGTAAAACAGATTACGGATGCGTATGAGATTCCGCTTATTATCAATGACCGGATTGATATCGCGATGGCGGTGGATGCCGACGGCGTTCATTTGGGACAGAGCGACATACCGGCGCATACGGCAAGGGAACTTCTGGGACCGGATAAGATTATAGGGGTATCTGCGTACAATAAAGAACTGGCCATCGAGGCGCAAAAAGAGGGCGCAGACTATCTGGGGGTCGGCGATGTGTTTGGAACTTCGACGAAAGCAGGAACGCATCATGTAGAGATCGATATTCTGCGTGAGATCTGCAATGCCGTAAAAATCCCGGTAGTTGCGATCGGCGGTGTCAACCAATCCAATGTGGCAAAACTGGCAGACACCGGTGTCAGTGGGGCAGCAGTCATTTCGGCGATCATTGCTTCGAAAAATATAACAGAAGCAGCGACAAATATGTTATCGCTGCTTCAAAAAGAAGTTATCGTAAATTCTCCAAGAGCATAACCGGAACACGAAGATTACCGGTGCCACGGCCAAGTTCAATATCCGGTTTGTTGGCACCGTGAAAATCGGAACCGCCGGTGATAAACAGATGATATTCATCGGCAAGCTTGCGGACAAACGCTTCATCTGTACCACGGTTTCGCGAATAAATGGCTTCGATTCCGCAAAGTCCGTAAGAGGTCAGATCGTCTAATAACCGGCGGATCTGGCTGACGGACAATTTGTAAAGCAATGGGTGTGCAAGAACCGGAATACCGCCGGATGCGCGAATCAGATCGATGGCATCTTTTGGTGTGAGATATTCGCGGTTGACAAAATACGGGCTGTCCGAAGACAGGCAGGTACGGAACGCATAATCCAGCGATGGCACACCGCCGTTTTCCAGTAACAGTCGGGCAAAATGCGCACGGGTCAAAATAGTATCGCCAAAGCGTTCGCACAACATATCATACGAAATTGGGAAACCGGCATTTTGCAGATTGCTGCACATTTTCCGATTTCGTTCATCACGTTCATTGGAAATGTCTTCCAATGTAGCAATGAGCTTTTTATTATGGATATCGTAGCGGTATCCGAGCATATGGATTTCAACCGATTGGGAAGAAGAAATCGTATATTTGCAGGAGAGCTCCATACCCGGGATCACCTGAATCTTATTGTCAAATTCCTCCGCTTTTTTTATGGCACGTTCCACGCCGCTTATGGTATCGTGGTCCGTCAATGCAAACGCAACCAGTTCCTGTTTAATTCCAAGAACAACCAGTTCCTCGGGAGAAAAGGTGCCATCGGAACAATTCGAATGCACGTGCAGATCAATATATCTCATAATCATACCTTCTATTCTTTTAGTATAGTATAACTATTATAGCATAATGGTAGGAATATGTAAAACAGAAAGAGCATATAGATAGTAAAGAGTAAAAAAGAAATGGCGAGAGAGTAGAATGAGAAGATTGAAAGGATTTTTTGTTTCCTTTGTGCTGACGGCACTTCTTTTGGTAGTTGTAGCATTTGTGCTGTATCAGACTAAGACATCCGTGGAACATATTGGCGGAGCAATTCTTTTGGTGTATGCAGTCGCGGCATTTGTAGGTGGAATGATTTTTTCCGCACAAAAGGACAGCCGGCATTATCTGATGGGTGGACTATTTGGACTGGCATATTTTGGGGTTGTTTATGGCGTCAGTGCTGTCTGGAACAAAAGTTTATCCACAATGTTCCCGGCGATATTGACAACACTTTTGGTCTGTGTTCTTGCCGGTATGCTTGGTGGGATGCTTGGACCGAGAAAAAATAAAGAAAGCAGGAGTTGAAAAACTTGTGTTTAATATAGGACGAGAAAAACAATGTTTGAGAAGAGAAAATATTTGTCAGAAGACACCTCATTTGTACCGGGTGGAAGGTGTCCATGGCGAATCACTTGCGTAGCAATACGCTGTCCTCCTTCATACCAGAAAAGGGACCATGTGAAAGATGCTTGTTTCCCCGGATATTTGTGACGGATCTACATCTGTATGTAAATCCGTTGTATGAAAATTGGTAAAACTGTGTAATTCGTATTTGGAAGTAAGAAGTTCTTTGGTTACGCCTCGAATTAATGTACGCTGGTAAGCAGCTTACGAGCAATGCATGAAAAAAAATCTAAATTTATTAGCACTCACTCTTGACGAGTGCTAATAAAAGTGGTATAACATAATTGTAGCGATGGTGGAGAGACTATAAAAAGTCCCACATTGTCCAATAACGCTTGCAGGCATCGTGCAGGAGATGCAGAATGGAGGCAGAGTATGAATATTTCAAAATTTACACAGAAATCCGTAGAGATTTTAAACAACCTGGAAAAAATCGCATATGATTTTGGTGCACAGGAGATTGCACAGGAACACTTACTTTATGGGATGTTGACGGTAGAAGATAGTCTGATTAAGAAACTGATCGAGAAGATGGAGATAGACAGCGATGTGTTTTTGGCGCAGGTCGAGGGAGCTGTCCGCAAACGTCCGCAGGTTCAGGGAGGACAGGTTTATATCGGACAAGATTTGAATAAAGTATTGGTGTATGCCGAAAATGAGGCGAAAGCGCTGGGAGACGAGTATGTCTCCGTGGAGCATTTATTTTTGAGTCTGCTTCGCAAACCATCGAAGGAGATCAAGCAGCTGTTCCACGATTTTCAGATTGACCGCGAAAGATTTTTGCAGGCTCTTTCGAAAGTCCGAGGAAATCAAAAAGTGACAACGGACAATCCGGAAGCCGTGTATGACAGCTTAAATAAATATGGATACGACCTCGTAGAGAGGGCGCGTGAGAAAAAACTGGATCCTGTAATTGGCAGGGACTCGGAGATTCGTAACATGATTCAGATCTTATCGCGTAAGACCAAAAATAATCCGGTTCTCATCGGTGAACCCGGTGTAGGTAAGACGGCAGCTGTAGAGGGACTGGCACAGCGTATTGTGCGCGGGGATGTGCCGGATGGCTTGAAAGACAAGATCATATTTGCTTTGGATATGGGGGCATTGGTAGCAGGCGCCAAATACCGTGGTGAATTTGAGGAACGTCTGAAAGCCGTTTTGGAAGAAGTCAAAGACAGCGACGGGCAGATCATTCTTTTCGTCGATGAACTTCATACGATCGTCGGAGCCGGAAAGACCGATGGTGCAATGGACGCCGGAAACATGTTAAAGCCAATGCTTGCACGTGGCGAACTGCATTGTATCGGTGCAACTACATTGGATGAATATCGGATGTACATTGAGAAAGATGCCGCATTGGAACGTCGTTTCCAGCCGGTTATGGTGGACGAACCGACGGTAGAAGACACGATCTCGATCCTTCGTGGATTGAAAGACCGTTACGAAATTTTCCATGGCGTAAAGATTACCGATGGAGCACTTGTCAATGCGGCGGTTCTGTCAAACCGTTACATTTCCGATCGTTTCCTTCCGGATAAGGCGATTGACCTTGTCGATGAAGCATGCGCACTCATCAAAACCGAGCTGGATTCGCTGCCGACCGAATTGGATGATGTGCAGCGTCACATCATGCAGCTGGAGATTGAAGAGGCCGCATTGAAAAAAGAAACGGATAATCTGAGCAAAGAGCGTCTGACTAATTTACAGAAAGAACTCGCTGAACTTCGTGAACAATTTGCCGGCGAAAAGGCAAAATGGGACAATGAGCGAAGTGCGGTGGAAAAGGTTCACAGTCTGAAGACTGAACTTGAAACCGTCCGCAATCAGATTGAAATGGCGAAAAACAATTATGACCTTGAAAAAGCGGCGCAATTGCAGTATGGAGATCTGCCAAGAGTGCAGAAACAATTGCAGGAAGCCGAAGAAAAGGCAAAGAAAGGCGACCAGTCGATGGTTCACGAGAGCGTAACAGAGGAAGAAATTGCCAAAATTGTATCGCGCTGGACAGGAATCCCGGTTGCCAAATTGACAGAATCGGAGCGCAATAAAACACTTCATCTGGCAGATGCACTTCACAAACGGGTGGTCGGCCAGGACGAAGGAGTGACGAAAGTGACAGAAGCAATCCTTCGTTCCAAGGCCGGAATCAAGGATCCGACAAAGCCAATCGGCTCATTTCTCTTCCTTGGTCCTACCGGCGTCGGAAAGACGGAGCTTGCGAAGAGCCTTGCCGAGAATTTGTTTGACAATGAACAGAATATCATACGTATTGATATGAGTGAATATATGGAGAAACATTCCGTATCGCGTCTGATCGGAGCGCCTCCGGGATATGTTGGTTACGAGGAAGGCGGCCAGCTGACCGAGGCAGTGCGAAGAAAACCATATTCTGTCGTATTGTTTGATGAGATTGAGAAGGCACACCCGGATGTGTTCAATATTTTCTTGCAAATATTGGATGATGGACGTGTAACAGACTCGAAAGGCCGTACGGTCGATTTCAAAAATACGATTTTGATCATGACATCGAACCTTGGCGCAGAATATTTGCTTGATGGTATCGACGAGGACGGCAATATCCGCCCGGAGGCAGAACAGAAAGTGATGGAAAAACTTCGTCTGAGTTTTAAACCGGAATTTTTGAACCGTCTCGATGAAACCATCATGTTTAAGCCGCTGACAAGAGACAATATCCGAGGAATCATTGATCTTTTGATCGCGGATCTGAACCGCCGTCTTGCCGACCGCGAGCTTACGGTAGAACTTACCGACGCAGCGAAAGACAAAGTGGTGGAAGATGCGTATGAACCGGCTTATGGTGCACGGCCATTGAAGCGTTATATCCAGAAAAAGGTAGAGACGCTTCTTGCCAAAAAGATTTTGTCTGACGAACTTCATGCCGGCGAGCATTTTGTTATTACCGATGAAATGCTGTAAATAAATAACACCCCTTGCGAATTTTGTCATATAGTATACTAAAAAGCAAAATAGCAAGGGGATTTTTTTATGAATTCATATTCTGGAAATTGTAATTGTAATGAAAATCCAAGACCGCGCGGCCCGATGCCTGTCAACATGCCATCCTCTTCCTGCGGATGTCGTGACTACAAGCCGGAAATGCCGGAATCCCGACCTTGTCCACGCCCGGAACGCCAGTCATTGGCTATCGCCTCGGTAAAATGGCAGACGTGGAAAAATGTCATGGACGGTGGAAGCGGTTTGGCGCACGGCTCGATCTTTGAAGATCTCGTTCTTCCATTTGTTGGAAGCAAAGCAGCATGCGCACAATGTTCACAACCATCATATCAAGGGAGGAATCGACGATGAATCAGACAGACAAAAAGAAGTTGCTGCGTTATATTCAGGAAGTTTCGTTTGCCATCGATGATGTCGTACTGTATCTGGATACGCATCCCTATGATGAGGAAGCATTGAAGTATTACAAAAAGTATAAGAAATTATACCACGAGGCATCCGAGGAATACACGCAATACTACGGACCACTACAAACTAGTAATGTCATCGCAGATGACCGCTGGACCTGGGTAGAAGGCCCATGGCCATGGGAAGGAGGATGTTGATCAATGTGGAAATATGAAAAACGGTTGCAATACCCGGTAAATATCACTCGCCCAAATGCTGAGATGGCAAAAGTGATCATTTCACAATTCGGAGGTCCCGACGGAGAGGTCGGTGCGGCAATGCGCTATCTGTCCCAGCGTTATTCGAACATGAACCGTAAGGTGGCCGGGGTTCTGACTGACATCGGAACGGAGGAACTCGCCCACATGGAAATGATCTGCGCGATCGTTCACCAGCTGACGAAAAACCTCACCGCGGAAAAACTGCAGGAGCAGGGATTTGCCCCATACTATGTAGATCACACAATCGGACTTTGGCCACAGGCCGCTTCCGGTGAGCCTTGGAGCGCATCTATGATTCAGTCTACGGGCGACCCAATCGCAGATTTGTATGAAGATATGGGAGCAGAGCAGAAGGCACGTTTGACCTACGACAATATTCTGCGCCTGATCAAAGATCCGGAAGTCTGCGACCCAATCCGCTATCTCCGTGAGCGCGAGATCGTTCATTATCAGCGTTTCGGCGAAAGCCTGCGGCTGATCACTGACGACCTTGACCATAAAAACATCTATGCATTTAACCCGGATTTTGACAAACAATTTTGTAAATAATTAGGTAAATGAATGGCGATGCGAGGCTCGGGCAAAAGCCCGGGTCTTGTTGCTTTTGAGGGGATTTGCGAGGGTTTTCAGCCTCATGAATAGAACGGTATTATTTTGTAAAATATGGTTACATTGAAGTAGAAAGATATTATGAGAAGAAAGTTGACATTTCAAATTCTATTGTGTATAATGATGTAAATTAGAGAGGAGGCGGATGAAATGGCAACAAAAAGTATATTAAAGACAGTCAAAATACGAGATAGTAAACTTTGTCGTTCATTTGCTGATGCGATAGAAAAAACAAAGTATGTAAAAGAAAATGAAGTACAATATAGTCGCGAATGTACAGAATTAGACAAAGGGAGTGTCAAAAGATTCTTTGAAAATATGTGAAATGCAATCTAAATATTATCAAGTTAATTTACAAAATATGTTGGAAGAATTAGGAAAGGATAGGGCTGAAACCATTCTTTCTGATTTTTCATGTCCGCAAAACGAAGATGTAGAATATTTTTTAAAACGAAAAGCAATACTGTTTTCACAACAAGGATTTGCAAAAACTTTTTTGGTTTTTTGGTGTAGTGCGGATGAAACAGAAAGGTATTTGATTGGGTATTATTCAATTGCAAGTAAAGTTATTGAAGTTGAACGAAATTCTGTTAGTAAGAGGACGTACTCAAAATTGTTGCAATTTGATGTAACATCGTTCTCAGAAGAAGGTTGTATGGTACCAGCAATTTTAATCGGTCAGTTAGGGAAAAATTTTACAGATGGAAATAATACTTTAATTAGCGGAGACGAATTACTGAAAATGGCAGTTGATCGAATACATGATATTCAGTATGAACTTGGAGGCAAATTTACATATGTAGAATGTGAAAATAAGGAAAAATTGATCCGATTTTATCAAAATAATGGATTTGTTTTATTTGGAAAACGAAAGTTAGACAAGGATGAGACAATGATTCAGGGAGAAGAGTTAATGCAATTACTCAAATATATACATACTTAAAAATATTTTTAAAAGGATACCCTAGGATGGGTATCTTTTTTCTATCCCTTAGCGTGACACGGAGGTCCCGACGGAGAGGTCGGTGCGGCAATGCGCTATCTGTCCCAGCGTTATTCGAACATGAACCGTAAGGTGGCCGGGGTTCTGACTGACATCGGAACGGAGGAACTCGCCCACATGGAAATGATCTGCGCGATCGTTCACCAGCTGACGAAAAACCTCACCGCGGAAAAACTGCAGGAGCAGGGATTTGCCCCATACTATGTAGATCACACAATCGGACTTTGGCCACAGGCCGCTTCCGGTGAGCCTTGGAGCGCATCTATGATTCAGTCTACGGGCGACCCAATCGCAGATTTGTATGAAGATATGGGAGCAGAGCAGAAGGCACGTTTGACCTACGACAATATTCTGCGCCTGATCAAAGATCCGGAAGTCTGCGACCCAATCCGCTATCTCCGTGAGCGCGAGATCGTTCATTATCAGCGTTTCGGCGAAAGCCTGCGGCTGATCACTGACGACCTTGACCATAAAAACATCTATGCATTTAACCCGGATTTTGACAAACAATTTTGTAAATAATTAGTTAAATGTATGGCGATGCGAGGCTCGGGCAAAAGCCCGGGCCTTGTGTTCGTGTCTATTAGTGTGAAAATTTGAATGAAATCAAAGAAACAAGACTTGCTTATGATAATATAACCGTGCAGTTATCAAAACGGAATACACGGTTTCAATATAAGTTGATTAAAAAGGGTGGACGTGCAGCTGAATTTGAAAATGCTATTGAATGGCTCTGTTTGTCTGGAATAGTTTCACAAGTTCATAAGCTAGAACAAGTCAAGAAGCCATTGGAGAATTATCGTGATATGGATGCGTTTAAGATTTATGTAACGGATCTTGGTTTACTTTGTGCGAAAAAAGATTTAATAGCGAATGATATTCTTTACATGGTTGTGGAGCTGAATGATTTTGTCATCCAAAGAAATGGAAAACTGATTCCGATTGAAGTAAAATCAGCCGATAATACCAGAGCAAAAAGTTTAAAAATTTATATGGATACGTACCAGCCAGAATATGCTATTAAATTGTCTGCCAAGAATTTTGGCTTTGAGGATAAAAAGAAAATCGTTCCTCTTTATGCAGCATTTTGTATCTAAAACAAAATATTGAAAAAGAATTGTAAAAGCACATTGCGAACAACGCAGGGTGCTTTTTTCGTTTATAAATACCATTAATATTTAAAAAATTAGTAACTATTCAGGGCTCAATGTATGGAAAATCAAAGCCTCTTACGTGCAAGCACGACGATTCATTGATTTCCATACATTGCTCCTGAATAGTTACAAAAATTTTAAAAAAAATTTTGCAAGTCCCGTTTTTGGGACAGCTAATGTTGTAATATAAAGAAAACGAAAACAAAAGCAACAAAAATAGTTGAAGGAGGGCTTTGTTATGCAGGATTGGATGGATTTTAACAGAGATGGAGAAGTAGATTGGTAGGAGAAAGTGCTTGCGGCGGAAATGCTTTGTACCAGCCGGGAAGAACACAATGCATTGTTTGGAGATGACGGCGATTTTGATAATGATGCAGAGACAGACGACGCGGATTTTGAATATGACGCCATCATGTCAGGACTGGATCCGGATGAATTAATGGACATGGATGAGGATGAAAGAGATGAAGCGTTGGAAGACGCCGGCTTAGATCCGGATGATTACGATTTTTGACAAATAATTTAAGCAAGGAGATGGACATTATGAATGATGATACAATAGGACAAATTTTAGCATTTTTAGGTTTTGTTTGGTTTTTTGGTATTATTATCGTTGCAATCGGTAGTTCGAATTCAAAGCACACGACATGTTTGCATGCGGGTTGTGACAATGAGGCACGATCCCATAGTAGTTATTGCTTTTTGCATGATAGTTCTTCAAGACATACTTATTCGTCAGACAGTTCTAACACGACATCAAGCGAAACTTCTTCGGATAGTTCGTACACGGGCTCATCTGCCGGAAGCACATCCTCATCTGCTTCGGCGAAGACGTATTCCTCATCGGAGGGTTCGTCTGATTATGAAGATGCCTGCAGTGCTTATTCTGATGGATACGATGACATTGACATGCAACAGGACTATGATGAAGACAGATACGAGAAAGACAGCGATTATGCCGAAGGTGTCGATGATGCGATGGATGATGCTTATTACCAATATGGAGAAGAATATTAAATGAAGAATAACTATAAAAATGAAGGCGGTGAAGAAACATGCAGAGCAGTACATAACCAATATCCAGCTTGACATTGACGAAATCGATGACGAGATCGAAGAGATTCTTCTGCAAACGGAAGATGCCAATTACAATGTGGCACAAGGGTACAAAGTGTTTAAAAGACTCAAAGAACTCCGTATCGAGCGCAAGGAGAAAGAAAAAGAACTGGATTGTCTGTATGCACTTACGGATACCATTGACTGCTTTTCGCTTGCCGACGTTTGTGAAGAAAGTCTGGCAGAGATCGAGGAGATTATGGAAGTGCAGTCCTCAAATAATAACGCAGACATTTCTGAGTTGGAAAATGAGCAGGAAGAAATACATATTGTAAAAAATATCAATGAATTGGCAGGCTGAAAGGAGAGGTAAATTATGGCAAAAAGATTAAGAGATGCTGTTTATGGACTGGCCGTTGGAGATGCGGTAGGCGTACCGTATGAATTTACGCGGAGAGGAAGTTTTCAATGTGCAGGGATGACTGGCCACGGCACACATGATCAGCCCGCCGGCACATGGTCTGACGATACCAGTATGACATTGGCAACCTGTGCCAGCATTAAGAATATGGGCAAAATAGATTGCGAAGATATTCGCCGGCAATTTGAAGCGTGGTTTTATGAGAAAAAGTATACACCGTTTGGTGAGGTTTTTGACTATGGAATTACTTGCAGCCAGGCAATCGAAAATAAAAAGGGAGAAGAGGATGAGAGGTCAAATGGCAATGGTTCTTTGATGCGTATCCTTCCCCTGGCATTTGTTCCCGATGTAACTGATGAACAAATCGCGGAAGTGTCGGCTATTACGCATGCACATAAGATTTCAAAGGAATCATGTATTATTTATGTAAGAATTGCGCAGGAGATGCTTGCAGGCGTGTCTCCTCTGGAAGCCATAGAAAAGTATGTGTCGGAAAAATCAATTCTGCATCGTCTACGATACATCGATCGACTTGAAGAAAAGGAAATCCGTTCGAGTGGTTATGTCGTTGATTCGTTTGAGGCGGCGATGTGGTCGCTCCTAACCACAAATTCTTACAAAGAATGTATCGAAAAAGCAGTTAATCTCGGGGATGATACGGATACCGTCGCAGCTATTGCAGGTGGCTTGGCGGGAATCCTGTACGGGATAGAAAATATTCCAAAAGAGTGGATGGAAAAACTGCAAGGCAAGGAAATCATTGACTGGTGTTTATGGTAGAGGGGAGGGCGTATAAGGAGTGGGAATTTAAAAATGTAGATTATAAAAAAGATTGTCAAAAAAAGTAAAAAATGGTAAAATAGATGTGGAGTTGTTTGTATCCAAATTTGAAAAAGAGCAAAATAAAAAAGCCCCTCCGGGCTTTGTCAAAATGACGATTTGAAAAAATTTTTATTTGAACTCGCAGTGCAAATTCAGAGGGTACTGAATTCACTGACATTATAATAACACACTATAAGGAGGGTGTCAATATGGAATTGAAAAAAAGTAATAAAATTTATGGAGATTATTATATCGGATTGGATATAGGAACTAATTCAGTGGGTATAGCTGCAACGGATCAAAACTATAATCTGATTAAATACAAAGGCGAACCGGTTTGGTGTTCTCATTTATTTGATGAAGGACATCAATGTGCAGATAGAAGAGGTTTTCGTACTGCGAGAAGACGTTTGGATCGAAGACAGCAGAGAGTGCAGTTAATTGATGAGTTATTTGCATCAGAGGTTGGAAAAGTAGATAAGAATTTTTATATTCGGAAAAAAGAAAGTGCGTTGTGGCGAGAGGACAAGACTGATAGCAGTACAGGAAATATGTATTTTAATGATGAAGATTATAAAGATGTAGATTATCATAAGGAGTATCCGACGATTCATCATTTAATCGTTGCATTGATGGAGCAGGATAAAGCATTTGATATTCGACTTGTAAATATTGCGATTGATTGGCTTGTTGCACATCGAGGTCATTTTTTGTCAGAAATCAGTGTAAAAAATGTGGATAAAATAACAGATTTTGAGACAGTGTACAACAAATTTATCGACTTTTTTAATATGGAAGGGTTGCAAGATTCTTACAATGCGTGGATTGAAGCGGATTGCAAAGAATTGGAGAAAATCATAAAATCCAAAAGTGGAATTACAACCAAGAAAAGAGAGTTAAAACAAGTGATATATGGGGGAAAAGTTCCCAAAGAGGAAAGTGTACCATATAAGTATGAAAGCATGATAAATTTCCTTGCTGGGGGAAAAATTAAGGCGAAAGATCTTTTTCAACAGAGCGAATATGAAAGTGACTTTTCCTTTAGTATTAGCGATGATATGGAAGAAATATTGCCACAATTGGGCGATGATGCGGAATTTGTTTCCAAAATGACAGCCATTTACGAGTGGAGTGTTTTGACTGATGTATTAAACGGAGAAAAATACATTTCGAAGGCAAAGGTGGAGGTGTATGACCAGCACAAAAAGGATTTGGAACAATTGAAAAAATTTGTTCGCAAGTATGCACCGAAAGAGTATTATAAGATTTTTAAAGAGTCGGGTAAGGAACTAAAAAATTATACAGCATACTCCTATAATTTAAAATCCGTTGATACGACTAAGGATAAGGTTGAATTACCAAAGCAAAAAGCAAATCAGAAAGAGTTTAATGACTTTTTAAAGAAAACGTTAAAACTTGATAAGATTGAAGAACAAATAGAAGAGGAAGATTTAGATTTTTACGAAGATATGGTAAGCAGAATTGAGAATGCTGGTTTCATGCCAAAACAGGTAAATTCTGATAACCGTGTAATTCCGCATCAACTGTATCAGATTGAATTAGAACGAATATTGGACAAAGCAGAGAACTATTTGCCATTTTTAAAAGAAAAAGATGCGGATGGTTTGACAATAACAGAAAAAATTAAATCTGTATTTACATTCCGAGTGCCATATTATGTAGGACCGTTGCGCCGGGATAACAGTGAAAATGCATGGATTAAAAGAAAAGCGGAAGGAAAGATTCTGCCTTGGAATTTTGACCAGATGGTGGATAAAGATGCTTCTGAAAAAGAATTTATCCGTCGTATGACAAATACATGTACCTATCTTCCTAGCGAAAGTGTATTGCCAAAATGGTCGTTGTTGTATTCTAGTTTTATGGTGCTAAACGAGATAAATAATATCAAAGTGAATGGTCAATCAATTAGTGTCGAAGCAAAACAGAGGATTTATCATGAACTTTTTGAAAAGAAAGCAAAAGTTACGGTAAAAATGATCCGCGGATTTTTGGAATCAAATAATTATATGCAAAAAGAAGATGTGTTAGAGGGGATTGATGTTACAATAAAATCTTCGCTAAAAGCACATTATGAGTTCAGAAATCTTCTTGCAGCAGGGACTTTAGATAAAAAAGATGTGGAAAGTATTATTGAGCATAACACCTATGTAGAGGATCGTGGCAGATATCGTAATTGGATTAATCGAGAATTTCCAAATTTGTCTGCCGAAGACAAGAAGTACATTGGAAAATTAAAGTATAACGATTTTGGTCGAATCAGTAAAAAAATGTTAAATGACTTGCAGGGGGATGATAAAACAACCGGTGAGATGGGAAGTATTATGCATTTCCTCTGGACGACAAATGACAATTTTATGCAGTTATTGTCAAATGATCGCTATACTTTTGCCGAGAGAATTGAAGAAGAACGAAAAAAATATTATGAATCAAAAGAGTTTAGTGTAGAAGATCAATTGGATGAAATGTATGTTTCAAATGCCGTGAAACGACCAATTTTGCGTACACTTGATGTGGTTGATGATGTTGTATCCACATTAGGACATGCGCCGAAGAAATTTTTTGTGGAGATGGCAAGAGGTGCTGATCCGGACCAAAAAGGAAGAACAACGACAAGAAAACAGCAATTGCTGGAATTGTATAAAAATGTAGAAGAAGATACGAGGATTCTTGAAAAAGAATTGGAAGATATGGGAGATATGGCGAATAACAGACTTCAAAGTGAAGCAATATTTTTATATTATCTCCAATTGGGACGTTGTGCATATTCCGGACAGGCAATAGATCTTTCTCAGATAAAGAGCGGAAAATACAACATAGATCATATTTATCCACAATGTTATGTAAAAGATGATAGCATTGTAAATAATAAGGTCCTTGTTCTTTCAGGTATCAATGGGGATAAAAAGGATATTTATCCAATTAGTGAGGAAATTCGAACATCACAGAAAGCGTTTTGGAGCAAATTGCGTAAGGCTAATCTTATGTCGGACGAAAAATACAAACGATTGACAAGAAATACTCCGTTTTCCGACGAGGAAAAACAGGGATTTATTAACCGGCAATTAGTTGAAACCAGACAGTCCATGAAAGCAGTTACACAAATACTAAAACAGAAATACAAAGATACGGAAATTGTATATGTTAAGGCAAGATTGGCATCGCAATTCAGACAAGAATTTTTGACACCAAAAAGTCGTTTGATCAATGATCTTCATCATGCGAAAGACGCCTATTTGAATGCGGTTGTTGGAAATGTGTATCATGAAAGATTTACCAGAAAATGGTTTAATATTTCGGATAAATATACAGTTAATCCGAAGTCATTATTTAAGAGAACCGTTCAGCATGGCGAGGAAGTGATTTGGGATCCGGATGTGCATATGGATAAAGTTAAGTCAATTTATAAGAAGAATAATATTAAGATGACTAGATATTCATTTTGTCAGAAGGGCGGGTTGTTTGATCAGATGCCGCTGAAAAAGAAAGCCGACTTAGTTCCTCTCAAAAAAGGAATGGATCCGGTAAAATATGGTGGCTATAATAAATCCGGAGCAACGTTCTTTATTGTAGCAGCCTATGACAAAGGGACAAAAAAGGAAGTTTCATTTGTTCCGATTGAGCTGATGTTTTCAGAGCAGTTTTTAAAGGACGAGGATTTTGCAAAACAATATGTACAGGAACAACTTCAGAAATTGAGTGCCAAGACAGTTTCTAATGTTTGGTTTCCATTAGGAATGAGGAAGATAAAGTTCAAAACGGTTCTTTCGCTAGATGGTTATGAAGTTTGGGTGAATGGAAAATCAGGTGGAGGAAAACAGTTGTTGCTAAGTAGTGCTGAATCGCTTATAGTGTCCAAAGAAATAGAGACATATATTAAAAAATTAGAAAATTATAAAAGGAAAAAAGATGAGAGAAAAGATGTGTTATTAGATGAAGCATATGATGGTATTTCTAAAAGTGAAAATATAAAATTGTACGATTGTTTCATTAATAAATTACAAACATCAATTTTTTCTCAAATGCCTGGTTGTCAGAAAGAAGTTATATCAGATGGAAAACAGAAATTTATGGATATTGCCATAGAAGAGCAGGTTGATGCATTGATTTCTATTATTACTTTACTGAAATCTGGACGTGCAGGTGGAATCGACTTGACTGCAATAAATGGAAAAAGTAAGAGTGGGGCAATGTATCTTGGAGCAAATCTATCATCATCTCCGTATGATGACATCCGAATTGTTGACTACTCTCCGGCTGGTTTGCACCGAAAAGAATCTGTCAACCTGAAAGATTTTCTTAAGTGATTACGGGAGGAACCATATGAGTTGGCGAGTTGTAGTTATTTCAAGTCGTTGTAAACTAGATTTGAGCATGAACTATATGGTGGTTCGCGGAGACGGGAACAAAAGAGTTTCGCTGAATGAAATTGCGGTTCTTATTCTTGAAAACAATGCAGTGTCGATGACAGGATGTCTGTTGTCGGCACTGATTGAAAAAAAGATTCGTATTATTCTTTGTGATTCCAAACGTAATCCGCAGGCAGAAGTAGTACCATATTATGGGTGTCATAATGATGCATTGAAGATAAAAATGCAATTACAATGGGATTCATTTATGAAAGAGTGTATATGGACTAAAATTGTAACAAAGAAAATAGAGAATCAGGCAATTTTATTGCAGAAAGAAGAACATGTGGAAGCTGAATTGTTGGAACAATATGTTGAACAAATTCAGCCGGGAGATGTTACAAATCGAGAAGGACATGCGGCAAAAGTTTATTTTAATGCATTATTTGGTAAAAAGTTTAGTCGAGACGATGAAGAAAATGTTATCAATGCAGCATTAAACTATGGGTATTCTTTAATTTTATCTGCAGTTAATCGAGAAGTTACTGCAAATGGTTATTTGACGCAATTAGGATTGTGGCATGATAATCAATTTAATCATTTTAATTTGAGTTGTGACATCATGGAACCACTTCGAATTATAGTAGATGAGTATGTGGTACAGCATCCTTTGTCAGAATTTTCTGTAGATGAAAAACATCAAATAGTAACGATATTAAATCAAACGGTGCGAATCAATAATACAGAGCAAAATTTAATGAATGCCATAAAAATTTATGTGAAAAGTATTTTTGATGCCCTGAATGAGCAAAGTATAGAGATGGTACGTTTTATAGAAATATGAGTTATAGATTTATGAGAATGATTGTATTTTTTGATCTGCCAACCAAAACGACGGCAGATTTAAGGGAATATCGTAAATTCCGAAAACTTTTAATAACCAATGGATTTGTTATGATGCAAGAGTCCGTTTATACAAAAATGCTTTTAAATCAATCGGTTAAAACGAGTGTTTTGGAAGTATTAAAGAAAAATAAGCCACCACAAGGGCTTGTTCAGGCTATAACGGTGACAGAAAAGCAATTTGCAGGAGCGGTAAATATTGTTGGAGAATCCGTATCTAATGTTATTGATACAGATGAGAGGTTGATAATATTATGAAACTGGTAAGTGATAAATTTCAGTCTTGCATTCATTTTGTAGAAGGAAAATTTAATTCGATCATTATTGAGTCACCAGATGTCTTTCGTGAAGTGATTCAAGATTTTGTGTCGGAGATGAATGGAATAGAGACGGGGCTGGTGTTGTCAAAAGATAATATGCCGATAAAAATAGTGAATAATGTGGAATTATTAATGTCATATATTCCATTCGAAGTGAACACTAAGAAATTATTGACAAGTTTACTGAATATTTTAGAAAAAGAGGCTGTCAATGCAGAAAATTATCTTAAAACTCAGGAACTATTGATAGAAATTGAAAAATATATGGACAAACTTTCTTTTCGCCTTCCTGTAAATTTGGAATACAAAATAAGCGTTTCAAATTTGTTGAAAATGGCTTCGCCAAAATTAAATTTAGAGCAGGTGGAGGGGATTGAGAAAATATTTGAATATATGCAATTTTATCGGGAAGTATTGGGAGATAGGTTGTTCATATTTGTAAATTTGAGATCATATTATAATAGAAAAGATGTGTGTGATTTTGTAAATACCAGTATAGCACATAAATATTCTCTTTTATTAATTGACAATAAAGAATTTCCGATTGAAGAATGTGAAGAGAGATTGGTAATTGATCAAGATTATTGTGAATTTTAACTAGAAAAGGAGGCAGAAATGTGTTATTATAAGACTGATGAATTTATGCAACAATCTGGCAGGATTGATTCTCAAATAGGTAAGAAGTTGAAATTTGAGGTTTGAGAGCAGTGTAAATTCAGAGGGTATTGAAACTGTGATTTTATGTACTACAAAAAGGCAAAGGTTTGAGAGCAGTGTAAATTCAGAGGGTATTGAAACTGCCAAAACTTCCACATCAATCGTTGCGTGTTTGAGAGCAGTGTAAATTCAGAGGGTATTGAAACAGTTGCCTATTTAAATGAGCACGAAGAATTGTTTGAGAGCAGTGTAAATTCAGAGGGTATTGAAACATCCGTTTTAGTTAACGTCAATTCCACGGGTTTGAGAGCAGTGTAAATTCAGAGGGTATTGAAACTTTTTAGAATCCGCAAAATTGAACATAAATTGTTTGAGAGCAGTGTAAATTCAGAGGGTATTGAAACACATCATCTCATATCCAAGCGTTGTACACTGTTTGAGAGCAGTGTAAATTCAGAGGGTATTGAAACTAAAAATACTCCAATGCCCTCCGAGCGACAGTTTGAGAGCAGTGTAAATTCAGAGGGTATTGAAACAAGTTGATTCCTATGACATCACTTCTTCCGTTTGAGAGCAGTGTAAATTCAGAGGGTATTGAAACTTTAAGAAAGGTTTTGACGCTCAGGACTAGTTTGAGAGCAGTGTAAATTCAGAG
>OHBP01000493.1_pt1 | contig 19909 bp, 35 predicted proteins | sample 1577471 | NCBI WGS metagenome assembly OHBP01 (sample SAMEA3879503, study PRJEB24766) | human gut metagenome | biome: human-associated habitat; feature: feces | place: USA | collected 1985/1987
ATCTGGTTGGTTAAGTAAAAATCCCCTCCCCTTGTGGGCGGGGTAATCTATAGGAAAGGAAGTAAAAAAAATGCATAAACCCAATATTAAAGCGGCATATAATGCAGTGAAAAAATCAACCATAAAACACAGTCCGGAAATATTGACCGGAATAGGTATTGCCGGAATGGTAACAACAACTGTGATGGCTGTAAGAGCAACACCGAAGGCATTGGAATTGTTAAAAAAAGAAGAAGACTATAGAAAAATAGATATGGAAAATGGTATTCAAGAGCAATTCACTTCGGAAAAGATATCAAATATTGATGCTATTAAAATTTGTTGGAAATGTTATATTCCAGTAGCTATAACAGGTAGTTTATCTATTGCTTGTCTGATTGGAGCAAGTTCAGTAAATGTCAGAAGAAATGCCGCACTGGCTACGGCATATTCTATAGCTGAAACATCACTCAAGGAATATCAGAACAAAGTTGTTGAAACGATTGGAGAAAAAAAAGAGCAGACTATCAGAGATGCCGTTGCAAAAGAGAAAATCGATGCACATCCGGCAAAAGAAAGCGAAATTATATTTGTCGGGGATGGCGAGACTCTTTGCTACGATGTATTATCCGGACGCTATTTCAAATCAAAAATTGACAAGATTAAAAAAGCTGAGAATGACTTGAATAGAAGAATGCGAGATGAAATGTATATTTCTCTTAATGAATTCTATTACGAGATTGGTTTACCATCTATTAAAATCGGCGAAGATATTGGATGGAATATTGACAGAGAAGGATATATAGACCTTCGTTTTAGTTCACAGCTTAATGATAACGATGAACCTGTATTTGTAATAGATTACGGATGTGGACCTAGATATGACTATAGAAACTTGATGTAGGTTCGCAAAAATTACAGCCACTATTATGGAAAGAATAACAAATTTTTAATCTGAAAGGAGATTAACATTATGGAAACAAATGAAATCATGAACAACGAAGAGGTTATGGACACAACAGAGGAAATCGTAAAGACAGCTTCCAAAGGAGGATTCAGTAAGGTAGCAACTATCGGTGTGGCTATGATTGCAGGCGGTTTAGCTTACAAGTTCGTATTAGCACCAGCAGTTAGTAAACTGAAAGAAATGAAAGCGCGTAAAGGGTTTCGTGTTGTTGAGAATGAGACCACAGTTGAGGATGAAAACACTGAAACAGTTGATGAGAATGATTCTGAAAATTAAAGAATTATTATTCTGACAGGAGAGAGGGAGAGTACCTATAACAAGGTGCTTTCTCTCTTATTTTTTATTATGGAGGTATTGTTATGAATCAGTATGCTTATAATGGTCCAGTTATGGAATTTGGCAGGTGTATTGCCGATAATTGGGCGGGGTCTACATACGCGACATCTGAAAAGAAAGCAAAGAGTAATTTAGCGTATCAGTTTAAGAAAAATAATAACCGTGTGCCAGCATCGAAAATTACTTTGCCTGGGGAATTATTGATTATAAATTAGGAGGAATATTTATGGATTCAGAAAAAATTATAGGTTGTATATGTGGTATCGTTGGATTATTTGGAATAGGCTATGCAATTGGAGCAAGTAGTAAGTTGAAGAGTGTAAGCGACGCAGTAAATAAATCTGTAGATTCAATTATTGCTGACGGAAAAGTTGACATTCCAAAAGAAATGATAAATGAAACTATCCAGAACAACGTGAAAGAGATGGTTGAGACAACTGCTAGATGGAAAGTCAATGATGCGTGTAATAAGGCTGTAAGGGAAGTCGAAACATCATTATTTAACAAAATTTCTGAATCAGCTGAGAACGCGGTAAAGCAGGCATATAAATCTATGGAAATCGACGCTAAAGAGAAGATTGCTAAGGAACTTAGAAATATAGATGTTTCTGATTTAAAGAATGAAGTGAAAGAAGAAGCTGCACAGTTGGTTAAAGATAAATTATCATCTCAGATGGATGATATTCTGGATACTTATAATGCAAACCTTATGAATGTTCAGAACATATATAGCTCTATTGCAAAGTCAATGAGTGCTAGAGCGTAACTGAAAGGAGAATTGATAAATGGAAGAATACAAGTCCAACTCACATAAATCGAGAGAACGAGCGAAAGCTGAACTACCAGAAAAGAAGGTAGAAAAAATTGTATCCGGTTCTGTTAAGACAAAGAAAAAGAGCGGAATTAATAAACTTGCAGGGATATTTGTTCCGGAAGATGTAGATAACGTAAAAAGCTACATTTTCGAGGATATCGTTGTACCTGCCGTGAAGGATATTATTCTCGATGCTGTTAAGGCGGTTCTTGGAGTTAAGAGCCCTAGTGGTAAAAGATCGTCCGCAAGCAAAGTATCTTATCGTAAATATTATGAAGACCCAGCACAGGGCAACAGAAGAAATTACAATTCACAGAGTTCTATTGGTGGTTGCGATTTCGATGATATTTACTTTGACACCAGAAATGAGGCAGAAAATGTATTAGCTGCTATGGACGAAATCGTTGCAAGTTACAGAATTGTAAGTGTTGCAGACTATTTCGATTTGGTTGGTATTGACGGTCCGTGGACAGGAAATAACTACGGCTGGACTGATAATATCAGAAATGCAAGAGTTATTAATACCAGAGACGGATATACTATCAAGTTTCCAAGAGCAAATCCAATAGATTAGGAGGAAGATTATGTACGAGTCAAAAGATGTTATGGTATCGCATCCGGCACATTATCAGAGTGAAACTGGATTAGAGGTAATTGATGTTATTGAGGCATTTACATTTGATTTGAAAGGCATTGAAGCTACTGACACTGGAAATGTACTCAAATATATGTGCCGTTGGAAAAATAAGAACGGCGTACAGGACTTAGAAAAAGCGAGATGGTATTTAGAGCATCTCATTGATCATGTAAAACTTTTAGAAGAGGAGAACAAATAATCATGAAAAAGAATGAAATCATTACAAAGGTAACAAGCGCTGTAAATACAGCAACTATCAAAGTGAAAAAGCATAGCCCGGAAATTCTTATCGTAGCCGGTGTTGTTGGAACAGTTGCAAGTGCTGTAATGGCTTGTAAAGCGACAACAAAATTAAGTACGGTATTAGAAGAGCATAAAAAAGACGTAAATGCTGTGCATGAATGCTCTGAAAATGAGGAAATCAAAGCTGACTATTCACAGGAAGATGCTAAGAAAGACTTAACTATTATTTATGCTCAGACAGGTGTTAAGCTTGTTAAGTTATATGCTCCGGCTATTGCATTAGGTGCATTATCAATCACAAGTATTGTAGCGTCTAATAATATTCTCAGAAAGAGAAATGTAGCTCTGGCAGCAGCATACGCAACTGTCGACAAGTCATTCAAGGAATATCGTAATCGAGTTGTTGAAAGATTTGGAGAGCAGGTTGACAAAGAGCTGAAATATGATATTAAGGCTAAGAAATTCGAGGAAACTGTAAAAGATCCAGAGACAGGTAAAGAGAAGAAAGTAAAATCTACTGTCAATGTAGCTAACGCAGACAGCGGATATGCAAGATTCTTTGATGAGACTTGCAAAGGGTATGAGAAAGATACACAGTATAATTTACTTATGTTACGAGGACAGCAGCAGTATGCAAATGATCTTTTACATGCCAGAGGATATGTATTCTTAAATGATGTATACGATATGCTTGGAATTGACAGAACCAAGGAAGGTCAGATTGTAGGTTGGGTATATAACAAGAACAATGAAGTTGGTGATAATTTCGTGGACTTTGGCATCTTAGAAACAAACAGAGAGACAGAAGACGGATCTTATGAACCAGCAATTTTATTAGACTTCAATGTGGACGGTAATATATTAGATCTGATTTAAACGGAGAATTTGCATATGAAAAAAATAATTTGGATGGTACTACTGATAATCACCAACTCTTTTTGTATAGCAGCATCACCAATCACAACAAGTGAAAACGATGAAATTAATGAGACAGTGACAGTTGAGGTTATCAAAACTGAGGCGGTTGAAGAAGTATCATTTAGTCCGAAGGAGGAAGTAGTAGTGCAAGAGCCAGCGCCTCAAGACGTTGCCTGCGAAATTTATACTGATATTTCAAATGACGATATTGAGTTAATTGCTCTTGTTACTATGGCTGAAGCTGAGGGAGAATGTGAAGATGGCAAACGATTAGTAATTGATACTATTTTAAATCGTGTTGACTCTGATTCTTTTCCTAATACAGTTCATGAAGTAGTTTATCAGCCAAGTCAATTTTCTTCTATGTGGAATGGGCGAGTTGACAGATGCTATATTGACGATTATATTTGTAAGCTTGTAATTGAAGAGCTTCGTAATAGGAAGAATTACGATGTTATATTCTTTACAGCTGATAGATATGGGAATTATGGAACACCTATGTTTCAGATTGGAAACCACTATTTTTCAAGTGGAGAATAGAAAGGAGAATTATTATGCATGTAGTGGGATTAACATTATCAGCAGTTGCAGGAATTTGCTTTTGGAGTGGTCTGGCTGTTTTATTTGGTGGAAAGGAGCACTAATTATGGAAGGAATCGGTAACTTCATATCAATGATGGATTATATTCTCGATACCCATCGAAAAAGACATATTACAGGGGGCATTCTGTTGAGTGCCTCTTTACTTTTTGGCGGTTTAGCATTAACCGTTATGACTATCAAGACAGAGGGGGATAATAATGAACAGTAAAGTAGCATTTATTTTAGGCACGATTATTGGTGCTGGAATTGGTGTAATCGGTACATACTCATATTTTAAAGATAAGTATGAGAAGCTCGCAGAGGAAGACTTCAATTCAAGAAGAGTATTTGACGAGGATAAAAAAGAAGAATCAGTAGAGCCTGTTGTTGAAAAAACTGCTGACAGTAGAACTGTAGATAAACCGAGTATTGCTGAATGTGCAGCAATATTACAGAGGGAAGGCTATGTGAACTATAGCGATATGCAAAATAAAAAACAGAAGCAGGAAATTGCTGTTGACAGACCATATGTTATACAGCCGTCAGATTTTGGAGAGTTTGATGATTACGAAAAAATAAGTCTTACATATACGGCTGACGGAGTGTTACTAGATGATATGAATGAAATTGTGGATGATATTGATGAAACTGTTGGGGAAGATTCACTTGAGCATTTCGGAGAGTATGAGGATGACTCCGTTTATGTGAGAAACGATGCTAAGAAATGCGATTATGAAATTCTGTTAGACCAGAGAAACTATCAGGAAATTTTTGAAACTCAGCCACATAGAACGGAGATGTAATGACCAGAGACGAATTAAAATTTGATTATTTCGATTGGATGTATGGTCTGGTATGTGATACAAAATATCCGAAGAAATTATCATATAGAAAGCTATTAAATTTTCTCCACAATATGGATTTCACATATCAGCTTACTATGGACAGCAATCGATTTGAGGACGGTATTGAACTACGTTATCGATTTGGATACGAGAACGGATATGACTGCTCTGTTATAGCGAATTATCTGGATGATAGTCCATGTAGCGTATTGGAGATGCTAATAGCACTTTCAATTCGTTTAGAGGAACATATTATGGACGACCCAGAGATTGGCGACAGAACAGGACAATGGTTCTGGAATATGATTACTAATCTTGGGCTGGGCTCTATGGATGACAGAAAATTTAATGAGAATCGTGTTGAAGATATTGTAACAAGATTTTTAGAGAGGCAGTATGAGCCAGATGGGCAAGGCGGATTATTCACACTTGAAAATTGTCACTATGACTTGAGAAAAGTGGAAATTTGGTATCAGGCATGTTGGTATCTTGACAGTATTACTTGATTTGAAAGGAGATTACTTATTATGAACGATTTAGTAAGTTATATTTTTAGAAATATGGATGCTACAGATAAACATCTTATATACATTTACAAAGCACTGGTGCATCAGAACAAATTTAATAAGGCTGCAACATTATTTAGTGTTGTTGCAGGTTTGAACCTATTGACAATGCGTGCTGAGAGTAAAAGAATGCAGCAGGAAATCGTAGCTTTGCGAAAAGAAATTGATGAGTTGAAGGAATCGGAAGGAGTATAAAAATGTGATGTTGGATTTTATGGTGGTTTCAACGCGTAGTACAAAGCGCGGAACAATAGAAATCTATCCAAAGTTCCTTATAAAAAAAAGCACAGATCTTATGATTCGAGGTGGTGATTTTTACGCTATCTGGATAGAAGAACGTGGTTTATGGTCTACTGATGAACAGGATGCTTTACAACTTATAGACCGCGAACTGGATAGATATGCTGAGGAGAATCGCCAACGCTTTAACTCAGATATTAAAGTCCTGCATATGTGGGACGCTGAGAGCGGAATGATTGACTCTTGGCATAAATACTGTCAGAAACAATTAAGAGACAGTTTTCATACGCTTGACAATAAACTTATATTTTCCAATACGGAAACAACAAAAAAAGATTATGCGAGCAAGCGGCTTAATTATCCTCTTGAAGAGGGTGATATAACAGCATATGAAAAACTGATTAGCACTTTATATTCTCCGGAAGAACGAATGAAGATAGAGTGGGCTATCGGTTCCATAGTATGCGGTGAATCGCAGAAATTACAGAAATTTCTTGTACTATACGGAGCAGCTGGTACGGGTAAATCGACAATTTTGAATATTATTCAGCAGCTATTTGAGGGTTACTACTCAGTCTTTGATGCGAAAGCATTGGGGTCTAGTAGTAACTCTTTTGCGTTAGAGGCATTTAAAAGTAATCCACTGGTGGCTATTCAGCACGATGGAGACTTGTCAAGGATTGAGGATAATACAAGGCTTAACAGTTTGGTCTCGCATGAGTTAATGACTGTAAATGAGAAATTCAAATCAACATATGCGAACCGTTTCAAATGTTTCTTATTTATGGGAACTAATAAACCTGTACGTATTACAGATGCCAAATCCGGTCTTATAAGACGACTGATTGATGTATCTCCATCTGGAAATAAACTTAATCCAAAGGAATACAAAACAATTGTGAAACAGGTCGGCTTTGAACTTGGAGCTATTGCTTATCATTGCCAGAAAATATATTTGGATAATCCTGGCAGATACGATGATTATATTCCAATTTCAATGCTTGGTGCATCTAACGATTTCTATAACTTTATAGCTGATTCTTATTATGTGTTTAAAAAAGAAGATGGAACAACACTTAAGGCAGCATGGGAAATGTATAAGAATTACTGCGATGAAGCGAAAGTTGGTTATCCGTTATCGAGAAGAGCATTCCAGGAAGAATTGAAAAACTATTTCAAGGATTTCCAAGAGAGATTTAATTTTGATGATGGTTCAAGAGTACGAAGCTATTACATAGGATTCAGAACAGATAAGTTTGAAAGTGATACTCAAACAAAGAAAAAAGAGACACCAAAAACTTATCAGATAGAGTTCAAAGAACAGGAGTCAATATTTGATTCTGTATGTGCGGATTGTCTAGCACAATATGCTTCGCAAAATGAAACCCCACAGCAGAAATGGGAAAAAGTAAAAACAAAATTATCTGCTCTGGATACCTCACAAATTCATTATGTGAAAGTTCCAGAAAATCACATTGTTGTAGATTTTGATATTCCAGATGAAACGGGAAATAAATCTTTCGAAAAGAATTTGGAAGCCGCCAGTAAGTTGCCACCGACTTATGCAGAGTTGAGTAAAAGTGGTCAAGGGATACATCTCCATTATTTATATTCTGGAGACCCTTCTCAGCTAAGCAGAATCTACGATGACCATATAGAGGTAAAGGTATTTACAGGTAAAAGTTCGTTAAGAAGAAAACTAACGAAATGCAACGATTTACCAATAGCTACTATATCCTCTGGGTTACCAATGAAAGGAGAAGACAAAATGGTAAATTTTGATGCCATAAAAAGCGAGAAAGGACTTAGGACACTTATAAAGAGAAATCTCAATAAGGAAATCCACCCAGGAACTAAGCCAAGTATCGATTTCATATACAAAATATTGGAGGATGCTCATAGTAGTGAACTCAAATATGATGTAACAGATATGCGAAATGCGGTATTAGCATTTGCAGCGAACAGCTCTCATCAGGCAGAGTATTGTATTAAGCTCGTCAACAAGATGCAGTTTAAATCGGAAGAAAATTCAAATGCTGTAAAGAATGATGACGCAAAGCTTGTATTCTATGATATTGAGGTATTTCCGAACCTGTTTCTGGTCAACTGGAAAATCGAGGGCGAAGGAAAGCCTGTTGTTAGAATGATTAATCCGACACCAAGCGAAATTGAGGAATTAATACAGCTTAGATTGGTCGGATTTAACTGTCGACGATATGATAATCATATTATGTACGCCAGATTGATGGGATATACAAACGAACAACTGTTTAACTTATCACAAAAGATTATTAATAACAGTCCAAATTGTTTCTTCGGAGAAGCCTACAATATTTCGTTCACAGATGTATATGATTTTTGTTCAAAGAAGCAATCTCTTAAGAAATGGGAAATTGAGTTGAGTAACAAGGCTAATGATCCGCATTCGAAGATGGACGATGAAGTCAGAGCATTATGTAAAAAGATAAAGCATCACGAGCTTGGACTTCCTTGGGACCAGCCTGTTCCAGAAGAACTTTGGACAAAAGTAGCTGAATATTGTGATGATGATGTTATCGCCACAGAGGCTACATACAAAGCAAATCTTGGTGATTTCGTTGCCAGAGAGATTTTGGCAGAGTTAGCTAATGGTTCAGTAAATGATACTACCAATAGTTTGACTACAAAATTTATATTTGGAAAGAACCGTAATCCTCAGAGTGAATTTATGTATAGAGATTTGTCTGAGCCGGTTACGGAATTACCAGATGATGTATTAGCATTCTTAAAAGAGGCAAAACCGGAGATGATGGCTGAGCCATTCCACGGACCCAAAGGTGATAGTTTATTACCATATTTCCCAGACTATAGATTCGAGAACGGAAAATCCCTTTACAGAGGTGAGGAAGTTGGAGAAGGCGGAGAAGTATGGGCGGCTCCTGGAATGTACGGACGTTCAGAAACAGAAGATGTTGGTTCGATGCATCCTAACTCAGCTATATCAGAGTGCTTATTTGGACCAGATTTCACAAAGAGGTTCAAAGATATTTTGGACATTCGTATCTATATTAAGCATGGTGATTTCGATATGGTACGAGATATGTTTGAAGGTGCATTAGCCAAATATCTTGATGATACAGGTAAGGCAAAGGCACTGGCTCAAGCATTGAAGATTGCGATTAATTCTGTGTACGGATTAACAGCCGCAGGATTTATGAATGCCTTCAGAGACTCAAGGAATAAGGATAATATTGTAGCAAAGCGAGGAGCTTTGTTTATGATTGACCTTAGACATGAAGTTGAAACACAGGGATACAAAGTAATTCACATTAAGACGGACTCTATTAAGATTGAAAATCCAGATGATTATATTCTTGATTTCATTTGTAAGTATGGCAAACGTCACGGATATGATTTCGAGGTAGAGCATATATTTGACAGGATTTGCTTGGTCAACAATGCTGTATATGTTGCAAAATTGGCTGACGATGATCCGGAAAAACCAGGAACATGGACCGCTACAGGAACTCAGTTTCAGATTCCTTATGTATTTAAGTGTCTCTTTAGTAAAGAGGATATTAAATTCGAGGATATGTGTGAAACGAAGTCTGTAAGCGGTTCTTTATATTTGGACTTAAATGAGGACTTACCGGATGTGTCTCAATATGAAAAAGAATTTAGTAAAGCTGAAAGCGATTTCAAGAAAGGGCTGCTATCAGATACAACATTTGAAAGCACCTGCCAGAAATTAAATCCGCTTATTGCAGAGGGACACAATTATCGATTTATCGGAAAAGTTGGACAGTTCTGTCCGATTAAAGATGGATGCGGTGGTGGATTACTTATGCGTGAGAAAGACGGTAAATATTATGCCGCAACAGGTACAAAGGGATATAGATGGCTGGAATCTGAGATGGTCAGAGAACTTGATAAAGTTGATGACATTGACAGGTCTTACTATGACAAACTTGTGAATGAGGCAGTAGATACTATTTCTCAATATGGTGATTTTGAAATGTTTGTGTCGGATGACCCATTTATAACGGAGAAGAAGCAGAATACACCAAAGCTTATGCCTTGCGGAGATGCTAAATACGCAACTTGCTTTGACTGTCCGCACTTCAATGATGACACATACCATATGGATTGTGGGAAAAATTATGATATTTCAGAAGTGATTTCAAGTCAGGTGATGAATCCACCTGTAGAAACTAAATAACAATTAAAGGAGATTTTTATCATGGCTAATAAAGCAGTAGGAAACATTAAAATTGAAGGCGCTCACATTATGTTTAGGAACTTTAGAGGAGAGGAGACCAAGTACAATCGTGCTGGAGACAGAAACTTCTGCGTACTTATCGAAGATGACATGGATGTTGAGCAGTTATCAAATGATGGATGGAATGTAAGAATTCTTGAGCCTAGAGATGAGGGAGATGAGCCAAAGCATTATATTCAGGTCGCTGTAAGTTACAAGAACATTCCACCAAAGATTTATATGGTTACTAGAAGAACAACTACTGAATTAGATGAGGATTCTATCAGCACATTAGATTTCGCTGAAATCAGTAATGTTGATTTGGTAATTAGACCATATTCCTGGGAAGTAAATGGAAAGACTGGAATTAAGGCATATGTTAAGACGATGTATGTAACTATCGAAGAGGATGAGTTTGCTGAAAAATATGCAAGAGAAGAAGCTCCGGTAGAGGACGAGGTTCCATTCCATTAAAATCTGCGGGTGTCAGCTAATTATGGTTGGCACCCATTTATATTTTGAAAGGAGATAATCATGGGCGAAACTGACAAGATTGAAGACCGAATAGTAAAAGAAGAAATCAGCAATGCAATCAGTGCATTACAGAAATTAGAAAAGGCTGTAATGTACATTTCACGACAGCTTGTAGAAAAAAGTAATAATATTGATGATTTGCAGGCACTATCTAATATTGCTGATGGTGATTATTTTAATTATTCAGGAGATGATATTTCATCTGAGACTTTTAGATGGTGATTATATTTTGAAAGGAGACACATATGTTCTTTAAGAAAAAGTCAGTTAATAAGCCGAAGCCACCGGTTAAGAAAGTCACAAAGAAATGGGAACAATGGGAACCGACAATTGATTTGTCGAACATTGATAAGAAGAAAACGGTTGAACCAAAACAAAAAGTAGAAATAAAAACAGAAAAAATGCCGGTTGGGACGTATTCAAAAGACTTTCTGAATGAGTTTAATAAACTGACAAGAACTCATAGACCATTTGATGTTTGGAGAGATTTTGTGATCATGTTTGCTTGTGCAATATCAAATCCTCTTGATAAATTTCATTATAAAGACAGAGAGGAAAGATATTTGAGTATCATTCATAAATACAGTAAGGACGAACAGATGATATTTCCTAAACTGGCTGCATATACAACGATGGCTTTGGATGCTAATCCAGAACAGGATTTCTTAGGGAAAATGTTTATGGATTTAGGACTTGGTAACAATTCAGCCGGTCAGTTCTTCACACCATATTCAGTTTGTCAGTTGATGGCAGATGTTGTTACTAGCGATTTAGATAATAATCTTCAAGATAAGTTGGAAAAGCAAGGTTATATTTCTCTTGCCGATGAATGCTGTGGAGCAGGAGCAACCCTTATAGCTGCTATTAATACTATTAAAAGAAAGATGGAAAAAGCAATGCCATCGATGAACTTTCAAAGACATTTACTGGTTGTCGGACAGGATATTGATGAAACAGTTGCTCTTATGTGCTATATACAAATTTCTTTACTTGGTGTAGCTGGTTATATAAAAGTTGGAAATTCTATAACAGATCCGATGACCACGGATGACGATAAGAGCAAATACTGGTATACACCTATGTACTTTTCGAATATTTGGGTGATTAGAAGATTTTAATAACAAAGAAAGGATGACACCATATGAAAAAGAAATATTCAATTTCTCAGAAAAAGTGCGAGCAGGGATTGGTAGCTTTTTATGGTTATGTAGCCGAGATATGCAATATAGAAGTTACAGAAAAGAGCACATTTGATTGCACAAAGATTTGTGTAACGAAACCTGTGCAGGATTCCATAATACGATATTATTCTGAATATCAGAAATTATCAGATGAAGAAATCGGTACAAAATTGCTTCTGTGCGGACCTAAAGCAAATCTCATAGGTGCTGGATACGAAGTTGAAGTTGAGGATGGTTTTGTCATTGAGGGTAAATAAATGGCAGGTGTTACATTAAGAAACTATCAATTAGATGCAATAAAAAGGATGAAAACAGGTTGCATTTTATGTGGTGGTGTTGGAAGTGGAAAATCCTTAACTTCAATAGCTTATTACTATGTGCGAAATGGTGGAATTATTGGGACTGATATTTATGAACCAATGGATGACCCACCTAAAGATTTGTACATTATAACGACCGCCAGAAAGCGTGATACTTGTGAATGGGATGGGGAATTAGCACCATTTTTATTGTCTACACATGATGACGTGAATTTATATTCTAACAAAGTGATTGTGGATTCATGGAATAATGTGAAGAAGTATTCAGATGTAAAGAATGCCTTCTTTATATTTGATGAGCAAAGAGTTGTTGGCAGCGGAACATGGGTAAAGGCATTCTTGAAGATTGCGAAAAGTAACGAATGGATTTTGCTATCTGCCACGCCTGGTGATACTTGGCAGGATTATATACCAGTCTTTGTAGCGAATGGGTTCTATAAAAATCGAAGTGAATTTACAAGAGAACACATTGTTTATAGTAGATTCAGCAAGTTTCCGAAGATTGACAGATATCTTAATACAGAACGTTTAATCAGACTTCGGAATAAAATCCTTGTTAATATGGATTTCAAACGAGAAACTGTATCGCACCATGAAGATATTTATGTTGGATATGACTCTATTATATATAAGGAAGTAACTAAAAATCGATGGGACCCATATAAAAACGAACCACTCCAGAATGCAGCAGGACTTTGCTATGTATGGCGGAAGCTTGTAAATATGGATGAATCAAGACAAGTGGCTTTGCTTGAGGTTATGGAGAAGCATCCGAAAGCTATTATATTTTACAACTTTGATTATGAGTTGGAGCTATTGAAAAATATTCTGACGGAATATGAAGTTGCCGAATGGAACGGTCATAAGCATCAACCAGTTCCAACAAGTGATAAATGGGCTTATCTTGTTCAATACAATGCTGGAGCAGAAGGATGGAACTGCATCACAACGGATACAATTATATTCTTCTCACAAAATTATTCTTACAAAATAATGGCTCAGTCAGCAGGAAGAATTGACAGGATGAATACACCATTTAAAGACTTGTATTATTATCACTTAAAATCTCGCTCTGGAATAGATACAGCCATAGCTAGAGCATTAAAAGAGAAAAAGACGTTTAATGAAAGGAGATACGTAAAATGGTAAACAATTCAGTAAAGGTAGTAGGACAGATACGATTAGGTAGTAGTGTTCTTGATGTGTATGGTGATTTGGATGAACCATTGTTCAAGGCAGCAGATATAGCAAATATTATTGAGTATAGTTACGGAAATACGTGGCGAATGCTTGATATGTGCGAGGCTGATGAAAAGCTGAACCTACCAATGGTAGTTGCAGGTCAGAGAAGATCTGTAAGTTTTGTAAATGAGCACGGATTGTATAGTATTCTTTCACAGAGTAGAAAAGAAATTGCCAGAGCTTGGAGAAGGGTTGTTCACGATGAACTTATCAATCTCAGACGAACAAAAGGGTTTGATATTTCCGAGCAGTTTGATGAATGGAACAACGCTATGGACAATATATATTTTGACGAAGCAACCGGACAGCTTATGCAATCAGTCACTACTCCTGGCGGAGATGTAGAACAGATACCATATAAAGGATAGGTGCTTTATGGAAAATTTATATTTTGAAGTTGATTTTAAAAAGTATTGCAAGACCTGTGAGCATAAAGACTTGGACGAGAAATGTGACCCTTGTTGTGAGTGCTTAGACCATGGTAGCAATACTCAATCGGAAAAACCTGTTAATTGGAAGGAGAAAACTCAATGAGAGATACAGTTTTAGTAAGCATTGATTATAATGATAAAACCAATAAAGGTGTGCTGTGCGTTGGAAGACAATTGCCTAATAAATCTGTGGATATTGTTAATGCGATTGATGGTCCAGAAGCCAAGGAACTGTTTGAAAAATTGATCACAAAAAAGGCGGTGAAGAAATGAGCTTCCAGTATGACCAATATTTAGCAAATCACAGGGCTAATGTTAAAAGAGGATTTGACTGGCTATGTGAAAATTTATCAGATGTTACGAATGATATTTCAGATGCAGCTTGGCAGATTGAATTTGCTCATGATAAGTCTAAAGATGAAGAAGACGAGTATAATGCATACGATGCATATTTTTATGGAAACAACAGGTCTTATAAAGTCGTCCAGGATTATCAAAAAGCATGGCTGATACATATTCACAGAAACCCACATCACTGGCAGTATTGGATACTTATTCATGACGATATGGAAAATGGAGAATTAGAGACCATTCTTGAAATGCCATACGATTATATCGTGGAGATGATTTGTGATTGGTGGGCTTTTAGTTGGGCTAACGGAAATCTGTATGAGATATTTAACTGGTATACCGAACATTCTGAATTTATGAAGCTTGCACCTAGAACGAGAGAGACTGTTGAGAATATTCTTGATAAGATAAAGGAAAAACTCGACAGTATAGAAGTTGAGCATAGCGGTGTAAAAGGAATGAAGTGGGGTGTTAGGAATGGTCCGCCATATCCTATAAAAGATAACGGACGAGTTGCAACTGTGCAGAAACATGGTACAATAAAAACAACAAAAATACCTAGAGAAAAATTTACAGAATATGCACTTAATCCAGATAAAGCACCGAATAAAGCAAGAGCGTTTAAGTCGGCATTGGGATATACGAAAGATAACGCTGACGAGTTAATTAATAGTATCAATGAACATTTTGATGTTACTAAATTAGAAGAGCGTGGCGATGGCGGATACGGAATGAGGTACCAACAAATCATGAAATTAAAAGGTCCTAATGAAAAAGAAGCAAATGTTCTTACAGCTTGGATAGATGACGGTAATGACGGTATTAAATTAACAAGTGCATATGTTACAAAGAAGGAGGCTTCAGAATGAAAATAAATCTGTATGATAGGGTTATATTAAAAAATGGAAGAAAAGCTTCGATTGTTGAAATCCTAGAAGAAGGTGTCGCATATATTGCTGATGTAGATTTACCTGGTCAGGATTGGGATACAGTAGAAATCAAATATGAAGATATTGAAAGATTAGAATAGAAAAAAATATAGTATATGTGACCCCATGAGTCTTTTATAGGCTTGTGGGTTATTTTTATTTAAAGGAGACGAATACAATGGAAAATAATATTATTGCAGTAGATTTTGATGGAACTTTATGTGAGAACAAATACCCTGATATCGGCGAGCCAAATATGGAACTTATTGATTTCCTTATGAATTGTCAGCTGAATGGAGATAAGGTTATTCTCTGGACTTGTAGAAACGAAGAGCAGACAAAAGCCGCTGTTGACTGGTGTTGGGAGAAAGGGCTTATCTTTGACGCTGTTAATGAGAATCTTCCAGAAATTATTACTGAGTTCGGTGGAGATACCAGAAAGATATTTGCAAATGTTTATATCGATGACAGGAATGTGTCTTTATATTCTTGCAGAGAAAAGACCTCTATGGATTTATGGGCTGAAAATGAGGTGGAGCTGGCTTGCGAACATGAGAAATCTGGCGATGACGGAGACGGATTTTCTGAGTATGGATGTGCTTGCTACAGGAGTGCATTAAAGGCATTTGACAGTCTTATGGAGGATGAACATAGTGGTATGAGTATTATTGGAATTACTAGAAATATTCTTAACCGCTTAATTGCAGGAAAGCCATTAACGCCAATTGTAGATACTGATGATATTTGGGATGCCGGTGGTAGTTTTGAGAAAAATGGAGAGAAATCAATTCAGTGCAAACGAATGAGTTCTTTGTTTAAGCATATCAAAGAAGATGGCTCAATTAGTTACAACGATGTAGCAAGAGCTGTATGTGTGAGTATCAATAACCCGAACAATACTTATCATAGCGGATTAATCGATAAGATTATGGATGAGATGTTTCCTATCACTATGCCATATATGCCGTCAACAAAACCATTCTATGTATATTGTGAGGATTTCTTATATGACACAGAAAATGGGGACTTTGATACCGTTGGCGTATTCTATGTGATTACTCCAAATGGAGAAAAGGTTAAGATTAACCGCTTCTTTGCAGAGAAAGATAATAAGTTTGAAGAGATTGATATTTTCAAATATGACGCAAGAAAAGAGGCTGTGGAGCAATTAAAGAAAGCTAATGTTCAGAGAGGAGCTGGAGAATGAATAGAACTAGATTTATTCAAGGTTTAAATAGTAATATTGAACTTTCTGATAAAGAGAGAAGGCGAGCTATACGAAATAGCATAAATAAGAGACCTTGGAAATTGAATTGCACTATTGCTATGGAGGAATTTGCAGAACTCACACAGCAGGTTAGCAAACAAATTAGAGGTTATGGTGACAGAATTGGACTCATAGAAGAGATGGCAGATGCTTATATTTGCTTGAAACTTCTGGAGTCCATTTTTAATATCTCACCAGAAGATATGCAGAAAGCAATTGATGTGAAGATGGATAGAGAAAGGAAAAGATAGTGAATCGAACAACAAAAATTAATGTTCTTGCATATGCTTCACGACCAGAAATGGATATCAACTACTTCGGAGATATTGTGGAATATCAAGGAAAAAGATATTTTGTCAGCCTCTCCGAAGAAGTGGTTGAATTTCGTGGAATTGTGAAAGAAAGTGGTAAAGTAAGCGATATGAAAAATTTGAAAGCGAGGAGGTAATAAAATGATATTTGTAATTAACAGCCTTAAATACGATACTACCAAAATGGAGTTGATATATGGAAAGGAGATTATAAATTAAGAAATGATTAAATTAGAAGATATATTGGTATACTCAATGTCCGATGTGTCCATAATGGACAATATATTTCCTGTAATAACTATTAATCACAGCTTTAATGCATTGGAGTATTTGTCACAGGAGCTTTTGAACAGAGAAGTTAAAGAATTTGATACGTACGACGGGCGGATTAGGGTTTGGCTAGAAGAGGAGGTCACGAAGAAGAAATGATTAAATTAGAACACGTAGTTCTGGCGAGTCCGAAGCAGATGGGGTTTATTATTGAGGGTATGCGTAATCCTATGAATAGTTGGGATAAGAGTGATAGTGGAAATGGTTGTTATTCCGGTTTGTGTTCGGGTTCTTGTGCATTTAGCCCTCAATGGTGTGGTAATACTCCAAGATATGTATTAGGCGAAAACGATTGCACCCTTATGCAAAAATTGTCTAAGGCTGGTACAGACCATAGAAAGTATATGCGAATGATGCCTGTGTACGTACGGATCACAGCACCATTATATTGGTGGAAAGAATTTGATACATATAAAGTCGGAACTGTTGCCAACAGCTGTAGTACCATGCATAAAATCCAAGCTAAGGAATTTAAACTGGAGGATTTCTCTCACGAACATATGGACATTGCTTCTGAAACATGCCTTGAAACAACTATTGGGTATTTGAATCTTTTCAGACAGAGCTTTTTAGAGAATCATGACAAGGATATTTGGTGGCAGATAATTCAGCTTCTTCCGAGCAGTTATAACCAGACGCGCAACGTTATGATGAATTATGAGGTGCTGGCAAATATTTATAAATCTCGTAAGAATCATAAGCTGGACGAATGGAGGAACTTCTGCAAGTGGATTGAAGAGCTTCCGTATTCTGAGCTGATTACTGGAGGCGTGGAATGATAAGTATAATGCCGAAGTGGTTAAGAAAGATATTTCATAAGAAGCCAGATCCGTGTGATGGATGCGATATGGCTATGCTTACAAGTTGGATTTCCTGTGATACTTGCGTAGATGGATGTAATAAGCGGAAAGCTACAGAAAAAGAACTTGACGATTTTATGAAATATAGAGGAAGTCTTATGGGTAAGGAGTGATATTTTGACAGTTATAGTAAAAGACTACTGGAAGTCTCATATCAGTGCTGTAATTTATGGATATTGTGTTTGTGGGCGAGAGGTACAGCACTCAGCTAAGAAGATTGATGAAAAGTGTCCCTTATGTGGAGCAACTCTTGAGTGGGATTTATCAGATAAGAAATTATGGCATAACGGAAAGGAGAACGAAACAATATGACACATGATAAGTATGATACTGATATTTTAAAAACTCTAAAGTCTATAGATGCGAGTTTGAAGAGTATTGCCAAAAGTGTACAGCCAGTAAACACAACAGTCGTTATTGATAACAACTCAGAAGAGGCTGTAAAAGAGTTCCTAAATTCATTATATAGAAAAAATGTTCAACGGGAGGATGCGGAATGTTAGCAAAAATTTTTGGTGTTTGTACAGCACTGCTTATTGTATTTGTAGGGATACCGTCATTCACCATTGGATTAGTTATATGGTGGAATTTTGTTCACTACATATTCTTTGAACCTAGTAGAAATGAATGTGGCGAAATTGATGAGTGCATCGGCTGTAATATTGAGGATTGTTATGATATTCATGGCGATGGTACAAACAAGAAGTGTAAATGGAAAAATTTAATCGATAAGGAAGCGGAGGAAATGAAAGATGACAATTAATGAGTTATTACCTATTTTAATACTGTTATTTGCGGTGTTTATCTTGGTATGCACACTTACAACCAGAATTTTGGAAAGCTTTGAATATGGGTCAAAGATGGAGACACTTGGCAAAATTGCGAAAGCTATGATCGAAAGAGGTTCAAATGTGAATATTGAGAACCTCATGAATGAGTTAGACAGAGAAAAGAAGGACAAGAAATAACAGGCTAAGGAGAAGTAAATGCGTATGATTAGTGGGTTCGGTTACAGAAATCCAGAAGGTTATCCGGACCCAACCGCATATAGTGCAATAAATAATGTAGAGAAAGCACCGGTGGAAAGTAAAGCATCAACAGAGGATGATGAAAGATTTCACAAGCTTTTAAATACTATATTTACTATATGTGAGTTGGCTGGATTTCATATTGAAGGAAGAATTGCTATAAAGGACTGTAAAACAGGTAAAATTTGGAGGTAACTTATGGAATATGATGATATTTTACAGGCATTATGCGATGTGTGGGAAAGATTTAAGGAAGCTATGAAGAAATTTGCTGAACGATTAAGGGAACTTTTCGGGAAATTATTATCTAAGGTTTTTGAGCCTGGGAAGCCTATAAAAGTGACGGATTATCGATGTTATAGGGACTTTTACGTTCGTGCAGAGTATACATATATTCCAATATTCCGCAGAAATATGCCGTATCACAGAAGAAATTTTTAAAATTTGGAGGTAAATTTGCAGGTGAATAAGCGTGGAAGACCGCCTAGAGACGACGGAGAAGTGAAAAATAAGCAGTATAGGTTGCGTTTGTCGGACGGTGAGGAGTCTATTTTAGATGAATTATCGACTGAATATGGTATGCCAAAGGCTGAAATTCTGAGAAGAGGACTAAGAATGCAACATAATTTGCTGAGACATACTGGGTAAATTGATAAAAATTGGCTAAATTCTTGGATATCCATTTAATCATTTTTGGTCATTTTCTGCCCACTTTTGGGAAAATAAAAACGGGCAGAGACTGAAAAATTTGGGCAAAAGTG
>OHBP01000498.1_pt1 | contig 19772 bp, 17 predicted proteins | sample 1577471 | NCBI WGS metagenome assembly OHBP01 (sample SAMEA3879503, study PRJEB24766) | human gut metagenome | biome: human-associated habitat; feature: feces | place: USA | collected 1985/1987
GGTCTTGCCGATGACCACATCGCCAATGCCGATCTTCGAGGTCATATTGCCTGCGATGCCGGAAAAGATGATCTTCTCCGCGCCGAATTTTGTGATGAGCACCTGCGTGGTGGCGGCGGCATTGGCCTTGCCCATGCCGGCACAGCACACCACCACCTGTTTGCCGGCCAACGTGCCCTTGTGGTAATCCACGCCGCCGTAGGGCTCCACGGTGACGTTTTCCAGCTTTGCACACAGCTGATCGACTTCATCGGGCATTGCGCCCATAATACCGAAAATCATAGGAAACCTCTTTTACGATTTTAAATGGCCGACGCGTACGCTCTGGCCATATATAGCGGAAAGTTATTTTTAATTTTGTAAGTTCCAAAAGCCTGCGGGCTTTTGAAACTTACTTTTTCACGGGAAGGGGCGAAACCGGAAGTGACATCTTTGCCGAAAATCAGACGTTGAACAGGAACTCGATCACATCGCCATCGTTGACAACGTATTCCTTGCCCTCGGTGCGCTGCAGACCCTTGGCCTTGACGGCGGCGTAATCGAAGTTGTTGGCTTCCAGATCGCTGTAGCCAATGACGCTGGCACGGATGAAGCCGCGCTCGAAATCGCTGTGGATCTTGCCGGCAGCCTGCGGTGCCTTGGTGCCCTTGCGGATGGTCCATGCGCGGCACTCCTTCTTGCCGTCGGTCAGGAAGGAGATCAGGCCCAGCAGATCATAGCTGGCAGTGATGAGGTTGTCCAGACCGCTGGCTTCAATGCCCATTTCAGCCAGAAAAGCCTTCTTTTCCTCGGGAGAGTAGTCGGCGATATCCTCCTCGGTCTTGGCGCAGATGGGAATGTAGCGTGCGCCCTCTTCCTTGGCGCGTGCGGCCACCAGCGGGACATACTTGTTGTTTTCGATGCCCTCCATCAGGTCGTCCTCGCCCACGTTGCAGGCGTACAGCACCGGCTTTGCGCTCAGCAGACCCATCTCGTGCAGAACAGCTTGCTGCTCGGCATCGCCCTCGTCAAAATCGAAGCTGCGGGCAGGCTTGCCGGCGCTCAGGTGGTCGGCCAGCTGCTGCAGCCATGCAGCTTCGGCGGCAGCGCCCTTGTTGTTGCCGCTCTTGGCGGCCTTTGCCATGCGGCCTGCGCGGTTCTGCACCACCTCAAGGTCGGACAGGATCAGCTCGTAGTCGATGGCATCGATGTCGGCAATGGGGTCCACGGCCTCAGCCTTGGAAACATCCTCCACCACGTGGATGATGTTGTCATCGTCAAAGCAGCGCACTACATGCACAATGGCGTCGCACTCGCGGATGTGGCCCAGGAACTTGTTGCCAAGGCCTGCACCCTGGCTGGCACCCTTCACAAGGCCCGCGATATCCACGAACTCCACGATGGCAGGGGTCTTTTTACTGGTCTGCCAGATCTCGGCCAGCTTGTCCAGACGCTTGTCCGGCACGGCTACGATGCCGCTGTTCGGCTCGATGGTGCAGAAGGGATAGTTTGCGGCTTCTGCGTTCTTGGTGGAGGTGATGGCATTGAACAGAGTGGACTTGCCGACGTTCGGCAGGCCGACGATACCTAATTTCATTTTATTATACTCCTTGCGAAAAAGATTTTACGCTGCGGTAAAAAGCGATATTATAACAGGATAATTGTAGCACAATGGACGTTTTTTCTCAATACTCACTTAAGTGGAAACGAAAAGCCGCCCGTGGAAAAGCAGTGCTGCTTTTCCACGGGCAGTCCTTATGATTCAGGTTGTACGGGTCTTACTTGCAGATGGCAAGGGTACCGGACGCGGTCTCCTCAAAATGGCTGGCGTAGAATTCCTCCATCAGCCGGATGAGAGAAACGATGTCCCGGGCACCGGCGGTCTCGTAGCAGGAGTGCATGGCCAGCTGGGGCAGGCCGATGTCCACGCAGTTCATGGATACCTGTGCCATGGCAAGGTTGCCCAGAGTGCTTCCGCCGACCTTATCGGAACGGTTGGCAAAATACTGCAGCGGGACACCGGCGCGGGCGGCAAGCTCTTTGGCAACGGCCATGCTCATGCCGTCGCTGGTATACTTCTGGCCGGCATGGACCTTGACCACAACGCCCTCGTTCATGTAGGTGCAGTTGTTCACATCGGTATATTCCGGGTGGTTGGGGTGCACGGCGTGGGCGTTGTCGGCGCTGAACATGAAGCTGGAAGCCACCGCACGGTAGAAGTCCTCATCGCCGGGGCAGACGTTCTGCGCGATGCGGTGCAGTACGTCGTACAGGAAGGTGGAAGCCGCGCCCTGCTTGGTGCCGGAACCCACTTCTTCGTTGTCGAAAAAGGCGGCAACATTGATGGACTGGGCGCTGTGTGCGTTCAGAAAACCTTTCAGGATGCCGAACACACACTGCTGGTCATCCAGACGGCCGGAGGAGATGAACTCCTCATTGCAGCCCCAGACGGCGGCCTTTTCGCGGATGCAGAGGAACAGGTCGCTGCCAAGGATCTGGTCTTCTGCGACCTGCAGCTCAGCGGCGACCAGCTTTTTCAGCACGCCTTCCTCGGCGGCACCGCCCAGCAGGGGCAGCATATCCACCTGCTTGTTGTAGGAAGCCTTGTCGTTGACCTCGCGATCCATGTGGATGGCTACGCTGGGGATCATCAGCAGGTCGCGGTCCAGCGTGAGCAGGCGGGAAGTGATGGCATTGTTCTCCTTTATCAGCACGCGGCCTGCCACCGACAGCGGCCTGTCCATCCATGTGGAGCAGATCATGCCGCCGTAGCCCTCGGTGTTCAGCTTAGTGTACTTCTGGCCCATGTGGATCTCGGCGTTTTCCTTGATGCGGAAGCAGGGGGAATCCGTGTGGGCAGCGGCCACGTTGAAGCTGTAGTTTTCCAGCTGTTCTCCCATGCGGAATGCAAGGATGCTGGAGCCGTTGCGGCAGACAAAATAGCTCCTGCCGGGTTCCAGCTGCCACCGGCGGCTCTCCAGCAGCTCGGAAAAGCCCTCCTTCAGCAGGATATTCCGGACGGATGCAGTGGTGTGGTATGCGGTAGGATTGCCGTCAATGAAGGACAGCAGCTCCTGTACTTCTTTTTCGATCATTGGAAGACCCTCCATGGATTTATCGATTTGGATGCTCCTATTCTACTTCTGCGGTTTGCGCTTTGCAATAGCCGGTTCTGCAGGCGGGGAAGAATTTGTTTTACATTGCGCGGGTTCTATAGTATACTATTCCTGTTGGTAAATATCGAATCGACAGGAAAGGCAGGGACCCGTCTATGGAATGCAGTGATCCGCGCTATCAGGCGTATGTGGAAATATTAAAGGAAGAACTGATCCCGGCAATGGGCTGCACAGAGCCCATTGCACTGGCTTATGCTGCGGCCCGGGCACGCGAGGTGCTGGGCGCACTGCCCGAGAGCGTGCAGCTGCAGGTGAGCGGCAGCATCATCAAAAACGTGAAGAGCGTCATCGTGCCCAACACCGGCCACCTGAAAGGCATGGAAGCCGCTGTGGCAGCGGGCATCATTGCCGGTTCGGCAGACAGAGAGCTGGAAGTCATCTCCGAGGTCAGCGAGGACAAGAAGGCTGCCATCCGGGACTATCTGCAGACGGTGCCCATTTCCATCCAGCACATCGAGCAGGGGCATGTGTTCGATATCATCGTTACCGAGCGCAGCGGGGATTCCTACGCAAAGGTGCGCATTGCGGATTTTCACACCAACATCTGCCTGATCGAAAAGAATGGCCGGGTGCTCTACGAAAAGCCGCTGCTGAACGAGGAGGCCCAGCGGGACAGCCGGGCCGACCGCAGCCTGCTGAACATGAAGGACATCTGGGACTTTGCCGAGACGGCCGACCTGCAGGATGTGGCGGACCTGCTGGAACGCCAGATCCGCTATAACAACGCCATTGCAGAGGAGGGCCTTCTGGGCGACTATGGCGCGAACATCGGCCAGGTACTGCTTTCTACCTACGGCAACGATGTGTCTATCCGGGCCAAGGCCAAGGCGGCCGCCGGTTCGGATGCCCGCATGAACGGCTGTGAGCTGCCGGTCATCATCAACTCCGGCAGCGGCAATCAGGGCATCACCTGCTCGGTGCCGCTCATTGAATATGCCAAGGAGCTGCACAGCGGCAAGGAAAAGCTTTACCGTGCCCTCATCATTTCCAATCTGGTGGCCATCCACGAAAAGACCGGCATCGGCACCCTGTCCGCCTACTGCGGCGCAGTCAGCGCCGGTGCGGGCGCTGGCGCGGGCATCGTATATCTGTGCGGCGACGGCTATCAGGCCGCCATCCACACGGTGGTCAATGCGCTGGCCATCGTGTCCGGCATCGTGTGCGACGGCGCAAAGGCCTCCTGCGCGGCAAAGATCGCATCCTCGGTGGACGCGGCCTTGCTTGGCTACAACATGTACAAGTGCCATCAGGAGTTCAAGGGCGGCGACGGCATCGTGATGAAGGACATCGAGACCACCATCAAGGGCATCGGCCGTCTGGGCAAGAACGGCATGAAGGAGACCAATGAGGAGATCATCCGGCTGATGATCGAGTAAGGCCGGGCCGGAATTGTGAAAAAATCATACAAATCCTTCTTTATTTTGTCATAACTCTTCCGTATAATAAGAAGTGGAATACTTTGCTGCTCTGCCTGCCCCGGCGGGCATCCGATAAAATGGGAGGAGATCATTATGGCCAACGAAAAGATCCTCGTTGTGGACGACGATACCAATATCTGCGAGCTGCTGCGGCTGTACCTGACCAAGGAGGGCTATCAGGTCACGGTGGCAAACGATGGCGAAGAAGGTCTGGAAAAGTTCAATCAGGTCAAGCCCGATATGGTGCTGCTGGACGTGATGATGCCCAAGATGGACGGTCTGGAAGTGTGCCGCCGCATCCGCAAGGCGGGCAACACCCCGGTGATGATGCTCACGGCCAAGGGCGAGACCTTTGATAAGGTGCTGGGCTTGGAGCTGGGTGCAGACGATTACATGGTAAAGCCCTTTGATGCCAAGGAAGTGGTGGCCCGCATCAAGGCGGTGCTGCGCCGCTGCCAGACCACCACGGCTGCTGCCGAGAGCACCGAGGGCGTGATCGAATTCGACAACCTGCGTCTGGACATGAACAGCTATGAGCTGCGGGTCAAGGGCAAGGTGGTGGAGGCTCCCCCCAAGGAGCTGGAACTGCTGAACTGTCTGGCCTCCCATCCGAACCGCGTCTACACCCGTGACCAGCTGCTGGACGAGGTGTGGGGCTTTGAGTATTACGGCGACAGCCGCACCATTGATGTGCATGTCAAGCGCCTGCGCGAGAAGCTGGCCGGTGCTTCCGACAAATGGGAGCTGAAGACCGTATGGGGCGTGGGCTATAAGTTCGAGGTGCGTCAGTAATGCGCAAAAGTATCTCGGTGGCGTTCTTCTCGCTGGTGTCCACCCTGATGGTGCTTGGCATCGTGCTGATGGGCGCTTCGGAGTGGGTGCTGTTCAAGAACTACTTCGCCAAGGACCGCTACGAAACACTGGATCAGGTGGTGGGCGTCACCCAGCGCACGGCCCAGTATCTGGTCCAGCAGGCGGAGCTGCCGAAAGGCGATGAGCTGGACGCACTGAGCACCAAGCTGGAGATCATCGGCGAGAGCGCGGAGGCCTATCTGTTCTTTACCGACAACGACGGCCGGGTGATGATCGCCTCCAGCCCGGACAAGCTGGAGAGCCTGACCGTGCCGGAAGAAATGATGGAGAAGATCGACGCTTCCGATGCAGACTACTACCATGTGTTCGGCACGCTGGGCGGCATGCTGGACGGGAAAAGCTACATCACGGTCAGCGAAATGCGCAATGAGAACGGCCAGCCCAGCGGCTACCTGTTCCTGTGCTCTTCCGGCGAGCAGCTGACCCAGTTCAAGCAGCAGTTCTGGTCCAACTTCCTGCTGTCGGCCTGTGTGATGCTGCTGTGTGCCAGCATCCTGACCAAGATCCTGATGCGCCAGCTCACCGACCCGTTGCAGAAGGTGACGGATGCCGCCCAGCGCTTTGGCGGCGGTGATCTTTCCGTCCGTGTGGAGGGGGTGGAAGGCGAAGGCGAGGCAGCCGACCTTGCCCGCACCTTCAACCGCATGGCAGACAACATCCAGATGAACGACAACTCCCGCGGTCAGTTCATGGGCAACATCGCCCACGAGCTGCGCACCCCCATGACCACCATCAAGGGCTTTGTGGACGGCATTCTGGACGGCACCATCCCGCCGGATATGCAGAACCACTACCTGCAGCTGGTCAGTGAGGAAACGGGCCGTCTGGCACGGCTCATCCAGAACATGCTGGATCTTTCCAAGCTGGAAAGCGGCGAATATCAGGTGAATGCCCGGATGTTCAACATCTGGGAGACGATCACCGGCGTGGCGCTCTCGGCAGAGCAGCGCATCAACGACGGCATGATCGACATCGACGGCCTGACCATGGACGAAAAGGTGCTGGTCTACGCCGACCCCGACCTGATCCATCAGGTGGTGTATAACCTGCTGGACAACGCCATCAAGTTTACGCCTGCGGGCGGCACCATCCGCTTCGGGGTGGAAAAGCTTGGCCCGGAAGCCGAGATCTCCATCTGGAATTCCGGTCAGGGCATCAGCCCGGAAGCGCTGCCCTACGTGTTCCAGCGGTTCTACAAGGAGGACCGCTCCCGCGGCCTGCACGCCCGGGGCGCTGGCCTTGGCCTGAACATCTGCAAGGTGCTGGTGAACCTTTCCGGCGGGCAGATCCGGGTGGAGAGCCAGCAGGGCGAGTGGTGCCGGTTCGTGTTCACCCTGCCCACCGTGGCCCCGAACCCCGGCGGCATGAAGCGCCTGCCGGACGAAGCCGGCGGTGAACCCACCGTGGAAGACCCTGCAAGCATGAAGCCCGTAGAATGAACTTCCAGCCAGACTGCCCCGGACCCGGGGCGGTCTGGCTGTTTTGGCGTGGGGAAACCTTGCCGCCGATGAAACTCCCCCAGTCATCTCGCTGCGCTCAATGCCAGCCCCCTCTGGGATGGGGCCCTTGGCATGGCGGTAAAGCTTCCGGTTAAAGTGCAAATCTTCCGGGCATGCCAGAGGCTCCCTCTCCGAGGGAGCTGGCAAAGCCGTCAGGCTTTGACTGAGGAAGTTTACTTCGCAAATGGACAGATCTTTCCAAATACGTCATTTCGGTGAAAAAGCCGTTGGCGGGTTTGATTTTTTGCTCGTTTTCATGTAAACTAAAAGATAACCATGCCCATGCTGTTTTTGCGGTTTGAAACCGCCAGTGCAATGGGACAAATGGGAATAAGAATTTATAAAATAACGGAGCGTAAAGATAGAATATGGCAATCGTAAGTCCTTCGATCCTTTCCGCTGATTTTGGCAAACTGGGTGCAGACTGCCGCATGGTGCTGGATGCCGGTGCACAGATGCTGCATTACGACGTGATGGACGGCCACTTTGTGCCCAACATCAGCTTTGGCGTGCCAGTGCTCAAGAGCCTGCACAAAAATCTGCCGGATGCCTTTTATGATGTGCACCTGATGATCAGCCATCCGCTGCAGTATGCGGAAGCCTTCATCAAAGCCGGTGCCACCCTGTACAACTTCCACCTTGAGTGCGAGGACGATATCCAGGCCACCATCGATGCCGTCCGGGCGCTGGGCTGCAAGGTGGGGCTGACCATCAAGCCCGGCACCGAGCCGCAGGCGCTGGCACCGTATCTTGACCAGCTGGATCTTGTGCTGGTGATGAGCGTGGAGCCCGGCTTCGGCGGACAGAAGTTCATGCCCTCGGCGCTGGACAAGCTGCGCTGGCTCAAGGCGGAGCGCGAAGCGCGCGGCGCACACTATCTGCTGGAAGTGGACGGCGGCGTGGACAATGCCACCGCGCCCCAGTGCGTGGAAGCGGGCGCTGATATTCTGGTGGCGGGCAGTGCAGTGTTCGGCGCGGCAGACCCTGCTGCAGCCGTGCAGCACCTCGCCAGCCTTTGAAAGGATAACCATTTATGGATGAATCTTTGATCCGGGAGCAGGAGGCACAGCTCCAGAAGACCGGCCGCTACTATAAGCATATCTGCTTTATGGCGGTGCCGGTGCTGTGCATGGCCTGTTTTCTGTACGGTGTGCGCCCGCTGCTGCTGTGCGGCATTGCGGTGCTTACCGGCAACCTGTGCGACCGTCTCGTTTCGCTGCTGCGCCGCCGCGTGTATCAGGGCAGTGACTTTTCCAACGAGAGCTTTGCGCTCGTCATTGCCCTGCTGATGCCGGTGACGGTGGATATCTATGTTCTGATCGCCGCAGTGCTTGCAGGTGTGCTGATCGGCAAGGAGATCTTTGGCGGCTACGGCAGCTACCCCTTCAACCCGGCTGCTGTGGGCTATGTGGTGGCGGCAGTGTCATGGCCGGAACAGGTGTTCCGCTATCCGCAGCCCTATACGAACATCCCTTTGTGGGACGCCTCCATGGTGCCGGTCTCCAGCGCCATTGAGGACACCCTGCGCAGCGGCGGCATGCTGAACATCGGCTCGCTGGCGCTGGGTCTGGGCGAATATGCTGCTCCCATGGGCACTGGCGCTGCGCTGGTGATCCTTGCCTGCGGCCTGTTTTTGTGGACCCAGAAGGATGCCCACATGTCTGCATCGATCAGCTTTCTTGTGACCTGTGCGGTCATTGCGTTCTTCTTCCCGCGGCAGGCGGGCCTTGCCGACAGTGCCGTGCTGTCAAATATCCTGCCCCGCCTGCAGTGTGTGCGGGATGAGCTGCTGACTGGCGCGATCCTGTTCAGCGCGGTGTTCCTGATCAACGAGCCTTACACCTGCGTGCACCACCGCATGGGCCGTGTGCTGTACGGCGTGCTGGTGGGCGTTGTGAGCATGGGCTTCCGCTACTATGGCGTGTACGAGACCGGTGTGTGCTTTGCGCTGCTGGCGGTCAACAGTGTGTCGGCATGGATCGACCGCACCGAGGCAAAGCTGTATCACCTGACCCATCTGCAGGCAGATGCCGGAAAGGGGGCAGCACAATGAGACGCGCAACGGCTGAACTGATCGTAAAAGATCCCAACAAGTTTGCCCACCACGACCGTGTGTTCCTGAATAACCCGGTGGTCATGCAGGGCATGGGCCTTGCCCCGCTGGTGGTGCTTGCCACCAGCGGCCAGAATGCGGTGATGCTGGCGGTGGCGGTGGCGCTGCTGCTGGTGCCCTCCCGCGTGCTGGCCTGTCTGCTGAGCCGCCTTGTGCCCCTGCACGACGAGGACCCCGCCCCGGAAACGCTGCAAAAAAAGCTGCTGCCCCGTGCACTGGTGTACGGCTTCAGCACGGCGGTGGTGTATCTGGCGGTGTATCCCATCCTGAATATGCTGTTCAGCACCAGCCTGCTGAGCCTTGGCATCTACCTGCCCATGCTCACGGTGGAGCCGCTGCTGACCTACCGCTTTGGCCGCGTGCAGGAGACGGTGCGCAAGGCTGTCTCCAAGGGCCTGCGCATCACGGTAGGCTATGCTTTGCTGCTGGTGCTGCTGGGCTGCGTCCGTGAATGGCTGGCCGCAGGCACCATGTTCGGTGTGGTTGTCAGCCGCCCGGTGCTGCCCATGGCAAGCATGCCGGCAGGCGGCTTTATCGTGCTGGGCGTGCTGTGCGCCGTATGGCGTGCACTGGCCCAAAAGCGCAAGGCATATCTCACCAAAGAGGCACGCAACCTTGTGGATGTGCATTCCCAGAAGGAGGCGGACCGCGAACAATGAGAGATGTTGTAACAACAAGCGCAGTGTTCTTCAGCTATGCACTGCTGGCGGTGTTCGCGCAGAACGCCGTCTTTACCCGTGCACTGGGCGTTTCGCGTCTGGTGCAGCTGGTGGGCGATGACCGCACCAGCAGCTGGCTGTTCGGTATGCAGCTGTGCATCACGCAGGTGCTGGTAACGCCGTTTGCGTGGTATGCCGGCAGCCGGATCGCGCCGCTGGCAAACCGTGCCCAGCTGCGCCCGCTGGTGTATATTGCCAGCATTGCCGTGGTGTGCGTTCTGGAGCACGCCGTGCTGTGGCTGGCGAAGGGCCTGCCGCACCGCAGCGCATTGCTGCGCATCGTGCCGCTGGCGGGCCTGAACAGCTGTGTGCTTGGCACTGTACTGGTGGAGCGTACCCAGAGCTTTACGCTGGGGCAGAGCCTTGGCTTTGGCCTTGGCAGCGGCCTTGGCTATGTGCTGGCGGTGCTGCTGGTAACGGAAGCCCGCCACCGCCTGCGCAGCAAGGCCATCCCGGAAGCATTCCGCGGCCTGCCCATCACGCTGGTGTACATCGGTGTGCTGGCACTGGCAATCTATGGTTTCACCGGACATTCTGTGATCCTGTAACATTGGCAGGGAGGAGAATCGACAATGGCAAAGTATAAACGTCAGAAGGTCAAGCGCTACCGCCGCAGCTTCTACAGCCGCGGTACACGCATCAAAAAAGGCATCGGCATCGTGGTGCTGGTGCTGGCGGTGCTGGGCGCAGCCTGGCTGGCAGCACCCCACGTGCTGGACTGGGCTACCCACACCTGGTATACTGTGGTGAAGAACCGTGATCTGGAAGCTGAATCGGCATCCCGCGCAGCCGCCTCGTCCGAAGCAGCTGCATCCTCGGCGGTACAGGAAGCGGCTTCGTCCCAGCCGGAGCCGGAACAGCCCAAGGAGCTGGACGGCAAGGCCATTACCGGCGGCAGCTGGGCCGCAGTGGATGTGAGCACCCTTGCCGATGATGCGGCCATCCGTGCAGCGGCGCAGCAGCTCAAGGCGCAGGGAGCGGATTACGGCCTTGTGACCCTGAAAACACCGGATGGCAGCATCTGCTACGCTTCGCAGGTGCCGGCTGCCGCCCAGAGCATTGCCGACACCACCGTGGACCCGGCCCGCATCGCGGCCATCTTCCGGGAGGAGGGCGTGATCCCTGTGGCCCAGCTTGCAGCCTTCAAGGACCCCATCTCCTCCCGCACCGACCGCAGCATGGCCATCCACTACGGCGACGGCCTGTGGCTGGACGCCCAGAAGGACGGCAATGCATGGCTGAATCCCTACTCCGCTGCGGCAGTGGAATATGTAGGCGATCTGGTAGCCGAGGTGCAGGGCATGGGCTTTGAGCAGGTAGTCCTGACCAATGTCCAGTTCCCGAAGCTCAGCCGCAAACAGGACTACGGCGAAACCAGCGGCGTTTCCCGCGCGGATCAGCTCAAGGCGGATATCGCCGCCCTGCAGAGCCGCTTTGCGGGCAGCATGACCCTGTGGTTCAGCTACACGCTGGATCAGTGCAATACCAACAGCGTGTCGCTGGATGTGCCCGCTGTGACGCTGGGCATGGACAACCTGCTGGTGACGGCAGACAAGGCGATGGACGCCGACAGCCGCACCGCACTGCAGCAGTCTGCCGCCGGACAGGGCGTGCAGCATCTGGTGCTGCACAGCGCCGACATTTTCCAGTAACGTCTCTGGTTTTATAAGAGGGAGGAATCTGCTATGAATACCAAATCCTGCTTTGCACCGGCCCACATCCTTCTGCCTTCGGAGCAGATCCCACTGGAAAAGTGGGGCTGCATTGCCTGCGATCAGTTCACCAGTGACCGAGATTACTGGCAGAAAGCCGAGGCTGCCGCGGCAGGCAGCCCCAGCACCCTGAACATGATCCTGCCGGAGGTCTATCTGGAGGACGGCGATGCCGATGCACGCATTGAGAAGATCCATGCCACCATGGATGACTATGCCCGGAACGTGCTGACCCGCGCGGTGGACGGCTTTGTTTACGTGGAGCGCACCGAGCAGAGCGGCAAGGTGCGGCAGGGCCTTGTGGGCATGGTGGATCTGGAAGCCTACAGCTACCGCCGGGGCGAGAAATGCACGGTGCGCCCCAGCGAGAGCACCGTGGAAAGCCGCATCCCGCCCCGCATGAAGGTGCGCACCGGTGCCGCGCTGGAAACGCCTCACATCATGATGCTGGCGGACGACCCCGGCTGCACCCTCATCGAGCCGGTGGCGGCGCATAAAGCCGAACTGCCCAAGGTATACGAGGGTGAGCTGATGCTGAACGGCGGCCACATTGCGGGCTGGGCTGTGGAAGACCCTGCCCTCATTGCGCAGATCGAAGATGCGCTGGCTGTGCTGGGCAGTCAGGAAGAATTCGACAAAAAGTATCCGGATGCCACCCGCCGCGACCCGCTGACGCTGGCCGTGGGCGACGGCAACCACTCGCTGGCCACTGCAAAGGCCTGCTGGGAGGAGCTGAAAAAGACACTCACACCGGAGCAGGCAGCAAACCATCCGGCCCGCTGGTGTCTGGCCGAGGTGTGCAATGTGCACTCGCCTGCGATCGAGATCGAGCCGATCCACCGCGTGCTGTTCAATGTGGACTGCGCAGCGGTGCTGCTGAGCCTGATCACGTGGAGCGATTCCAATATGGCCGGCTGCAGCTTTGGCGGCAGCAAGCAGCAGCCCTTCACGCTGGCCGGGCCGCACATGTCCAACGTGCTCAGCTTTGAGGACCCAACCGCACCGCTGACCGTGGGCACCATTGACGAATTTATCGAATACTATCTTGAGCACCACAAGGAAGCCCGCGTGGACTATGTGCACGACGAGCCTGCTGTGCGCGCCCTGTGCAAAAAAGGTGCTGTGGCATTCCTGATGCCGCCGTTTGCCAAGAGTGACCTGTTCAAAGGCGTTGTGATGGGCGGCGTGCTGCCGCGCAAGACCTTCAGCATGGGCCACGCAGAAGAAAAGCGGTACTATGTGGAGTGCCGGAAAATTACGGAATAATTATTGGAGAACCATGACATTTAAAGAATTGAATCTGTCCGCCCCGCTTCTGCGCGCTGTGCAGGAGGCAGGCTATGAGACCCCGTCGCCCATTCAGGCGGCGGCGATCCCGCCGGTGCTGTCCGGCCGGGATCTGATGGGCTGCGCCCAGACCGGTACCGGCAAGACGGCTGCTTTTGCGCTGCCCATGCTGGACCGGCTCACGGCCAATGCGCCCCGCAGAAAGGGTGCCATCCGCGCCCTGATCCTGACCCCTACCCGTGAGCTTGCTTTGCAGATCGGCGAAAGCTTTGATGCCTACGGCAAGTATCTCAAGCTGCGCAGCACCGTCATTTTTGGCGGCGTGGGCCAGGCACCGCAGGTGGAAGCGCTGAAAAAGGGCGTGGACATCCTGATCGCCTGCCCGGGACGGCTCAACGACCTGATCGGTCAGGGATTTATCGATCTCTCAAACCTTGAGATCTTTGTGCTGGACGAAGCCGACCGGATGCTGGATATGGGCTTTGTGCACGATGTGAAGAAGGTGATCGCAAAGCTGCCCGGGGAGCGTCAGAACCTGATGTTCAGCGCCACCATGCCCACCGAGATCGAACAGCTGGCCGCAGGCATCCTGCGCAAGCCCGCCTTCGTCAAGGTGGACCCGGTGTCCAGCACCGTGGACCGCATCCAGCAGAGCCTGTACCATGTGGAAAAGGGCAACAAGAAATTCCTGCTGCCGTGGCTCATCAAGAACCTGCAGCCCCCGGTGGTGAACGCGCTGGTGTTCAGCCGCACCAAGCACGGCGCGGATAAAATTGCAAAAGACCTCACCAAGCAGGGCATCCCGGCGGCGGCCATCCATGGCAACAAGAGCCAGACCGCCCGCGTGACCGCGCTGGAAAACTTCAAGGCCGGTAAGACCAAGGTGCTGGTAGCCACCGATATCGCCGCCCGCGGCATCGATATCAGCGAGCTGTCCCATGTGTTCAACTACGACCTGCCCGAGGTACCGGAGACTTACGTGCACCGCATCGGCCGCACGGCCCGCGCCGGTGCCGACGGTCAGCTTCTGTGCACCTGAGGAGCAGGAGTATCTGGCAGGCATCGAAAAGTTGAACCGCCGCAAAATTCCTGTGGTGAGCGGCCACCCGTGGGACGGCGTGCCCGCGCCGGTGCGCCCGGAGCCGCCGGTGCGCGGCAAAAAGCCCAAGGCAGCCGCCGCTGAACCGGCAGAAAAGCCTGCCGCAAAGCAGCCGAAGCCCGCAAAGGCCGAAGCAAAAAACGCAAAACCTGAAAAAAAGGCTGCACCCGCACCCAAGGTGCAGGCAAAGCCCGCAAAAACCGAAAAAGAGGAACCATTCATGGATGATACCAAGCGTACTACCGGCGGACGCAGCAATGACCGCCGTTCCAATAATAACAGCCGCCCGCGCCGGGAGCAGAACGCTCCTGCCCGCGGCAGCAATGCGCAGCCCAAGTTTGACCCGCATTTTGTGAGTGCCCCGGAGGCCACTCCGCTGCGCCCGGCCAAAAAGACTCCGGCTGCACCCGCCGCCCCGGCCATCCGTACGGCTGCACAGCCTGCTCAGCAGAACAGCAGCATGCAAGGCCAGAAGAGCCGTCGCAATGACCGCAGCGACCGTCCGGCCCGCCAGAACAGCCAGCCTGCCGCCCAGAGCCAGAGCGCAGAGCAGGGCCGCGGTGCAAACAACGGCCAGCGCGGCCGTCAGAATGCGTCCCGCAATGCACAGCCTGCACCGGCCCGTGCCCCCAGAGCGGAGAGCAGCCGCCGCGGCCGTGCCGCTGCTGCAAGGGACGAAGACCCGGGCCTTATGCTCATCAGCCGTCGTCCGCCGCAGCAGAAGTTCACGAACTTTGAGGAGTATATGAACGCCCACGGCGGTGCAACTGCACCCATTGAGGACCACAGCGACGAAGTATGAGCAAAAATGAACCGTTTGCCCCATGGCAGTGCCCGCTGTGCGGGGAAAAACTGACCGGCGACAGCACCCTGAAATGCACAAAAGGCCACTGCTTTGACCGCGCCAAGGAGGGCTACTGGCATCTGCTGCCGGTGCAGAGCATGCGCACCAAGGCTCCCGGCGACAGCAAGGAGATGGTGGCCGCCCGCCGCGCGTTCCTGAATGCCGGATACTACGGCATCTTTGGCAAAGCGGTGGGTGAGCTGTGCGCAGAGTACGGCCAGCCTGCCAGCCCGGAGGCGGCGCTGCATCTGCTGGATGCAGGCTGCGGCGAGGGCTGGTACGACCGCTGCATCGCGCAGGCGCTTGCCGAAAAAGGCCGCCGGGTGCAGCTGGCGGGTTTTGATATCGCAAAGCCTGCGGTGCGCCTTGCGGCCAAGGCCCTGCCCACGGCACAGTATGCGGTGGCATCCAGCTTCAGCCAGCCGGTGCGCACCGGCTGGGCCGACCTGCTGCTGAACTGCTTTTCGCCCTTTGCACAGGAGGAATTCCTGCGGGTGCTGCGCCCGGGCGGACGGATGATCTATGTGGTGCCCGGTGCCGAACATCTGTACCAGATGAAGGCCGTGCTCTACGAAAAGCCCTATAAAAACCCGGTGCAGCAGATCGCCTATGACGGTTTTGCCGCCATTGGGGAACGGGAAGTGACCGGCCGCGTCACGGTGCCCCACGAACAGCTGGAAGCGCTGTTCGCCATGACACCCTATTACTGGAAAACGCCGCGCGGCGGGGCGGAGCGCCTTGCTGCGCTGTCCCAGCTGGAAACCGATATCTCGTTCCGGTTCCTTGTATTTGAAAAGCTGTAATGATAGCAGGTTGCGTTTTTAATGCACAAGCAACATCCGCAAACTGCATATCGCAAATATGCCGTTTTGATAGGCACTATTTTTGAAAATTGCGATAGAAAAACAGTCGTTTTTGTGCGGCCGTTTTTCTTATATTCTGTGCTATAATGAGAGCAGAAAATGCTGCGAGGTGACATTTATGCCTTTAAATAATCCTATCACATCGGCGCTTCTGGCCGACCCGGAAATTTTCCAGCAGAACCGTTTGCCCTTCCACGCTCATTTTGCAGACCAGACAAGCCCGGAAATGCCGCTGGCCGTCAGCTTGGATGGCGAATGGGCTTTCCACTATGCGGAAAACCTGACTGCGCCTTTCTCAGACTGGGACACCCTGACCGTGCCCGGCTTCATCCAAATGCAGAGCCTGCAAAAGCCCGGCCAGCCCTACGGCACGCCCCATTACGTCAACACCCAGTACCCGTGGGACGGCCATGAAAAGCTGCACCCCGATCAGATTCCGCAGGATTATAACCCCATCGGGGAATACCAGCGCAGTTTCACCCTGCCGGAAAGCTGGGCAAGCTGCTATCTGCGCCTGAACGGCGCGGACAGCGCTGCCGCCGTCTGGTGCAATGACGTTTACATCGGCTACACCGAGGATACCTTCACTCCCGCTGAATTTGACATGACCGCCGCCGTCCACCCCGGCGAAAATACCCTGACGGTACAGGTGTACCGTTTCTCCTCCGGCAGCTGGCTGGAGGATCAGGATTTCTGGCGCATGAGCGGCTTGTTCCGCTCTGTGGAGCTGTTCACAAAGCCGGAAATTCACCTCGAGGATGTCTTTGTGAAGCAGGATTTTGCCCCGGACTTTTCCAGTGCCACTGTCACCTTTGATTGCAAGGTCAGCGGCGCGGGCACCATCTCGGTGGTGTTTGACGGCGAGGAGCAGTCTGCTGAGGTGGGCGAACCTGCCGAATACGACAGCGGTGTGGTGTTCGGCAAGGGCGAGGCCGACCCGGACGTGGAAGAGGACGTGCAGGATGTCTCCTTCACCTTTACGGTGGAGCATCCCACCCTGTGGAGCGCCGAGCAGCCGAACCTGTACGAAGCAGAAATTGCCCTGCTGAACGAGGGTGCTCTCGTGGAGCGCACCGGATTGAAAGTCGGTCTGCGCAAATTTGAACTGAAAGACCGCCAGATGCTTTTGAACGGCCAGCGCATCGTGTTCAAGGGTGTCAACCGCCACGAGTGGAGCTGCCGCACCGGCCGCACCGTCAGCCGGGAAGAGATGCTGTGGGATGTAAAGAACCTGAAGGCCCACAACGTCAACGCCGTGCGCACCAGCCACTACCCCAACGACCCCTATTTCCTGTCCCTCTGCGATGAATACGGCCTGTATGTCATCGGGGAGACCAATCTGGAGACCCACGGCACATGGCAGAAGCTGGGTGCGGACGGCTCGGACGAGTGGACGCTGCCCGGTGCCCGCCCGGAGTGGCGGGAAAATGTGCTTGCCCGCGCCGAAGCCATGCTGGAACGGGACAAAAACCACCCGGCCATCCTCATTTGGTCTTGCGGCAACGAGAGCCACGGCGGCAAGACCCTGTGGGAGATGAGCGAGTATTTCCGCAACACCGACCCCAGCCGCCTTGTGCACTACGAGGGCATTTTCTGGAACCGGGAGTACCCCGCCACCTCCGATATGGAAAGCCAGATGTATCCGTCTGTAGAAGCAATCAAAGAGTTCCTGGCAAAGGATGACAGCAAACCGTTTATCTGCTGTGAGTATACACATGCCATGGGAAATTCCTGCGGTGCCATGCACAAATATACTGACCTGACAGATACAGAGCCTAAATATCAGGGTGGATTTATCTGGGATTACATTGACCAGTCTATTTATAAGAAAGACCGCTATGGAAAAGAGTTCCAGGCATATGGCGGCGATTTCGGAGAACGTCCTACAGACTACAATTTCAGCGGCAACGGAATCGCATATGGCGGTGACAGAGAACCATCTCCGAAGATGCAGGAAGTGAAATTCAACTATCAGAATATCTCAATCCAGATTCAGGATGACCAGTTTACTGTTATCAATAAGAATCTTTTCACAAATACAGACGTGTACGATTGTAAGATTAGTCTGACACTTGATGGCAGGCAGATTGCAGATACAAAGGTGGATATCGGAGTAGAACCGTTGAGTCAGCAGACTTATCAGCTTCCACGTTGGAGATATCTGACACCATGGAGCAAGTAAGAACCCTGGATGGCAACAGATGCCGGAGAATATGTTGTAACAGTTTCCTTTGTATTAAAGGAAGATACACTCTGGGCACAGCGTGGTCATGAGGTAGCTTTCGGACAGGGTATCTACGAGATAGAAGCACCCCAGCAGAGAAAAGCCCCGTCCTATATGAAGGTTACAGATGGTACTTACAACTTAGGTATTAAGGGTGAACATTTTGAAGTGCTCTTTGATAAAGGTGGAAAAGGACTGGTTTCCTATGTATATGGAGGCAGAGAAATGATCAAGGCTATCCCGAAGCCTAACTTCTGGAGAGCGCCGACAGATAATGATAACGGCAATCAGATGCCTTTCCGTTATGCACAGTGGAAGCTGGCAAGTATGTATCAGCTAAACGGTATACCTGGTTCTAAGGAGCCAAATCCGGTGATTGTGCAGGATGCAGATAAGGTAACAGTAACTTACACATATTATCTGCCGACAACACCTGAGTCATCCTGTGAAGTGGCATACACTGTTACAGGAGACGGCACTGTACACACAGCGTTAAGCTATAATCCACCAAAGGGAATACATGATATGCCTGAATTTGGTATGTTATTCAAATTTGATGCAGATTATGAGAACCTGACCTGGTATGGATATGGACCGGCAGAGACTTACTGTGACCGTGAAAGAGGCGGTAAGCTTGGCATCCATCACAATAAGGTTGCTGATAATATCGCACAGTACCTGGTTCCACAGGAATGTGGCAATCATACCCATGTAAGACGTGCAAGTGTCACGGATAATCTGGGCAGAGGTATGGAATTTAGCGGTAAGGAATTGAGCTTTAGTGCACTTCCCTATACACCACATGAGCTGGAGAATGCAATGCACAGCTATGAACTGCCGCCTGTCTACTACACAGTAGTCAGAGTTGCCTTACAGCAGATGGGTGTAGCCGGTGATGACAGCTGGGGAGCAAGGACTCATGAAGAATATCTGATTGATGTGACCAGACCGCTTAAACTGGAATTTGATTTTAAGGGCATCTGATGCTCTTTAAAATATAGAAGAAGTAATCAACGCCGCAACAGCGGCACCACATAAAAGGAGGTAGAACAGTGGATAAATTTGTAGTAAACATTATTCATCGTCCGGAGATGGTTCCTGAGTATGCAGAGAAGGTAACCGGACACGGCAAAGCAGAGGACATTGGAAGAAAGGCACTCTTAACAGAAAGTCTTGATATTTTCAAGACACAGCAGGAATGTGCGCATAAGAACGGTCTGAAGACAACCATTCAGATGACATATGCCAGCCTTTTCAATGATGAAGCGTGAGAAGTACAAGACCAAGGATTTCTGTATCTGGATGTTCTCTATGGAAGACAAGATGTCTATCGTGGATGATGTATTCGGCAAATTCCATGAAAGATTCGGCTTCTATCCGGAATCAACAGGTTCCTACTATATGGATGCTGATCTGACTAACTATATTAAGAGTAAATATCCTATGGTAAAATGTGCAGTTGCTACATGTTGGGAAGAAGGACCTAAGGCTTATCATACCTGTAACAACTCATGGTATACCTTCATGGATGGCGGCCCATGGGCTCCATGGATTCCTTCCAAGCAGAATACACATGCACCTGCTGCCAATGAAGCAGAAGATTCCGGTATTGTAGCAATCCCTCATCTGTCAAGAGACCTGATCGCATGCTATGATGGTAATGGATCTAACTTTGGTACACATCCACAGAACGTACTTCGTGGTATGATCTATGATTCCAAGACTTGGGATTTCCCATATCTCTATAACCTGATCGATCAGTACAGAGATCTGGAGAAGTACAACAACGGTTATGCATATAACATGATGTTCGTTGGACCAGGCTGGATGAATAAGATGGGACGTTGGGAAGCTCCTTATGAGTTACTGCTCAAGTCTTATGAAGAAGGCTGCGAATATTATGGTAAGCTCAAGAAGGAAGGCAAGCTCGTTGATATGACAATGTCCGAGTTCGCTGATTACTACA
>OHBP01000502.1_pt1 | contig 19693 bp, 20 predicted proteins | sample 1577471 | NCBI WGS metagenome assembly OHBP01 (sample SAMEA3879503, study PRJEB24766) | human gut metagenome | biome: human-associated habitat; feature: feces | place: USA | collected 1985/1987
CATATATTAACCGGTTATTACTAAATAAATTACAAAACAACAGACAGAATACAATAATATTAACCCATATACTTTAGTATACCAATATATAAAATAAAAATAAGGCGAATAATTTAAAAATATACACTAATGAAGCAGGATTTATTAAAAGAAATGGAAACCGGGAGCAAGAATGCACTCTTAAAAAAAAGGATCATCACACATTATATATATAATGGAAGCTCCACTATTACTGATTTGGCCAAGGAACTTGACCTAAGTGTGCCCACAATTACCAAATTTATCAATGAAATGTGTGAGGACAACTATATAAATGACTATGGAAAACTGGAGACTAGTAGCGGCCGTCACCCAAGCCTATACGGGCTCAACCCAGAATCAGGATACTTCATTGGGGTGGACATTAAAAAATTTGCCATAAACATAGGACTAATCAATTTCAAGGGAGATATGGTGGAAATCAGGATGAACATACCGTACAAGTTCGAAAATACACAAGAGGCTTTGGAAGAACTATGTGCACTCATTCGAGGCTTCATAAAGGAAACAGAAATCAATGACAAGAAGATAATGAACATCTGCATCAACATCTCTGGAAGAGTAAATCCGGAATCAGGATACAGTTTCAGTATGTTCAACTTTTCAGAGCGTCCTTTGGCAGATGTGCTGAATGAAAAAATAGGGTACCCAGTCTGTATAGACAACGACACAAGGGCCATGACCTATGGAGAACATATGCAAGGATGCGTCAAAGGGGAAAAAGACATCATCTTTGTCAATATAAGCTGGGGACTTGGAATTGGCATCATCATAGACGGGAAGGTATACACGGGAAAATCCGGATTTTCCGGAGAATTCGGGCACGTCAATGTATTCGACAATGAAATACTGTGCCATTGCGGCAAAAAAGGATGCCTGGAAACGGAAGCCTCAGGTTCGGCACTGCACCGCATCCTATTGGAAAGAATCGGTAAAGGAGAAAGTTCCATACTGTCAAAACGAACTATAGAAAATCCACCCACATTGGACGAAATCATCACTGCAGTCAATAAAGAGGATTTGCTATGTATTGAGATAGTGGAAGAAATAGGCCAAAAGTTGGGAAGGCAAATAGCAGGACTGATCAGCATATTCAATCCGGAACTGGTAATAATCGGAGGCACATTATCATCGACGGGAGACTATATAGTACAGCCAATCAAAACGGCAATAAGGAAATACTCATTGAATCTGGTCAACAAAGACGCCACGGTGACTGTTTCCAAGTTAAAAGACAAGGCTGGTGTAGTTGGAGCCTGCATGCTGGCACGGAGCAGAATGTTCGAAATTTAAGACGACCGTTGCCATCATAATGGAAATGACAAGACTTACACCAAAAACACAATTATTATATATAAAAAAGCGAATCTGTAATTGGTTACTGATAAAAAGACAGAATAAATTAGTATCATGATAACCGATTTCCAGTATTGCCCTACATTGAATTCAAGAATGCAAATAATTAAACTATCAATTAAAGAGAAGATGGAATCTATAGGGTATACTCGGAGATATTACGAGCATAACGAAGATTAGGAAAGTTACACTTCTAGAGTAGGAACAGAAAAGCAGAAAGAAGAATCGGCTAATCCCGAATTCTCCAACATAAAAAATAAAAAGTCGAAAGAAAGCTGTCTCAAATAAAATGTACTCCAAAGGTTAGATAAAAAACTTTTGGAGTACATTTTTCAACATATTTCTCTTTGTTTTCTTACTCCTAAGCATTGTTTTTTTCTGTCATTAGTGCATCAACCATACATAACCAATCAGAAATAGCAGTATCGACACAAGATTCTGACAAAACCTAGTCAAGAAAGAAGTAACGACAGATGCTATCTTCAAGAGGTCTTCCGCTACCATTATCTGGCATAGCATCTTATCAATCAATGAAAATCAGTAATATTTTCACCATAAACACTGTTCCTTCGAAGGATATTGCAGATACATAATTTTCGGATCCGACATCTACAGAAGACCTATAGACAAGTTTACATGCAATGGGAGCTTGTACCGGAAGAAAAATCATAAGAAGCTGAAGAAATCGAAATTCTATAACCATAATCGGTGGGAGCACCGTCTTGGCTTAATAAAATTACAAGAAAGTCCAGCGTCGGGAACTATGGCATTACAAATATTCGAGCTGAATATCGTCTTACTCCGGAGTTACAATATCTCCAGAAACTGAGAAATAAGAGTTTCCTAAAGTTATTGACATAGCTGTCTGGTTCTGTCAGCCGACAACCGACACACACCACTTATTTTTTACATTTCACTATTCTAGACTGTTCTCTACTCCAGTGGAAAGTTTTATCTGTCTATTCCTGACGCGTACTACAAAAAAGTTCTGTCAGTTTCTCGGATTTGAATTTTCCAAGGTTGAAATTGCATCCGATTCCGTTGATGAAAACCATGCATTCATAAACTGGTTTTTAGTAACGGATCCAACTAATTCATAGCCCTTTGAGAATATACTAGAACAAAACTTTTCACTTTCAAACAAATATCGTATTTTTGCCCCAACTTTCTAAAAACATCCCATCTATGGATACCATACAAATAAAAGACAAGATGTTCACAGTCTCCATCAAGGAGCAGGACATACTGAAAGAAGTAACCCGTGTAGCGAACGAAATCAACCGCGACCTGGCAGGAAAGAATCCTCTATTCCTCAGCGTACTGAACGGTTCGTTCATGTTTACCTCCGATTTGCTGAAACGAATCACGATTCCCTGCGAAATTTCGTTTGTCAAATTGGCATCTTATCAAGGAGTATCCTCTACCGGGGTAATCAAGGAAGTAATAGGCATCAATGAAGACCTCACAGACCGTACAGTGGTCATTGTAGAGGATATCGTAGATACGGGACTCACCATGCAACGCTTACTGGACACCCTCGGCACTCGCGGTCCCAGGGAGATTCATATTGCCTCTCTACTGGTGAAACCCGATAAGCTGAAAGTTGATTTGAACATAGAATATGTGGCCATGAATATTCCGAACGATTTCATCGTGGGCTACGGGTTGGATTATGACGGCTTCGGGCGCAACTATCCCGACATTTATACTGTAGTAGACTGATACAGACATAATATAGTAAATCATTAAATAATAACTAAGCAAATGTTGAACATTGTAATTTTTGGTGCTCCCGGTTCAGGTAAGGGAACACAAAGTGAAAAGATTGTAGAAAAGTATGGCATCAACCACATCTCTACCGGAGACGTGCTCCGTGCTGAAATGAAAAACGGTACAGAACTGGGCAAGACTGCTAAAGGTTATATCGACCAGGGCCAGTTGATTCCCGATGAGTTGATGATTGATATTCTGGCAAGCGTATTCGACAGCTTCAAGGATAGCAAAGGCGTGATTTTCGACGGCTTCCCCAGAACAATCGCCCAGGCTGAAGCATTAAAGAAGATGCTCGCCGAACGCGGACAGGAAGTCAGCGTAATGCTCGACCTCGACGTGCCCGAAGAAGAACTGATGAAACGCCTTATCAAGCGCGGACAAGAATCAGGACGTGCAGACGACAATGAAGAGACAATCAAGAAGCGTCTGGTGGTTTACCACTCACAGACAGCTCCGCTGATTGACTGGTACAAGCAGGACGGCAAATACCAACACATCCAGGGCTTCGGCGTATTGGAAGAAATCTTTGCCGATGTTTGCAAGGCTATTGACGCAGTGAAATAACAATAAAACAGAATATGGCTGAATCGAATTTTGTTGACTACGTAAAAATATATTGCCGCTCCGGAAAGGGCGGACGAGGTTCTACGCATATGCGGCGTGAGAAATACATACCCAACGGAGGCCCCGACGGAGGTGACGGAGGACGAGGAGGCCATGTCATCCTGCGGGGTAACCGCAACTACTGGACGCTACTCCATCTGAAGTACGATCGCCACATCCTGGCAGGTCACGGAGAATCCGGTTCCAAGAACCGCAGTTTCGGGAAAGACGGAGCGGACAAGGTGATTGAAGTGCCCTGCGGCACGGTGGTGTACAACGCCGAAACGGGTGAATATATCTGCGACGTCACCGAGCACGAACAAGAAGTCATCCTGCTGAAAGGCGGACGCGGAGGTCTGGGCAACTGGCACTTCAAAACCGCCACACGCCAGGCTCCCCGCTTTGCACAACCGGGCGAACCGATGCAGGAAATGACAGTAATCATGGAGCTGAAACTCTTGGCAGACGTAGGTCTGGTAGGCTTCCCGAATGCCGGAAAATCAACCTTGCTTGCTTCCGTATCTGCCGCCAAGCCCAAGATAGCCAACTATCCCTTCACCACATTGGAACCCAACCTGGGTATTGTTTCTTACCGTGACAGCAAGTCGTTTGTCATGGCGGACATTCCCGGTATCATTGAAGGAGCCAGTGCAGGAAAAGGTTTGGGATTGCGCTTTCTGCGCCATATCGAGCGTAATTCTCTGTTGCTCTTCATGGTGCCTGCCGACAGCGATGATATCCGGAAAGAATATGAAATCCTGTTGAATGAGCTGAGCACTTTCAATCCTGAAATGCTGGACAAACAACGGGTACTTGCCATCACCAAGAGCGATATGCTCGATCAGGAATTGATGGACGAAATAGAGCCTACACTCCCTGCAAACGTTCCGCATGTATTCATTTCCTCCATTACCGGCATGGGACTTTCCGTGCTGAAAGATATTCTTTGGGAAGAGTTGAATAAGGATAGCAACAAAATAGAAGCTATCGTTCACCGCCCGAAGGATGTAAGCAAACTCCAGCAAGAGTTGAAAGACATGGGTGAGGATGAGGACCTCAGCTATGAATATGTGGAAGATGACGAGGACGTGGAAGACCTGGAAGACTTTGAGTATGAGGAAGAGGACTGGGAGGATGACAAGCAATGATTGCTCTGACAGAAGATAAACGAATGTTGGGATACGGGGTTATGACACCGTACTCCAACATTTTTTGTTTCGCAACTACCCGTCGGGGAGGTTTCAGCAAGGGAGATTATGCCTCTTTCAACTGTACGCCTTACACGGGGGATGATGCAGAATCTGTCCGTCGCAATCAAGAACTACTCTGCAACTCCATGCCTCAACAGCCTAAAGAATTAGTCATTCCGTTCCAGACACATGGTACAAAAGTGGAGGTGATTGATGAAAAGTATCTCAATGCCACATCTGACGAGCGAACGGTCATGCTGCAAGGGGTGGATGCACTAATCACAAAGGAACCGGGTTGCTGCATTTGCATTTCTACGGCAGACTGTATTCCTATCCTGTTGTATGATCGCAAAAACCAAGTGGTAGCCGCCGCCCATGCGGGTTGGCGGGGAACGGTGAATTACATAGCCGGACACACTCTCGACAGGATGCGGGCACTCTACGGAACCGATGGAAAAGATGTAATCGCTTGTATCGGCCCCGGCATATCCTTGCCTTCTTTTGAAGTAGGAGAAGAAGTGTACGAAGCTTTCCGCATGAACGGTTTTGCAATGGATTATATATCAGAATGGAAACAGGAAACACATAAGCATCATATAGACCTGTGGGCTGCGAACCGGATGCAGTTGCTCGACTTCGGTGTACCCGGCGAGCAAATAGAAACATCTGGCATTTGTACCTATATGAGACATGAAGAATTTTTCTCGGCAAGACGGCTGGGGATTAAATCAGGACGTATACTATCGGGAATTATGATAGTAGACACAAAACCATAACTTTTTAATATGAAGAACATTTTGTCCAAAGGGCAACTATCGATTCTCATTGTACTGGGAATTTTGATTCTTGACCAAGTCATAAAGATTGAAGTTAAAACGAATATGTTTTATAATGAAAGCATTCATATCACGGATTGGTTTTATCTTCGCTTTATAGAAAATCCCGGTATGGCTTTCGGTATGCAGATAGTGCCTAAAGCCATTCAGACTATTGCCCGCACAATATTTGCCATCGCGATTGGATGGTATATCGTCATACTTATTAAAGCTAAATATAAGCGTGGCTATATTGCATGTATTTCATTGATACTGGCAGGAGCTATCGGGAATATCATCGACAGCATATTCTATGGCGTTATTTTCAGCAAGAGTACACCCACCGAGATTTCTACTTTCGTACCTATAGGGGAAGGATATACCGGTTGGCTGCATGGAAAAGTGGTCGATATGTTCTACTTTCCTCTTTTTGAGTTTAACTGGCCAAGCTGGATGCCATTTATAGGAGGGGACAATTTTGTATTCTTCAGTCCGGTATTCAATTTAGCGGATGCTGCCATCAGTTGCGGAGTGATTATCTTATTTTTGTTTTACATGAAAAGTTTAAATAGTAGTTTTAGTTTATGTACCAGATCACCGTATCAGAAGAAATAAAAAATGCCTGCCCCATCTTCAAAGGTGCAGCCGTCTATGCAGAAGTTACCAATACAGCCTTTTGCGAAGGACTTTGGGAAGAAATCAATACTTTCACCCAGGAACTGACTTCCACTACCCAGCCGGAGGACATCAAACTGCAACCCGCCATTGCAGCTACCCGGGAAGCTTATAAACGTTGCGGTAAAGACCCCAGCCGTTACCGTCCTTCTGCCGAAGCCTTGCGCCGCCGTCTGATGCGCGGAATTGCCCTTTACCAAATAGATACATTGGTTGACCTGATTAATCTGGTATCCCTGCGCACCGGTTATTCCATCGGTGGTTTCGACGCGGACAAGATACAGGGCACTGACCTCAAACTGGGAGTTGGACGCGCCGAAGAACCATTCGAAGGTATCGGACGGGGCGTGCTGAACATCGAAGGACTTCCGGTCTATCGCGATGCCGTAGGTGGTATCGGTACTCCTACCAGCGACAACGAACGTACTAAAATGGATTTAGACACCCAGCATATCCTTGCCATCGTCAATGGTTACAGCGGACAGGAAGGTCTGCGGGAAGCTGCCGAGATGATACAGGAATTACTGAAAAAATATACTTCTTCGAATGGAGGAGAAATTATCTATTTTGAATAACGAGAAGGACCTTTAATCATGAACATATTCTTTCTGCTACTGTCATTCGCACTGGCTTATACTCCGCCTGAAGAGAAACCGAGCTTCTCGCAAATGGAAATCAATCATATCCGGGTTACTACACCGGGGCTTTTCGATAATGAAAAATTGTTAGAATTGCATCTGGAGCAAATACCTGATACTGCCTATTGCTTTCCACTTCCCGGAGGAAAAGTGATTTCTCCTTACGGACGTGGTGGTGGCCGTCACTCGGGCATTGATATCAAGACTTGTGCCAAAGACACGATACGCAGTGCTTTCGATGGCATTGTACGTATGTCGAAGCCTTACAGTGCTTACGGCAACGTAATCGTTGTGCGCCATTCTTCGGGATTGGAAACGATATACAGCCATAATTTTAAGAATCTTGTTCAGAGTGGTGACGTCGTTAAGGCCGGACAACCCATTGCACTGACCGGACGTACCGGACGGGCCAGCACCGAACACCTTCATTTTGAAACCCGCATCAACGGACAGCATTTCAACCCCAATCTCATTTTCGATTTCAAAGAAAGGACACTCCGCAAAGAGTGTATTCACTGCACCAAGAATGGAAAAGGCGTCATCGTGAAGCCTGCAACAAAAAAAACAGCCGGAACCAGCTAAGTATCCAAACGTTTCACTAAATTTGCAACTGTTTTACCTATAAAACGACATGAACTTATAAACAATTCAATGATAGAAAAACTGATTGTTCTTGAGGATATCGACCCGGTTATCTTTTACGGTGTGAATAACGCCAATATGCAGTTGATAAAAGCTTTGTACCCCAAACTGCGCATTGTTGCACGCGGCAATGTCATCAAAGTGTTGGGAGATGAAGAAGAGATGTGCGCATTCGAAGAAAACATTACCAAGCTGGAAAAATACTGCGCCGAATACAACTCATTGAAAGAAGAGGTGATCATCGACATCATCAAAGGAAATGCACCGCAAGCAGAAAAGTCGGGTAACGTCATCGTATTCAGCGTGATAGGCAAACCGATCATCCCCCGCAGTGAAAATCAGCTTAAACTGGTAGAAGGTTTCGCCAAGAACGACATGGTATTTGCCATAGGTCCTGCCGGTTCGGGAAAGACGTATACTGCCATTGCCCTTGCCGTACGTGCCCTCAAAAATAAAGAGATCAAGAAAATCATCCTCAGTCGCCCCGCCGTGGAAGCCGGTGAGAAGCTTGGATTCCTGCCCGGTGACATGAAGGATAAGATAGACCCGTATCTGCAACCGTTGTATGATGCCTTGCAGGATATGATTCCGGCTGCCAAGCTGAAAGAATACATGGAACTGAATATCATTCAGATTGCTCCCCTCGCCTTTATGCGCGGAAGGACGTTGAATGACGCAGTCGTAATTCTGGATGAAGCGCAGAACACCACTACCCAGCAGATCAAGATGTTCCTCACCCGTATGGGTATGAATACCAAGATGATCGTAACGGGAGATATGACACAGATCGACCTGCCCTCTTCCCAAACTTCGGGACTGGTACAGGCTCTCCGCATCCTGAAAGGTGTGAAAGGCATCAGCTTTGTGGAACTGAACAAGAAAGATATTGTGCGTCACCAATTGGTAACCCGCATTGTAGATGCTTACGAGAAATTTGATAAGGAAACCAAAGCCGAACGGGAAAAAAGAAAACTCACCACAGGGTAACACCGAGTCTCACAGAGCAGAAAAGAACTCTGTGAGACTCGGTGTCACTCTGTGGTGAAAACCATAGAAAATATCCAAATCATAAATATAACAATGATGAAAGCATTAACAAAAACTGATTTCAATTTTCCGGGACAGAAAAGTGTGTACCACGGAAAAGTACGCGATGTTTATAACATCAATGGTGAAAAGCTGGTTATGGTAGCAACCGACCGTATCTCTGCATTCGACGTTGTTTTGCCGAAAGGTATTCCTTTCAAAGGACAAATGCTGAATCAGATTGCAGCCAAATTCCTGGATGCTACTACTGACATTTGCCCTAACTGGAAGACAGCTACACCCGACCCGATGGTAACGGTAGGTGTGATGTGCGAAGGTTTCCCCATCGAAATGATTGTACGCGGTTATCTTTGCGGTAGCGCATGGCGTACTTACAAAAGCGGTGTACGCGAAATCTGTGGTGTGAAGTTGCCCGAAGGAATGAAGGAAAACCAGAAGTTCCCCGAACCCATCATCACCCCGACTACGAAAGCTGAAATCGGTGAACACGACGCAGACATTTCAAAAGAAGAAATCCTTGCTAAAGGTCTGGCTACTCCCGAAGAATATGCCATATTGGAAAAATACACCATGGCACTCTTCAACAGAGGAACCGAGATCGCGGCAGAACGTGGTCTGATTCTGGTAGATACGAAATATGAATTCGGTAAGCACAACGGTACTATTTACCTGATGGACGAAATCCATACACCGGACTCCAGCCGCTACTTCTACTCTGAAGGTTATCAAGAACGCTTTGAAAAAGGCGAAGCACAGAAGCAACTTTCTAAAGAATTCGTTCGCGAATGGTTGATGGACAATGGTTTCCAGGGCAAGGAAGGACAACAAGTTCCGGAAATGACAGACGAAATAGTAGCATCCATCAGTGAGCGTTACATTGAACTGTACGAGCATATCACCGGAGAGCAATTCGTGAAAGAAGATACCAGCAACATTGCTTCACGCATTGAAAAGAACGTAACGGAATACTTAAATAAGTGATAAACGGTTTAGTGATAAGTGATTAGTAGATTTATTAATCACTTATCACTAACCACTAAACACTATCAACATGGATTATCCCCAGGAACATATCAAACCTTACGGTGAAGACGGAAAGAAGAGTGAACAGGTAGAAGAAATGTTCGACAACATTGCTCCTGCTTATGATAAGCTGAACCATACACTTTCATTAGGCATCGACCGCAGTTGGCGCCGGAAAGCGATCAATTGGTTAAAGCCTTTCCAACCGAAGCGCATCATGGACGTAGCCACCGGTACAGGTGACTTTGCCATTCTTGCCTGCCGCGAGTTGCAGCCTGACGAACTGATAGGCACCGACATCTCAGAGGGAATGATGGACGTGGGACGTAATAAAGTAAAACAGGCGCACCTCTCGGACAAAATATCCTTTGCCCGGGAGGACTGCACCTCTCTCTCATTTGCCGATGACACGTTCGATGCTGTAATCGTAGCGTTTGGTATCCGCAACTTCGAAGGGTTGGACAAAGGGTTGGCGGAAATGTGCCGCGTGCTGAAAACCGGAGGACATCTCGTCATCCTGGAACTCTCCACACCGGACCGTTTTCCGATGAAACAGCTTTTCACCATCTACTCCAAAGTAGTCATCCCCCTGCTCGGCAAATGCCTGTCAAAAGACAATAGTGCTTACACCTACCTGCCCCAAAGCATCCGTGCTTTCCCGCAAGGCGAAGTGATGCAGGAAGTTATTCGCAAAGCAGGTTTCAGTCAGGTTAATTTCCGCAGACTGACATTCGGTATATGCACTCTTTATACTGCGACTAAATAGAGTGATAAAGTGATAGAGTGATAAGTGATATCACCCCACCTTATATATATTAACGTTAGCACACTAAGAGAATTATGCAGAAATACGGTTTAATAGGCTATCCGCTGAGACATTCGTTTTCCATCGGATATTTCAATGAAAAGTTCAAATCGGAGAATATCGACGCCGAATATGTAAACTTTGAGATACCCAACATCAATGACTTTATGGAAGTCATAGAGGAAAATCCCAACCTCTGCGGACTTAATGTGACCATCCCGTACAAGGAGCAGGTCATCCCCTTTCTTGACGAACTGGACAAAGATACCGCAAAGATCGGCGCAGTGAACGTCATCAAAATCATCCGCCAGCCGAAGGGAAAAGTAAAGCTTGTCGGCTATAACTCGGATATCATAGGTTTTACACAGTCCATTGAGCCTTTACTGCAACCCCATCACAAGAAAGCGCTGATTCTGGGTACAGGCGGTGCATCCAAAGCCATCTATCGCGGACTGGCTAATCTGGGCATCGAAAGCGTATTCGTATCGCGTACGAAAAAGGAATCGTCTTACCTCACTTATGACGAACTGACACCGGAGATCATGCAGGAATATACTATTATCGTAAACTGTACACCCGTAGGCATGTATCCTAAGGTGGATTTCTGTCCGGATATTCCTTATGATCAATTAACTCCCAACCATTTACTCTACGATTTGTTATATAATCCCAATGAAACCCTTTTCATGAAAAAGGGAGAGGCTCACGGCGCCGTTACTAAAAACGGACTGGAAATGCTGTTATTGCAAGCATTTGCCGCATGGGAAATATGGAACAAATAGAGTGAAAGGAAGGAAAGATGAAGAAAGGTATCAAGTACAGTCTGCTCGGACTGTTAGCAGTTATCATTATTGCCCTCACAGGTGCGAGTTTCTACATGCTCGGCTACTCGCTGAGACCGGAGCACAACAAAGGGAAAGATATTCCCGGCTCCTACGAGTATATGCTCAGCGAGTACCCGCAAATCAAGCCTTGGATAGATAGTTTGCAAACTGTCGGTGCTTTACGGGATACCTTTATTATCAACCCTGAAGGGGTGCAACTGCATGCCATTTACGCAGCCGCTCCCGAACCCACCCACAAAACAGCCGTCATCGTGCATGGTTATACGGACGATTGCATCCGTATGCTGATGATAGGTTACCTTTACAACAAAGATTTAAAGTATAACATTCTGCTGCCCGACCTGCAGAATCAGGGATTAAGCGGAGGTTCTGCCATTCAAATGGGTTGGAAAGACCGGCTGGACGTATTGCGCTGGATGGACATTGCCAACGATATTTACGGCGGAAATACCCAGATGGTAGTACATGGCATCTCTATGGGTGCCGCCACCACTATGATGGTATCCGGTGAGCCTCAACAACCTTTTGTGAAATGTTTTGTGGAAGATTGCGGTTATACCAGCGTATGGGACGAATTCTCCTACGAGTTGAAAGGGCAGTTCGGGCTGCCTCCTTTCCCGTTGATGTACACCACCAGTTGGCTGTGCAACGTGAAATACGGCTGGAACTTCAAGGAAGCTTCTTCGCTGAATCAGGTCAGGAAATGCAAACTGCCGATGTTCTTCATTCATGGCGATGCAGATACATACGTACCCACCTGGATGGTATATCCCCTCTACGAGGCAAAATCGGAACCTAAAGAATTGTGGCTTGCCCCCGGTGCCACACACGCCATGTCCTACAAGGATCACCCGGAGGAATACACCGAACGTGTGAAGAATTTCGTAGGAAAATACATCTATTGATGTGATTTTTCCTATATTCGCCACACAAATACATTAGTATGAAAAGATTAATCTCCATAAGTTTATTCCTATGCCTGCTGCTATCCATGCAGGCACAGAAGGTCTATACTACAGACAATATCCCCAAAGTACATCTTCAGAACAAAATGCGCTATGTCTGCAATCCGGACGGCATCCTCTCTCAGGCTGCCTGCGACAGCATCGACCGTATGCTGTATGCATTGGAACAACAGACCGGCATTGAGACAGTAGTTGCCGTAGTTCCGTCTATCGGCAATGATGATTGCTTTGACTTTGCACACCGCCTGCTCAATGAATGGGGTGTGGGAAAGAAAGGAAAAAATAATGGTCTGGTCATTCTTCTGGTGACCGACCAACGCTGCATCCAGTTTTATACGGGATACGGCTTGGAAGGGGACCTTCCTGATGCCATCTGCAAACGCATACAGACCAAATACATGATTCCCTATCTGAAAGACGGTAATTGGGATGCCGGAATGGTAGCGGGTGTAAAGGCAGTCTGTTCACGTCTTGACGGCACTATGGTGAATGACACGGAAGAGGAGGATGACCTCTCCGTAGGAGGTATCCTACTGGGGCTTATCGGTTTCCTCGCAGTGGCATCTATTATAGGTATCCTTGCCCAACGCGCTGCCAACAAATGCCCCAACTGCGGACAACATAAATTGCAACGTAGCAGCAGCGTACTCATCTCACGCCGCAATGGAGTGAAAACGGAAGATGTGACCTACACCTGCCGCAATTGCGGACATAAAGTAGTGCGCCGCCAGCAGTCATACGATGAAAATTACCGGGGAGGAGGCGGAGGTGGTCCGGTCATCTTCAGTGGTGGAGGTCTCTTCGGCGGAGGTGGCGGAGGAGGCTTCAGCGGCGGCAGCTTCGGAGGCGGTATGGGAGGTGGCGGTGGAGCCGGTTCCCGGTTCTAACGCCGAGGATGTGTCATCTGTGTGCCATCAACCGTTTTGACACACCTTCGAGGATACTGGAAGAAAATAAAACGTTTACATAGAATATAATTAAATGATTAATAACTGCCTTCCCCTCCTCCCCTCTCTCTATCGGAGAGGAATCGGAGGTGAGGCCTAAAAATGAAAAGTATGAAGAAATCAACCATTATCATTATCGTTGTTATAGCTCTTCTCGCCATTTGGGGGGTAACTGGCTATAACGGACTCGTAACCATGGACGAAAATGTCAGCGGACAATGGTCGAACGTAGAAACCCAATACCAACGCCGTGCCGACCTGATTCCGAACTTGGTGAATACCGTGAAAGGATATGCCACGCACGAGAAGGAAACACTGGAAGGTGTAGTAGAAGCCCGCAGAAAAGCCACTCAAATCAAAGTGGATGCGGCAGACCTTACTCCGGAAAAGCTGGCTGAATATCAGAAAGCACAAGGTGCGGTGACTTCCGCCCTCGGTAAATTGCTTGCCATCACGGAGAACTATCCGGACTTGAAAGCAAATCAGAATTTCCTGGAACTGCAGGCACAGCTGGAAGGTACGGAAAACCGTATCAACGTAGCACGTACCAACTTCAACAATGCAGCCAAGAACTTCAATACAGCCATTCGCCGTTTCCCCAAGAATATCCTTGCCGGTCTCTTCGGTTTTGAGAAACGAGCTTATTTCGAAGCGGCAGAAGGAGCGGAACAAGCTCCCCAGGTACAATTCTGATAAATACACAACTCTATAGCGAGGCACAAAGGCGAGAAACTTTGTGCCTCGCTTTGTGTTGTAGAAGATTAGATGTATCTTTGCACATTCAATTGAACAAACCTATTATCTCATGAGTAATCAACGATACATGATGCGAGGCGTCAGCGCATCAAAGGAAGATGTGCACAACGCCATCAAGAATATCGACAAAGGTATTTTCCCGCAGGCTTTCTGCAAAATTATCCCCGACATTTTGGGCGGTGACCCGGAGTATTGCAACATTATGCATGCCGATGGAGCAGGCACCAAGTCCAGTCTTGCCTATATGTACTGGAAGGAAACCGGCGACCTGGGTGTGTGGAAAGGCATTGCACAAGATGCACTGATTATGAACATCGACGACCTGCTTTGTGTGGGTGCGGTAGACAACATTCTGGTATCTTCCACCATCGGACGCAACAAGCTGCTCATTCCCGGCGAAGTAATCTCCGCCATCATCAACGGTACGGACGAACTGCTTGCCGAACTCCGTGAAATGGGTGTAGGCGTTTATGCCACCGGTGGCGAAACAGCCGACGTGGGCGACCTTGTACGTACCATTATCGTAGACTCGACAGTGACCTGCCGCATGAAGCGCTCAGATGTTATAGACAATGCCAATATCCGTCCGGGCGATGTGATTGTAGGTCTGGCATCTTACGGAAAGGCTACTTATGAGAAAGAATACAATGGCGGTATGGGCAGTAACGGACTGACCAGCGCACGCCACGATGTATTCTCCAAATACCTGGCAGAGAAATACCCTGAAAGCTATGACAAGGCTGTACCCGAAGAGCTGGTATACAGTGGCAAGCTAAAACTGACAGACAGTGTCGAAGACAGTCCGCTGGATGCAGGAAAGCTGGTACTTTCCCCCACCCGCACCTACGCACCGGTAGTTAAGAAGCTGCTCGATGCGCTCCGTCCCCAAATCCACGGTATGGTACACTGCTCGGGCGGCGCACAAACCAAGGTACTGCACTTTGTGGGAGACAACTGCCGTGTCATCAAAGACAATCTCTTCCCCGTTCCACCGTTGTTCAAGACCATCAAGGAGCAGAGCGATACGGACTGGAGCGAAATGTACAAGGTGTTCAATATGGGGCATCGCCTGGAAGTGTACCTCTCTCCCGAACATGCAGAAGAGGTGATTGCTATTTCGAAGAGTTTCAACATCGATGCACAGATTGTAGGCCGCGTGGAAGAAAGCGACAAGAAAGAACTGATTATCAAGAGCGAATTCGGAGAGTTCAAGTATTAAATATATGGCAGACAACAATACCATACTCGAAAAGCTGGAAGGGCTTGTCGCCCGCTTCGAAGAAGTGTCGACCTTGATTACAGACCCGGCAGTGATTGCGGACCAGAAGCGTTACGTCAAGCTCACCAAAGAATATAAAGAACTGGGCGACCTGATGAATGCCCGCAAAGAGTACATGCAAGTACTGGGCGGCATAGAAGAAGCCAAAGAAATTATCGCCAACGAAACAGACCAGGAGATGCGGGAAATGGCACGCGAAGAGCTGGATGCCTGCCAAGCCCGCCAACCGGAACTGGAAGAGCAGATAAAGCTGCTGCTCGTCCCCGCCGACCCGCAGGATGGCCGTAATGCCATCCTCGAAATTCGTGGCGGCACGGGTGGTGACGAAGCGGCAATCTTTGCCGGCGACCTCTTCCGCATGTACACCAAGTATTGCGAATCCAAGGGATGGAAAATGGAGATATCCAGCGCCAACGAAGGTGCAGCCGGCGGTTTCAAGGAAATTGTCTGCTCCGTGACGGGCGACAATGTATACGGCACACTGAAATATGAATCGGGCGTGCACCGCGTGCAGCGCGTACCGGCCACAGAAACGCAAGGACGGGTACACACCTCAGCCGCCAGCGTAGCCGTGCTTCCCGAAGCCGAAGAGTTCGACGTAGTTATCAACGAAGGTGAAATCAAGTGGGACACCTTCCGAAGCGGTGGTGCCGGCGGTCAGAACGTGAACAAGGTGGAATACGGCGTGCGCCTGCGCTACAACTGGAAGAATCCCAACACAGGCATAGTCGAAGAAATCCTCATCGAATGTACCGAGACGCGCGACCAGCCCAAGAACAAGGAACGCGCCCTCTCGCGCTTGCGTACCTTCATCTACGATAAGGAACACCAGAAGTACATCGACGACATCGCCTCCAAGCGTAAGACGATGGTCAGCACTGGCGACCGCTCCGCCAAGATACGCACCTACAACTATCCGCAAGGACGCATCACGGACCACCGCATCAACTACACCATCTACAATCTCGCCGCCTTCATGGACGGAGACATCCAAGACTGCATCGACCACCTGATTGTGGCGGAAAATGCAGAAAGACTGAAAGAGAGCGAACTGTAAGGCAGTGATAAGTAACCCGTAACTAAAAAATAATATGAACAAACAGCAATTATTCGAGAACATCAAGCGCAAGAAGTCATTCCTTTGCGTAGGTCTTGACACCGACATCAAGAAAATACCCGAACATCTTCTGAAAGAGGAAGACCCTATATTCGCTTTCAACAAAGCCATCATCGACGCTACTGCCGACCTCTGCATCGCCTACAAGCCCAATCTGGCATTTTATGAGAGCATGGGCGTGAAAGGCTGGATAGCTTTCGAGAAAACCGTAAACTACATCAAGCAGAACTATCCCGACCAATTCATCATCGCCGACGCCAAACGCGGTGACATCGGGAACACCTCTGCCATGTATGCCCGTACCTTCTTCGAAGAGCTGGATATAGATTCCGTAACCGTAGCTCCCTACATGGGCGAAGACAGTGTGACCCCGTTCCTTACGTACGAAGGCAAATGGGTAATCCTGCTTGCGTTGACCAGCAACAAAGGCTCGCACGACTTCCAGCTGACGGAAGACACCAACGGCGAACGCCTCTTCGAAAAAGTGCTCCGCAAATCCCAGGAGTGGGCCAGTGACGAACAGATGATGTACGTAGTAGGCGCCACACAAGGCCGCGCCTTCGAAGATATCCGCAAGATTGTTCCCGAACACTTCCTATTGGTTCCCGGCGTAGGCGCACAAGGCGGCTCCCTGGAAGAAGTCTGCAAGTATGGCATGAACAAGACTTGCGGCCTGATTGTCAACTCCAGCCGTGGCATCATCTACGTGGACAAGACAGAGAACTTCGCCGCCGCCAGCCGAAAAGCAGCCCAAGAAGTGCAGGCACAGATGGCGGAAGAGTTGAAAAAAGTGATTAACGACTAACGCTTAATGTTCGAAAGAAAGATTATCAACGACCCTGTCTTCGGGTTCATCAACATACCAAAGGGGTTGCTGTACGACATCGTGCGGCATCCCCTTTTGCAGCGTTTAAACCGCATCAAGCAACTGGGCTTGTCGTCTGTGGTTTATCCCGGTGCACAGCACACGCGCTTTCAACATTCGTTGGGAGCTTTCCATTTGACGAGCGAAGCTGTCCAGCAGCTCGCCAGCAAGGGAAACTTCATTTTTGATAGTGAAGCCGAAGCAGTACAGGCAGCCATTCTGATGCATGACATCGGACACGGTCCTTTCTCTCATGTACTGGAAGACACCATCGTACAGGGCGTATCCCACGAGGATATCTCCCTCATGCTGATGGAACGTATCAACAAAGAAATGAACGGGCAACTCACACTTGCCATCCAGATATTCAAGGACGAATACCCCAAGAAGTTCCTGCACCAACTGGTCAGCGGACAACTTGACATGGACCGCATGGACTACCTTCGCCGCGACAGTTTCTATACCGGCGTAACAGAAGGCAACATCGGCTCGGCACGCATCATCAAGATGCTCGATGTGAAAGAAGACCATCTCGTGGTAGAATCCAAAGGTATCTACTCCATTGAGAACTTCCTCACTGCCCGCCGCTTGATGTACTGGCAGGTATATCTGCACAAAACGTCCGTGGCATACGAGAAAATGCTCATCAGTGCCCTGCTCCGTGCCAAAGAATTAGCAAGTAAAGGTGTAGAATTATTTGCTTCACCGGCATTGCGTTTTTTCCTTTACAATGACATCAACAAGGAAACTTTCTATAACAATCCGGAGTGTCTGGAGAACTTTATCCAACTGGACGACAATGATATATGGACCGCATTAAAAGTCTGGAGCACCCACAACGACAAGGTTCTGTCCACGTTGAGTCTCGGTATGATCAACCGTAATATCTTCAAAGTGGAAATTTCTACCGAACCAATATGTGAAGAAAGGAAAAAAGAGTTAACTTTGCAAATCAGTCAGCAACTGGACATACCCCTCTCTGAAGCGAGCTATTTCGTCTCTACCCCCAGCATCGAGAAGAATATGTACGACCCGGCAGACGATAGTATTGATATTCTTTATAAAGACGGAAGTATCAAGAATATTGCTGAAGCATCGGACATGCTCAATATTTCCCTACTGTCTAAAAAGGTAAAAAAATACTATCTTTGCTACCAACGTTTGCATAGGTAAGTATAAAATATTCACCCAAGGACAAGGAAATATAAAAAAAAAGTCCGTTATTTGTGATTTGAAACCATCTAACAAGAATAAGACAATGGAGTTCTCTGCTAAACAAATTGCAACATTTATCCAAGGAGAAATCGTTGGAGACGAGAATGCAACTGTACATACTTTTGCCAAGATAGAAGAAGGCATCCCCGGTGCTATATCGTTTCTGTCAAACCCCAAATATACATCTTATATCTACGAAACCAAAGCCAGTATTGTACTGGTAAACAAAGATTTCGTTCCTGAACAAGAAATAAAAGCTACTTTAATTAAGGTGGATAATGCCTACGAAAGTTTGGCTAAATTGCTCAACCTTTACGAACAAAGTAAGCCTAAACGTGTTGGTATTGATCCGTTAGCTTTCGTTGCAGAAACTGCTAAAATCGGAAAGGATGTTTACATTGCACCCTTCGCTTGCATTGGTGAATACGCAGAAGTAGGAGACAATACAATGATACATCCGCATGCGACTATCGGTAGTGGTGCTAAAATAGGCAATGATTGTATCTTATATGCCAATACGACCATTTATCATGACTGCCGGATAGGCAATCATTGCATCCTGCATTCCGGTTGTGTGATCGGTGCGGATGGTTTTGGTTTCGCCCCAACTCCCGAAGGTTACGAAAAAATACCTCAAATCGGTATCGTAATACTGGAAGACAATGTAGAGATAGGTGCAAACACTTGTGTAGACCGTGCTACAATGGGGGCAACCATCGTACACAAAGGTGTGAAACTGGACAACCTGATACAAGTAGCCCACAATGACGAAATCGGTGCAAATACCGTTATGGCGGCGCAAGTGGGTATTGCAGGATCTACCAAAGTAGGCGAATGGTGTATGTTCGGCGGCCAGGTAGGCATTGCAGGGCATATCCATATTGGAAACAAAGTGAACCTCGGAGCACAGTCTGGTGTTCCCAGCAATATTAAGGATGGCAGCCAGTTAATCGGTACTCCTCCCATGGAGCTGAAACAATACTTCAAAGCCTCCGTTGCCCAACGGAACCTACCGGATATGCTAACAGAACTCCGCCAGCTCCGTAAAGAACTGAATGAATTAAAACAACAAATAAATAAGTAACAAATGTTGAAACA
>OHBP01000503.1_pt1 | contig 19628 bp, 20 predicted proteins | sample 1577471 | NCBI WGS metagenome assembly OHBP01 (sample SAMEA3879503, study PRJEB24766) | human gut metagenome | biome: human-associated habitat; feature: feces | place: USA | collected 1985/1987
TTCCTTTATGTGGAACAACTTCTTCAGCCATATCGACATCAAACCGGAGAATACCAATATCCTGAACGGAAATGCTGCTGACCTGGATGCTGAATGTGCCCGTTACGAAGAAAAAATCAAGTCTTACGGTGGTATCGACCTGTTTATGGGTGGTATTGGTCCTGACGGACACATTGCCTTCAATGAACCGGGTTCTTCTCTGTCTTCCCGCACACGTCAGAAGACTTTGACGACTGATACAATCATCGCCAATTCCCGTTTCTTCGACAATGATGTAAACAAAGTGCCCAAAACGGCATTGACTGTTGGTGTAGGTACAGTGCTTTCCGCCAAAGAAGTGATGATTATTGTGAACGGACATAATAAAGCTCGCGCGCTCTATCATGCAGTAGAAGGTTCTATCAATCAGATGTGGACCATCAGTGCTTTGCAGATGCATGAGAAGGGTATCATAGTAGCTGATGATGCAGCCACTTTTGAACTGAAAGTAGGCACATACCGCTATTTTAAAGATATAGAAGCTGACCACTTGGATCCGGCCTCTTTGCTGAAGTAAACATACAACTGATATAAAGGTAATTTGCGCAGTTCGTTTCCGCTAATAGGTGCGAAGCGGATTGCGCGATTTTCTTTTATTTTGTCCACCCTCTCTTGTTTGATATTATCTTTATCGTTCTTACCTTTATGACCTTGAATGAATAAAATCGTTTGTTTATGAATGATATAGATTGCTCTTACGACGATTTGCTATGCCGCTCTCTTTCATTGTTCCGTCAGTTTCGGTTGTATGACGATCGTATAGAAGAGGATAATGCTTTTGTTTTTTTAAGGGAGGCGGAAAAAGTAGTCAGTGATACCAGAAATGGAGTTTGTGTGGCTAAATTGGGATGTGTAATAGAATGTCTTGCCCACAGATTTTATATAAACGATGATACGGATGTAATACTGGAAGAGGTAGATGTCTTTCTGATTAAATTTTGGAAAGGTTTGAAGCCGCCTTCTCCGGAAACATTTATTGCTTCCTTATGGATTGGAGAATACTTTCTGTTGCGTTTAAAGAACCCCAAATCCCGTCTGCATGGTCGTAGTAAAAAAATGGTTTCCAAAATTCTGTCATTTATGGCTGATATGCTTCAGAAACCGGAAAAACAAAAAGTACTCAGTCTCTCTTCTGTTGCTGTTCTTGAGGAAACTGTAGATTGGGTTAAAGAAGTTTGCGATGTACATATCTGTGAAAAACAAGTCGTAATCCTGCTAGAAAGGCTTTATTATCTTCAGGAAAAAGGTATGTTGGGAGAAGAAGCAGATGGAAAGAACGCTTTGCGGCGGCAAATATGGGATTTTTATTATTGAATGTTATCTTTACAATTAACTTTATCTATACTATGAACGTGCTTGGTGGAGTTCGCATCCGGGGATGGATATAAATCATACTGCGCAGCTTGTTCTGTCGAAGAGCACGGATGATGGTAAAACCTGGAAAATGCATAATTATGCCCGTACGAATACAACGGAGGCGCAGGTTGTCGAGGTAGAACCGGGGTGCTGATGTTGAATATGCGTGATAACCGGGGCGGTAGCCGTGCCGTAGCAATTACGAAAGATTTAGGTAAGTCATGGACTGAACATGAATCTTCACGTAAAGCATTACAAGAACCGGTTTGTATGGCGAGTCTGATAAGTGTAAAAGCAAAAGATAATGTATTGAATCGGGACTTACTCCTGTTCTCCAATCCCAATACGACGAAGGGGCGGCATGATATTACTATTAAAATGAGTCTGGACTGTACAAGCCAAAACGAAAAACAAAAAAAAAGTCGGTTGCTTTATAAAAAATGATGCGTCTTTCTGTCGGTAGGTTTATAAAATAAAGATTTGTTATATACATACAGCTAACGCAATCGGAATATCAAATGTAATATAAAAAAGTTGCTCTAAAATCATCCATATAAAAACGAACTATTCAGAGCAACTAATTTGAAAATCGGTCAAGGAAATATCTTTTTGTTGACTTATTTTGTTTAAATCATCTGCTATATACTAATAAATTGAGCTTTTTCCGCCTTAAATGAACTCTTATTCATTCCTTCCAACTTATCAATATTGGCGCAAATAATAGCACGTATGCGGTCAATACTTATAAAAAACTCCCTTTCAGAGAGTATCTGATAAACATCATCAAAACGCAATCTTTTAATTTCAGTCCAATAGTAGTAACGTCTTAATAATGCCTGATCCCTTAATTCTACCAGATTCTTATTTCTACCTTTTCCCATAACTAAAACCTATTGACACAAAGATAGTTAATTCTATTATAACAACAAAAGCAAATATTGTTTTTTATCAGAAAAAAACGAGCTTCAGCCGTTTCACAACGCCCGAAGCTCCTAATTATGAAAAAAAACTTCTTGAAAAACTCAACTGCTTCACAGCAATCAACATTTATACTAAAACAAAACCTTTTTACCTAAAAACTAAAGCCTTATACTGTAGCTTTACTGCTTACGATTGCCCCTACACCCTTATTTCGGATAGGCAAAGCAATAAAACGTTTATCAAAGCCTACAATCGTACCGCGTTCCTCCGGATCGTTATCGCGCGAATACATAAATACTTCACCGTCTGCCTTCATCACTTCGCTTTCATGGAAAGCAAAGGAACAGAATGTCTTTTCTACGGGTGTTTCTTCCGCTTGTACTTCTGTTGGTTCTTCGCCTGTAGCATCTGCATTCTCCGTTTCTTCCGTATCTGTATCGCCATTCAGCGCGTTGTTGTCAAACGGTATCTTTTTCATGGTGGAAAGATCATATTCCGGTGTGGCGGTAGTCTGTAGAATGCTAAAACCAGCAAAACGCCGGGGCATTCCGTTTACTATATCGGTAATGTCCTTGAATGCCTTCACATCGAAAAGAATCAGGTCCGTCAAATGGCTTGGATTCAGCACAAGGAAGCGTCCCTCAAGTGGCAAACCTGAATTATCAAAACGTTCCTTCAGAGCAAGAATATCAGTCACTGTAAGACGTTTACGACCGTTTACCGCATCGCCTGTAGTGGATATAACCGGAGTATATAAAGTATCTTCTTCCGGTGCATAAGCGTGCGCCGCCTTCTGTGCAGTTCTCGCTCGCAATGTGTTACGGTGTCCCATTAGAACGGATTCCAACTGGTCGTAGCTGTATTCAATTGCAATCGGGCGACGTACCAATGTGTTCTCCGTTTCAAAGGTGTCAAGCTCGATTCTCAGCGGGTTGTCAATTCGCTGTACCACCTTTATAGGATAAGTGGTGTTGTTTATCAACACTTTGGGATCAGCCCCAACCTCCGCCATGTTAATAGCGTTATTCTCAACTAACCCGGTAAAATCACGGGCATACTTCAAAAATGAGCTGTCAGGATAGAAATTTTCCATCAGTTGATTCACCCATACTTCCTTTGCCAATGTGGCGTTAATGTCTCTTGCCATAATCTTGATTTTTAATTGTTTATAATCTTATTCGTTATCTTTTTCCTTCTCCAATAAATCCCAATACAATTTGGGGTTGTCTTTCAGGGCTTTCGGGGCTTTTTTCCGGTAATCGTCTAAAGTCCAGTGTTCACGCTCGTCCGGTGCATTGTCATTGATTTCATTCATAATCATCCGCTTTTCTGGAATATGTGATACCAAATCTTGAAACAGCGTCCAGTTAGTTTTTGCAAGCTCTTTGTATTTTACAAAATCGTCTCTATATATTCCACTAAATTTGTTGGCATTCAAAGTGATAAATTCGTTATATTTAGCAGTAAAACGCTGTTCATAGTTCTTTCTTTTGTTGGCTAAATAGCGTTCAAGCCTGACCGGATCATCACCGATAACCATTTCAATCTCATGCTTTTCCTCTTCCGTGATAACTCCCTGATTACAAGCCAAAGACAAACTGTATTTTGGTGTAATACTCTTTATAAGGTCACTTTCAGCCCCAACAGAAAGCAGGTTTATGATTTCATCCTCACCCATGGAAGAAAAGAAGGAGATCTTTTTTACCCGTCCAAGAAAATCAGTTGTGCTTTTATCGTTATCTGTGAAATGGTTACAACAAAGTGCGTAAATTTCATCAGGCTTTTTATTTTGTATTTCCAAAGCTGAATCCCCTAATTCACTCCAAGGATCACAAATGCCGTCTATCAGCCCCAAAGAAAGGGCTTCATCAGCCGTAAACCAATGATCCTTACCATCAAAGAAACGGCTTTTCACTTCTTCCGGGGTTATCTTACAACGGTTGGCAATCATATCAGCCAAAGTCTGTTCAAGGCTTTGCATACTCTCAATTGCCTTTTTCATATCCTCAATATTGCCATCCGCACCACCGGAAACGCTATGAAGCATCAACCGGGTATTCTTGCACATGTACAACGGTTTTCCGCATAATGCGATAACAGCCGCCATGCTTGCCGCCACGCCATCCACATTAAGGGAAACGTTGCTGCATCCCCTGACAGCATTAAATATTGCAATCCCGGAAAGCACAGAACCGCCCAAAGAATTGATATGTATAGTCACGGAAGGATATTGTTTGGAAAGTTCTATCAACCGGGTTACAAACTCTTCGGCATTCACTCCCATGCCAATCTCTCCGTATAACAGCAGGGAAACTTCTCCCTTTTCCCCTACTATAACATTTTTAAAATTCTTTTTCATTTCGTTACTTTTTTTGTTTTTAATGATTTGTTAACCAGCTTCTTTACTGCCGAATCGAGGTTCTTACTCAACATTGCCTCAAATTGTCTTTTAGTCCTGTTGAGTTCTTGCAGATTCATCAGGGTTATATCCTTCTTTACCGTGCCTCTTTCTCTACAAAACTTGTTGATAACCGCACAATTCATTGCTTTATCTTCCGGTGAATCTCCGTAACACATGCCAATGAGAAAGGAAAGGTGGTAGATTTGACCTACCACTTTTCTACAATCTTCCTGATATTTTGCCGAATCACTCGTTTTAAGGCTCGCACAGCCACTTAAATAGGCTATCATATACTTCGCTTCACCAAAGCTTAATTCTTTCGTGCTGGAAGTCCTATTATCCGTCAGGCGGGCAACTATTGCATGGCGTTCTTCCGCATCCATGCCCAGCCTTGAAAACATGGTCTGCAATTTTTTCAATTGTGCCGGAGTGATACGCTTCTGATTCATACTTTATCGGATATATTGATGGTTTCACCGATTGCAAAACGTAGCTGGGACAGGAAATCAATACTATCTTTCAAGTCCATTGTAGCATAATTGAGATCCTGTGTCGTTGTAGTAAAGAACTGAGTCATAACAACCGATACACGGTCAAGTTTCGCCATCACTTCTTGTGGGGAACCGAAACAGTCGAAATAATTCTGTAGTTCCCGCCAATTATATGTAACTTTGCCTTCCATAAAATGTATTTTAAGAGTTTTTTATCAGTTTATAAAGCAACTGTTCTGATTCATCATCAGTAAATTCTATGGGATTGGTAACAATAATCTGCTCAATATTATTCACAATTGTATTCCTGATAAGATCATCGCTATTATTCTTGTCTGTAAAGCGCAGAAGCTCAGATATATTTGCATATCCTTCTTCATAATATCTTTTCTCAATATTAGCTGAAGTGTCTGATATTTGTGTGAATATACTTTCAAGCCATTTCATTACTTGCCCAATATCGTAATGGAAAGAACCTATAATATGATCTTCAAATGATCTTTCCGTGTTTTCTGTTTTTTTAAGATCACCATATTCTTTATGTATTTTCCAATACAAAGCTCTTAAATCAGCATATATAGGCAACATTTGGTGAGCAATATTTTGCAGTTGCACATATAACATACCACCTTTTACCCCAACTGAAAAACTTTCAAGTGCAATATTGCGTTTCTTAGAATCACATTTTACTTTTTTTCTTTCTCCTTCCATATTACATTCCACCATTGATTTTTTTATATAAATAAATTTCATTCATTAATTCTCCAAACTTGCTTTTACTTATCATCTCTTTTATTGCTTTCGGATCGGTAACTCCGTATTTCTGACAGATTTCTCGTCTCTCATTAGGTTTCAACCCTACACAAATATGCCATAAGTTTACGCGCCTTAAAAACTCTGCACAACCTTCTTTGTGTCTACCTGCGTACTTAATAAGATTTTCTTTGAAATATGGCATTCCAGCCAAGATAATACCGCAATTGGATACTGTTTTATCACGAAGTTCGCGAAGGTAAAGCATCATATTTCGATTGATAATACCAGCTTCATCTATAATCAAGAGCGGATTATCCTTTTTATTTAGCTCTTCTACAACTCTATTTATCATGTTGTGTAGATTTCCAGTAAACGAAATAGCCATTTCACGCAATAACCCTTCAAAGAATTGGGAAGGAGTCATTGATTTGTAAAACGATACATAGAAAACATTTTTCTGCTGGGAATAGAAGCGGAGAGAAGTTGTCTTGCCTATTCCTGTATCAGCTAATACGCCTATCATAAGATGGTGTTCACGGGCTGTAGAACAAGCCCGACAGATATCTATCAGGTCATAACTTTGATATAAATCATCCACCTTACTTCCATCTATAAAAGATTTGATTTTCTGCGACATCTCGTCAGAAATTTTATCCCATTTCTCATTCTCTATAAATGATAATGTAGCATCACTAACACCGCATTTTATTCCGAATGCTGATTTGCTGACACCATTTTCAGCACAATAATTGTTAATTAAAGTTTTAAGATAATTTTTCTTCATAATTTTATTCAATTATTTAAATCAATATTAATTTTTTGTATGTGAATACAGGAAGTTAATTACCAGAGATAAAAGAGAGAACATTAACTTTCTTTTCTTCATGGAAGGGGCTTTCTCTTTTTTTCTCCTTTTTTTTATCCTTTGGTTCAAATACTTTCTTCATACACTTTCTATCGGGTGATATAACATTATCTATATTAAATCCCTGACGTTCAGCAAACAATCTACCATCACATTTTTCTTTCATTTCTTTCAAAGCATCTTTAGGAGTAAGAGCACGGTTCATCATCTCTGCAATATTGGGATCAATATTGTTCGCTTCCGCTGTTATTCGTTCCTGTTCTTTTTTTATTTCATGCTCTATACCGCGAATACGTCCGTGATGCCTCATAAATATTTTTTCATCCTCTTCGGTTTGATCTGCAATTGCTGCATGTGCTATCTTTTGACGTTTTAATATAGTAATAAACTTATCTGTTTTTAGATCAAACAAAAACACTTCATCTTTCAGAGAGACATAACGTACTCTAAATGTTTGATTATTAAGTTTTAGATAATCTTTAGCACTAACTTCGAATATATAATTAGTCCTTTCGCGCGTTATTCGCAATAATCCTCCTGTAATCTTATTTTCAGAGCATCTAACAAACAGCTTTACAATGTTTGTCTCATCAACAGGTAGAGAATGTTTTCTCAATGTAGGATTATTTACAGCCTCTTCATAGCGTTCATTAGGAGATTTACCGTCTTTATCCGGTGTACTGTTATATAAATCTACACAGGATTTTGCTATACACATAATATATTCTTTAGTTAAGGGATTTTTCATTGCCTCATCAATTATTTCTTGGGCAGGTCTTCCATTCTTCATTCGGGTTTTAACTCCTTGACCGAAATAACCGGGATAATCTTTGCAATAATTTTCCCCTATTATTCCAAAATTACGTTCAGCAAGGGATTTTCTTCGTGCATTGATATCTACAGTCCAAACGGTTCCTAACTTAGCTAATTCATCTTTAAAATACTCTGCCTCCTTAGTTTGGTGGAAGGAATGCTTATCTGATACTATTTCAGATGGTACCACTCCTGTGTCTGTTATTGCATATTCAAGTCCTTTCAGAATGCTTTCTGTATTTTCAGATTCCGCCACATAAAAACCTACAATCTTACCACTATAAGAATCCATCACTTTAAAAATGGTCAGTTTCTGATATTTACCATAATAAAAAGGCATATCCCATCCGTCTACTTGCCATTGGGTATTAGCGTTTTGCGCTTTCTCTAAGCCCAAATATGGATATTTCTTATATTGAGTGAAATATTTGCCGTATCTGTCTCCGGTAAGCGTTTCAAACTTCTTACACTTATCTTTAATCCAACTTAAACTAGGCTTTAACATATTGCATTCATCGCAAATTTTCCAAATTTTCCGGGCTATTTGATTTTGATTGAATTTTCTGGGATCAGACATACAGTCTAACACCATTTTTTCATATCGTGTATCATATTTAATTGGAGCGGGCTTGTAGTCTTTTATCAGAAGACGCTCAATACCTTCTAAATGTGCTTTCCTTATTGCGGTACTAAATGCAGCATATACATAACTTTTAGGAAAGATCATTCTAAAAGCCGGGTGTATGTATTTTAAAGGAAATTGTGTATGCGTACGTTTACATTCTTCATATATTTTCAGAATTTCTTCTAATACAGCATGTTTCTGTAGATATTCCTCTAACTGTTCCTCCGGCACTTTATTTAAATAAATAGACCGGAAAAAAGCAGCATTTTTTTCTTTAGTTTTCTGAAACTGGAGATAATACGCATCAACTGCACTTGCTTTATTTTCTTGCTTTATTTCCAACAAGATTGCTTCTTTTCCCGGCAATTTATTGCGGGTATTAAAAGGAATTGAATCGTAAAGAATAGAAGTACATCCATATTCTTTACGAATGCAGACAATATCCCTTTTTACCCAACACTTTATAGTGTTAGGACTTATTCCCTTTTGTATTAAGAAGCTATAAGGGATATACAAATCTGGGGTATTACCTGTTTTATTTAAAGATAACATTTAGTTCTTCTTTTACTTCTTTCAGGATGATATACGCTTGTTCTTCTACTTTATCATAGCCTCTTAACTTTTTTCCTCTTAACGTCTTACTAACAGTCGATTGAGGAATGTTTGTTATAAGAGATATTTTGTTTACTGAACCTTTAGGCAGTAACTTAGAAATTTGTGATATATCCTTTTTCATAATGCGGACTATTTATATTTTATTCCGCAAATAAACAACAAAAATGCGGAATAACCAAATAATATTCCGCATTTTTATTTGTAAAAGATGTAAATAATTGATTATCCGTTACATAGAGGCAATATTAAAACGAACAGTTCCCTTTATATATTCTTTTAGGTTATCATTAAATTCCTGTGTTATCCTATCTAAGTTATTTTTGTCTAAAATATTTTTCATTTTGGCAAATGTTGTAAATTTTTTATTCGCTTCTTTATTTTTCCATTCATGTAAATTAAGAATTGTCCCTATTTCATAATCCAAAGCATCATCTTTCTTGAAATAATAAATAGATTCAAATTCATATAGCAAAGCGAGATATATGATATAATGTTTTATGTTTTCAGGAAATACATTATTATCTAATAATTCATACCAATCTATATGAGTATAATAATTACTAATAGCATATTCTATATTTGTGCTATGAGTAACTAAATTCTCACTAAGATGTGTTTTATCAGTTAAATATTGAATAATATACCGGGATATCTCTTTTAAATTACCAAACATACAAGCAAGATAATTATTAGTTAGATCCCTTAAATAAAGCATCAAACCAGTATTTAAATACAAATCATTATCATTTATATTATTTAATACGTCCTTTATGATTTCTGTTTCATATTTTATTATTTCCTGTATTCTTGGATCATTTGCAAATTCTCTTTCAGTTGCATCGAAATGCAACCACTGGCTTCTAATTCTTTGATTCTTTCTTCCGTAGGAAATTCGAATATAAATAGGATACGCTAATTCATTTTGATACTTACCTATTCCGTAGGAAGGTTTTAGCCGTTTATTCAAATAGTGAGTAACCGAAATCTTTGCCATATTTCTACTTTTTGGGACAAAAATAGAAATATTTATTTCATGCACCAAAATAGACAATAGGTTTATTAAAATTCTATGCACCAACTTCTGCACACTTTTTGTCTACTTTTTATAGAATGAACATGAGGTTATTTAGCTTGTTTTTCTATGAAATTCTCTCTAAATGGCTTTCAGATGTTACATTTTAAGGGCTAATGTTACATTTTTACAGGTTTCGCGTTATATAAATGTTTGATCCAGTTATATTTTAAACACACCTACCAACGCAAAATAGATTCTAAAATTCTTTGTAACAACTAATAAATCAGCATATTACATCTAATTATTTCAAACTCCTAAATTTAATCAACCTGAATACCCCCCATAGGACGGAGGTATAACCTGGCTTCCGGAACATCAACTTTTTATTGCGAATACGTATTCAGCGAAATTTTAGTCTAATTTCTTTCCATCCAGATATTCCCTCTTGAACATATCTACAAACAGGAAGAATAGTGACAGTAACAGTGGTCCGAAGATCACTCCCATGAATCCGAATAGTGACAGGCCGATAACGACTCCGAATATAGTGATCAGAGGATGTATATCGGCCATTTTCTTTTGCAGGATAAAGCGGATCAGATTATCGAGCTGAGAGATGATCAGTGTTCCGAATATAGCCAGTCCGATACCATTGAAAAGGTCGCCGGATAATGCCATATAAACGGCAATCGGGAACCATACCAATGCTGTACCTACCATGGGGATGACCGTCGCAAGGCAGGTAAGGAATCCTGTAAGCAGAATGTCCGGTACATCAAAGAACCAGTAACCGATCATGGCTACTCCACCTTGTATGATTGCCAGCAAAGGAATACCGACGGCATTGGAGTGTACAATCATCTTGATGTCGTGCACTACATGCTCTGTATTGGCTTCGCTGAAAGGAAGTATTTCGCTGATGTATTTCTCCATCCGCTGTCCGCCTATCAGCATAAAGTAAAGTACGAATACCAAAACGAAAAGGTTGACTGCAAAGCTACTGATGCTGCCCATGACGAATTGCCCTATGGCAGGAAGTGCGGAGATAATAAAGGAAGTGGTATCCTTACCCAGTACGTCGTAACCGGTTTTTTCCTTGATGATATTTGCTGCACTTTCAATCGGGGCAATAATACTTTGCGGGTCGAGGTTGATATCCTGCAATTTGCTGACCAATAGCCAGACTGCCAGCGCCAAAGGAACCAGAAAGAAGAGGATAGCTTCGGTAGTAATAAGAGTTGCAGCCACACTTCGTTTCATTTTCCGTTTGTCGGTCAGATGTATCATTTGCCTTCTGACCAGGATATAGATGGTCAGTGCACCCAATAAACCGCCCAGAAAGGGAGTAATCTGTAGGAACAGGATTATACCCAGCCCGATGATTATAGTGATTAGTGAATATTTCCAGTATTGTTCTTTTGTACTCATATCCTTTTTTGCTGTTTTCTTAAGAAACAAACAAAGTGAGCATTTGGTTGGTTATCCTTCATTCAACCAGCCCTTTCCCTGGCGAATAACTTCAATTTCTCCGCTTGTGCAGTCTACAATGGTAGAAAATTCTGTACCGCCGATACCACCGTCAATGACCAGATCGACAAGATCACCGAATTTTTCATCGATCAATTCCGGATCAGTGCAGTATTCTATATCTTCGTGCGCTTCGTGCGGGAGAGTGGTAGTCATGATGGGAGCGTCCAGAATACGGGCTATTTCCTGGATGATAGCATTGTCGGGCATACGGATACCTACTTCTTTTCGATTACGGAAAATCTTTGGTAGGCGGGTAGTGCCGTTCAGGATGAAAGTGAAAGCACCGGGCAGGTTGCGTTTCATCAGTTTGAACGTATTGTTATCTACCTTTGCATATTCGCTGATGCTACTTAAATCATAGCAAATAATGGAAAGGTTATTCTTGCGCGGATCTATCTCTTTGATACGGCAGATACGTTCGATGGCACGTTCTTTCAGCCCATGGCAACCAATGGCATACATGGTATCGGTGGGATAGATGATGAGGCCACCGTCATTCAAAATATCCACTACCTGTTGCAGGTCTTGTGGATTGTTGTTCTTTTCGTAAAGTTTCAGAAGCATAGGGCTGATAATTAGTCTATATATAATAACACAAAAGTAGGGAATAAGTTTCTTATTCTCAAATAAGTGTGGCTTATTTCTTGGATGATTTTTTTCGAAGTTCTTCTGCCAGTCGCCATTGCAATGCTGCCTCTACTTCTTTTCCTGCCTGCATCAAGGCGTCTCCGAAGAGCTCATGCGCTCCGGCATGTTCTGGTTTCAGGGTGGTAGCTTTGTCCAGATCGGCTATGGCGCCTTCGGTTTCTTGCTGTTTCAGACGTAATTTTCCCCGATTGTAAACAGCTTTAAATTCAGCCGGACGTAGTTTGACGGCACGTGTCAGGCATTCTTCCGCTTCAAGATATCTGCCGTCATTGAAGAGGGTGATGCCTTTACGTATCCATGCATCCGTATATTCCGGATAAAGTTCCAGCGCTTTGTCGTAGTTGGCGATGGCGGCACGAGAGTCATGGGCAAGAGTAATGGACTCATTGCCCATCAGATAATACTCACGTGCGTAGGCTTGCAACCGTTTCTGTTGCTCTGCCATTTGGGATTTTAGTTGATCGTTGTTGTCTCGTAGCTTGTTGATAACCCCTAACTTGCGACGGATGAGGCGTTGAATAACAGGCTTTTCTATGTCGTATCGGGAGTGTATAGCTTTAAAGAAATGGTTGAGGAAGACTTCGAAATCTCCTTTATCGAATGCTTTGGTTGCAGCAGCATATTCTACGTCAGCTTGTGCCTGTTTCAGGGCGCGGTCTATGGCCTGCCGGTTGTTGAAGCGTTCGGCAAAATTCACTATTTCCGGGCGTACGAAGATATCAGCCCGATTCACAGGTTTCTTTAGTTGAATACCTTCCAGTGAGGTGCAGCGGCTGAGAGCGACGTACGCTTGTCCACCGGCAAATACACCGCCGGTGAAATCGATGACTACACGACTAAAGGTCAGCCCCTGACTTTTATGGACGGTGATAGCCCATGCCAATCGTACGGGAAACTGGGAGAAGGTGCCCAACACTTCTTCTTCAATTTCTTTTTTCTTTTCGTTGTATTTATAGCGAATGTTTTTCCAGTGCTCCGGCTTGACGTCACATTCTTTCCCATCATCAGTGATGACATAGAGCGTTTCTTCTATCTCATCGAACCCACTGACTACACCGATAGTGCCGTTTACCCAGCGGCGGTCGAAATCATTCTTGATAAATATGACCTGTGCACCCGGTTTCAGCACAAGCTCACGCGAAGTGGGCAGACTGCTTTCGGGAAAGTCGCCGGTGACTTCTCCCCGGAAGGTAACAGCGTCTCCGGGCAGTTCTGCCAGTTTCCGATCATTGATATAATCTACGTTATCGCGACGCGTAGCGAGGGTGATATACATATCTTCCTCATTTTCTTCGATGTCGGTTCCGTAGCGGGTATTGAGTAGTTGCAGGTCAGCAGCACCGGCAGTATTGCTGCGAATATGGTCCAGAACGCTGACAAAGACTTTGTCTGTTTGGCGATAGACCTTTTCAAGTTCAATGGAAACAAGGTCTATCTGGTTGAAAACCCTTGCAGAGAAAAAGTAAGGAGTAGGATAGAAGCGGTTCAGGATTTCCCGCTCATCGCCGTTCACTACAGGTTCGAGCTGGAAAACATCGCCTACTAACAAGAGTTGTTTCCCACCAAAAGGTTCGCGCAGGTTGCGTGAGTAGACACGCAGGATACGGTCTACGGCGTCAATAATATCTGTCCGTACCATGGAAATCTCATCGATAATAATGAGTTCCAGTTCTTCCAGTAGTTTTCGTTGGGGTTTGGTGTATCTGAAGAATTCGTGAATGCGTCCGCGTTGCAAACTCAGATTCGGATCGTCGGGAAGCAAAGGATGAAACGGTAGTTTGAAGAAACTATGCAGGGTGCTGCCACCGGCATTGATGGCGGCGATACCGGTAGGCGCCAATACCACATGTTTCTTTTTTATATTCTCGCAAATATATCTCAGAAAGGTAGATTTACCCGTACCCGCCTTTCCGGTCAGAAACACGGACTGGCGGGTATATTGTATGAGACTCAGAGCATCCTGGAACTCTTTGTTGCTGGTATCTACGGTTTGGGACAAGATTTAGTAATTAATAATTGGTAATTAGTAATTAAAAAGAGGATTATATAATGGAGAAATGTTTAAGTGCATTGGCTACTCCATCTTCATCAACCGAAGTTGTAATGTAATTGGCATGTTCCTTCACTTCGTCCACAGCATTTCCCATTGCTACTCCGATGGCGGCATGGCGCAGCATACTTACATCGTTTCCTCCGTCGCCAAATGCCATTGTTTCTTCCAGGCGAATACCGAAGTGATTGATGATTTCGTCGATACCCTTTTGTTTGGTATTTCCTTTGGCGGTGATATCGGCAAAGGCAGGAAACCAACGCCCGGATTCGCAGTCCGGCAATTGGGGAAGAATCTCTTTTTCTTGCTCCAGTGTAATGAACGGTGTCATCTGGAAGATTTCCCGGTGAATCGCTTCTTCAGGTGTCTTTACGGGAAGCACATCTACTTTCAGATAATCGTTGAATATCTTTTTCACCATATCGTCCGGCTGGCAGACGCAGATATCATGTTCGCCTACAAAGATACAGGGGAAATTCTGTTCGGAGGAGATGCGTGCCAATGTCTGTACGTCAGCAGCAGGAATCGCGCTCTTGTAAATCACTTCTTCACCTACGAAACAATATCCGCCGTTCATGGTTATATAACCGTCTATTAATCCACGGTCCTGCAAGGCAGAAAGGTTGTTGATGATAACTGCGGGGCGTCCCGTAGCGATAAAAATCCGAATGCCTTTGGCTTTGGCAGCGGCGATGGCTTCGATGGTGGTTGGGGGAATAGCATGGGTATTAAAACTCACTAAAGTGCCGTCGATGTCAAAAAACAGGGCTTTAATCATATAATTTCTATTTTACTTGGTTGCAAAAGTACTCAAAAGTGAGGATATTTTGTACTTTTGTCTCCTAAAGAAATCGTAAATAGTCATTATACATTAATAAAATAATAAAAGCTGTTTTAGAACGCAGTTAAATCGCAAATGAAGAAGCATTCCTTAAAAGATTGGCTGATAGCTGTACGCCCCTGGTCGTTTCCGGCATCAGCAATGCCGGTGATTGTCACGCTGGCATATTTGTATTGGGCATACGGGGTAATAGAATGGGCGAACGGACTGTTAGCGTTGGCCGGTATTGTTATTTTCCACGCTTCGGGAAATGCGTGGAGTGATTATTTTGACTTTGAACGGGGAGTGGACAGGGTGGATACATTTGGTGTGAAGACCCTGACAAGCGGACAATTCATGCCATTGGAGATACGCAACCTGGCCATAGGCCTGATGGTGCCGGCGGTGATGGTCGGTCTTTGGCTGGTAGTCCGTACGGGGCTTCCTTTGTTGTGGATAGGTGTTTGTGGAGCTTTGTGTTCGTTGCTCTATCCGTGGCTGAAATATCGGGCTTTCGGAGATTTCGTTATTTTTGTAGCTTATGCCATACTTCCTACTTTGGGTATATCCTATATTACTATGGGGAAATTCCTGCCTGATGTATGGTTGATAATCGTTCCGGTGGGATTGATTACAGTAGCCATCCTGCACGCTAATAATACGCGTGATATAGGTACGGATGTAAGGGCCCGGATTAGTACTCTTGCCATGAGGCTTGGGGTGAAGACGGATATTTTCCTATATATGTTCGAGGTGCTTTTCCCGTTTCTGTGGATCGCGGCTTGTGTAGCGTTGGGGTATTTTCCATGGTGGTCTTTACTGACGATAGTAGGAATTCTGCCTGCAATAGCCAATGCACGGACTATGTTGCGGTTGCCGAAAGAAGGGATTGGTGTCATATCCAATCTGGATGAAAAGACAGCGAAACTGCAACTCTTGTTCAGTTTATTGTTTACTGTTACATTCCTGATATAGTATGAAACGAATTATTATTCCTTTATTGATAGCTGCTTTCTTGTGGTTCTTTATGTTTTCTCCCTGGACAAGCGGAATATTCAACTTCTGGACGGCCATGAGTTTTTCGGCTATTGTGTTGATGAATATGGCTTTTGCGCTTCGTCCACAGTGGTGGATAGAAGATGTGAAGTTCGATTGGAAGAATATTGCCGGAGGGGTGGGATTGGCTGTTGTTTTGTGGGGAGTATTCTGGCTGGGAGATAAGGCTTCCGCCTGGCTTTTCGACTTTGCCCGTCCGCAGGTGGAACTGATTTACGGAATGAAAACCGGTGAAAATCCTTGGTTACTCTCCATATTACTACTCATATTGATAGGTCCTGCCGAAGAAATCTTCTGGCGGGGATATGTGCAGAATGCTCTTTCGAAGCGCTGGAGCCCGAATGTCGGTTTTATTGTGACAACATTAGTTTATGCATTGGTACATATCTGGTCGTTCAACTTTATGCTGGTGATGGCGGCGTTGGTGGTTGGTGCTATCTGGGGATTAGCTTACAGATTGTATCCGCAGAAATTGGGAGCATTGATTGTGTCGCATGCAGTGTGGGATGTGGCGGTATTTGTTGTGTTTCCGATTTAATGACTCACCACGGATTACACGGATTTACACAGATGAAAAAATATATTTTTGATTTTCTTGCTTTATATCTGTGTAAATCCGTGTAATCTGTGGTAAAACAAAATAAAGCTATTATGAAATACAATTTTGATGAAATCATTGAACGTCGTGGCACTAACTCTGTGAAGTGGGACGGCGTAAAGAATATCTGGGGGCGTGATGATTTGCTTCCTATGTGGGTGGCAGATATGGATTTCCGTACTCCGCCTTTCGTGATGGATGCTTTAAGAAAACGCTTGGAGCATGAGGTGTTGGGATATACTTTTGCTTGTGAAGAGTGGTATAATTCTATTTGTACATGGCTGCACGACCGTCATCAGTGGGATATATCCCGAGAGATGCTGACATTCGTTCCGGGAATCGTTCGCGGGCAGGCTTTTGCCCTGCAATGTTTCACTAATCCGGGGGATAAGGTAATGGTGATGACTCCTGTTTACCATCCTTTCTTCTTGGTGACTGAACGTATGGGGCGTGAAGTGGTATATTCACCCTTGGAATTACAGGATGGACAATATCATATCAATTTTGAGCGTTTCCGTAAAGATTTGCAAGGTTGTAAAGTTCTGATTCTCTGTAATCCTCATAATCCGGGCGGACGTGTATGGACCAAAGAAGAACTGTCGCAGATTGCCGACATCTGCTATGAGAACGGTACATTAGTAATCTCTGACGAGATTCATGCCGACTTGACCCTGCCTCCTTATAAGCACTATCCGTTTGCCACGGTTTCCGAAGCAGCAGCATCGAACTCACTTGTCTTCATGGCCCCCAGTAAAGCATTCAATATGCCCGGATTGGGAAGTTCGTATGCGATTACTGTTGATAAGGATATTCGTGAACGTTTTCAGACCTTTATGGAGGCGGGTGAGTTTTCTGAAGGACATTTGCTTGCCTATATCGGTGCGGCAGCTGCTTACATGCATGGTGCAGAATGGTTGGAGCAAATGCTTGATTATATAAAAGAGAATATAGATTTTACAGAAGAATATCTGAAAGAACATATTCCGGGCATTGGTATGATACGTCCGCAAGCTTCTTATCTCGTTTTTCTGGATTGTCGAGCTTTGGGGCTGACACAGAAAGAATTAACCCGACTTTTTGCAGAGAAAGCACATCTGGCTCTGAATGACGGAACTATGTTTGGTCAACCGGGAGAGGGCTTTATGCGGTTGAATATCGGTTGTCCCCGTTCAGTGTTGAAGCAGGCTTTGCAGCAATTACGTGAGGCTGTTGTGCAGTAATATCAAAAAGAAGAATCTATTTTTGTTGGCCGTACAGGTCTATACTATATGAAGAAACTCTTATATCTTTTTATTGTAAGTGGTATTCTGTTGTGTGCTTGCAGGCATACCGATAGTACTGCTTTGCTCCGCCAGGCGGATGCGGTGGTTTATGGCAATGCGGATAGTGCAATGAAGCTCCTGTCGTTAATCAAGAATCCGGAGCGGTTGCCGTTCGAGGAAAAAATGTTGTATGGCTGGCTGCGTACATTTGCGCATAATGTACGGGGAGCCTCCATGGCGGAAGATTCTTTGATTTTACCGGCATTTCATTATTTTGTCGCCGGTCCGGACACGGTAAAGATGCTGAATTCATTCGTGCTGAAATCCAAATATTTGTATTGGCAGAAAAAGCATAAAGAGGCTATGGCTGTACTGGATAGCGGTATTGCGGCGGCTACGGCATGTAGAGATACTTATCTGATGGTCAATATGCTTTCTGAGAAAGCAAACAGGTATGTGTACGTTGAGAAGGATTATAAAAAGGCTATAGAAGCACATCTCAGAGCGATTGCCATTCGTGAAGATGAAGGCTTGTGCTATTCTTTGGGTATTGCCATGGGATTACAGGGAAATGATTCGGCTTCTTACTATATGGACCGAAGCATTGAACTGGTGGAGAAAAAGAAAGATACGACGCGCTTGGTGCATTATCTGCGAAACTACGCGCAGCTATTGTCTTATATAAGCAGTGATTATAAAAAGGCGGCGGAAGTGTCGAAACGTCTGCGGAGTTTAGCACCCGATGGGGGACAGGTTGCCATGACCGACTTGGTGCTGACAGAATGTTTTCTGAAAATGGGAGAGTTGGATTCCGCCCAATACTATCTTGATCAGGGCAGAGCATTACTTGCCCGCCGGGAGAAGCTTCTGAGTACAGAAAATATGATGACTTATTATCAGGGATTGATAGATTATACACGTCATCGTACATTTGATTTCTTGAAGGTGATGCGTTATAATGATTCTGTTCACAATGCCCTTTATGCCTTACAAAGTACCATTCAGCGGAAGGATGAAAGTAAGGAATCACTTTCGAATGCTAATTTGCAGCTGACGGTAGAGCGGCAGGAAGCACAACTGACGCTGTTAGCTTGTCTGCTGTTACTGGTTGTTACGGGTGGTGGCGCCTTTTTCTATATCCGGGCTCGTCGTCATCGTCTGATTGAAGCGGAAGAGCGAATCGAAACACTGAACCGTTTGCTGGCAGATGCTACGAAGGGAGACAGTGAACCAGGGACTACCGGAAATGTTAATCAGGAAGTGGAAGACGGACAGTTTTTCCGAAAAATACTTTTGCAACAGTTGGGCATTATTCGTTTGGTCGCTACGCAGCCTACATCACAAAATCAAGATTTACTTCGCCGCATATCCGGCATTACGAACCGGGAGTTGCCCGTAGAAAGTCTTTTGGTATGGGAGGATTTGTATCCCGTGATCGATCGTATATACGATGGCTTTTATACTCAAATGAACAGACGTTTTGGGTCTGTACTAATAGATAAAGAACAGCAGCTCTGTTGTCTGCTTTGCGCAGAGTTCTCTACAAAAGAGATCAGTGTAGTGACGCAGCAAAGCATTCCGACTATTTATCAGCGGAAGACGAATATCCGGAAGAAATTGGGAATGGGGGAGAAAGAGGACATCGTCAGTTTTATTCTGGAGAAATAATACCTGCTTTTCACATATTCGTATGTGTATTCGTGTTTTTTCGATTATGAGGGAAAGTTGACGAGTTAACAAGTTGACAAGGGGACAAGGTTCCATGCG
>OHBP01000511.1_pt1 | contig 19466 bp, 14 predicted proteins | sample 1577471 | NCBI WGS metagenome assembly OHBP01 (sample SAMEA3879503, study PRJEB24766) | human gut metagenome | biome: human-associated habitat; feature: feces | place: USA | collected 1985/1987
TGCCTTGACGGAGCGCGTAAGCTGACTGCACGCCTTTTCCTGGATTTCGACTGCCGATATTTCTTTTCCGCAGCCGTCCCTGCACCAGAGCATTGGAATTATGCCGCAGCCCGTACCGAAGTCGCAGCATACGTCATATCGTTTCGGCGACGCAAAGTCGGCAAGCAGCAGCGCGTCCGTGCCGAAGGTGTGCTCCTTTGAGACGATAAGCCCCAAGTCCCTGCTGAGGTATTCGATATGTTCATCTTTGTTAAGTGTAATTTCGCAAAGCGCAATTATCTGATCCGCAAATTTTGCAAGATCCTTGTTTGCACCGCCCTCATTATGTGCCACAACCGTTTGGAGACGCTTTTGTGCCGAGAGCAGTCTCTCATAAACCGTGCTTACGCGGCGAGAGGCGTTTTGCGAGGTTGTATTTTTAACTATCTTTTCGCGGTTTCCCTCAACGAGAACCTTGTTTTCGGTGAGGCTGTATTTATCGGTTTGTTTGTTTGGTCAGCAGAACTGCTTTCGGAAGAGGCAGTATTTATAGGCTTATTCGGTTGGTCGTCCGAGCTTTTTCTAAAATCGGTTGCAGGAATATCAACGGCAGTCTTTTTGTAACCGCAGACGGTGCATTCCTCATGCTTTGAACCTTTTTCGGTAGCCGTGGCTTCCTTGTCAACAATCCATTTAAAGTTGTGAGCGGTTATGTCAGCCTTGTTGCCGTCTTCACATTCGTGCCAATGATTTGTGCTGTCATATTTCCACTCCGTGCCGTAGTTGTGATTGTGAGAATCAATTTTCGGAATGTCAACGGCAGCTTTTTTGTAACCGCAGACGGTGCATTCCTCATGCTTTGAGCCTTTTTCGGTAGTAGTGGCTTTCCTGTCAACAATCCATTTAAAGTTGTGAGCTGTTATATCAGCCTTGTTGCCGCACTCACATTCGTGCCAATGATTTGTTTCATCATACTTCCATTCCGTACCGTAGTTGTGTGTATGTCCGTCTGCGGCAGGAGTCATAGTAAGGTCGGTTTCAACCCAAAAACTCTGGGTGTCACTTTCATCGCCTATGCGAGTGTACTTCACTTCCCGACCGTTAATCTTTAGTTTGGCATCGGGAGAGATGTCGGCAGTATATGCAGTCACATATACACCATAGTGATAGGTCTTTCCTGCCTCAAAAGCGGTGATCTTGTTTTTATAAATGTCGCCGCCCCACTCCGGCTCTGTGGAAACTATGCCGGTATTCTCGTCTAAGCTCCACCATTCGCAACGGAATGCATACTGATCGTTTTCAGGCACCGTTCCGGTAAAGACAGGTTTATCGCCGTCCTTAAAGGTCAAGGTTGCGTTATTGATTTCAATAACGGAGATTTCTGCAGTTGGTGTCATGATAATATCGGTTGCACCTGAAAAATGACCTTCGTTATCTGAAATATTACGTGTAAGTGATATTTCTTTTCCGTTGATTTTCAGTTTAGTATTTTGACCGAAACACCAGCCCTCTTCGTAGGCTTTATGATTTGTTTTGATATAAAAAGTGTAATTATAGCTTTTGTTTTTATCAAATGCGGTTATATCCTTATCATTGCCATGATGGTCAGCATTGTTAAACCATTCGTCCGAGCGTGTCCATTCGCCGTCAGTTCTCCATTCTTCAAATACCAAGACATACGGTGCGTCGTCCGGCGTTGTGCCGGTAAAGACAGGCTTATCGCCGTCCTTAAAGGTCAGGGTTGCGTTGTTGATTTCAACGACGGAAATTTCTTTGAAAGCTGGTTTCGGATTAATCATGTCAACATTCATAACAAACAAGCCATCCACGGTTTTAACTGCATTGGCGGTTGCCGATATTGGGTTCCCGTTTATCGTAACGGAGCAATTATCCGCAAAGGTATATCCGTTTTTCTCTCTCAACTCGATGGAGTACATATAGGTTTTACCCTCTTCAAACTGAGTAATCTTTTTCATGGAAGGAGTATATTTGCTTTCATCGGAATACCAGAACGCAACCGGCTCTCCGTTCTCCATTTTCTCCCAGCATTCATAGGCAATCTCATATTCTTCAAATAAAGGATCCACCAATACCTCTGCCGTTGCCTGCGGAGTGTCACCCGAACGATAAGCGAATTTTACATTCCGAATGTAGGCGTTATTTATGGTCGCTTCGTCCTGAGAACCTTCATCAATAGCTTGCACAATCAGGTCATAGGTTGTCTGATACACTTGATATTCATGAACAACAAGATTCTTATTCACACTTCCGGAAGCTGCGTTTTCAAGAGCATCCTGATCGCCGACAAGTATATTGTCACCCGGTGTCATTCCAATAATATTACTACTCTCAAAATGATCAAACACCATATTGCCGTTACGATTTTCAATGGTAATGCTTCCTCTTGAAGAATACTGTGCATTGATTTCATCATCAATTCTTTTGATTTCTGCCTGCACCGCATCACTGCTAACATTGCCTTCAACGAAATCCCCTGATTTGGTCACTTCTGTTGTTTCTATCACATTGCCGTCTGCATCTTTAATGGTGACCTGCGCAGTTGTTTCAACCTTTGTGTGATAGAAATGGCTATAGGTGTTAGTGGTATTGTCTCCGGTCACATCTGTTACACCGGCATATGCTGTAATCGGTACAATGGATAGCGCCAAGTACAAGGTCAGCAGAACAGTCAACAGTTTTTTTGGTTTTGTTTTTTTCATATTCATCTTCTCCTTTCAACGGCTAACGCCGCATAAAATATTTTTTGGCTGTATCCGTTTGGTATTATTACCGTCCGTTACCGCCATATTGGCAGGTTGGCTGTGATGAACACAACCCCGTATACCTGTCAAAGATTTCACCATTATTTTAGCATATTTTACGCACAATTTTACCATAATTCCAAAAAAGTCAATTGACTATTTTGGAATTATTCTGTAATATACTCTTATAACATTGTTAAAAACAAACTCGTTTGGAGTGATATCTATGAAATTTTCTGAAAAATTAAACGATTATATTGAGCAGTTGTCCTGTACGGGAAAAGATATCTGTAATTTATCCGGCATTTCTGCGGCATCTCTCAGCCGATACAGAAACGGCGAACGAGTACCCGAATTTGGAACAAAGCCTTTTGAGGATTTATGCTGTGCGCTGGCACAGATTTCCGCACAAAAAGGAGAGCTGCAAATCACCGCTGACGCTGTGAAAAAAGCGTTTGTAAGCTGCGATGATTTTGTATCCACAGACAAGGAATTACTGCGGAAAAATTTCAACACACTTCTCTCTGCACTCAATGTCAATCTGACGCAGTTGTGTCAGTACACAAATTATGATGCGTCTGCTGTTTTTCGCATTCGTAACGGATCAAGAAAGCCCGGAGATGCCGAGCGTTTTGCATCTGCGGTTGCTTCCTTTGTTACAAGAACAATGCAGACGCAGTCCGAAATCGGTGCTGTTGCAGAATTGATTGGCTGTGATATTGATGAAATTTATGATTTGTCGGTTCGATACGCAAAAATAAAAAGCTGGCTTTTGAAACAGCCTGTGCAGAAAGCCGAAAGCAACAGCGTTTCAAAATTCTTAAGCAAGCTGGATGACTTTGATTTGAACGAATATATCAGGGTTATCAAGTTTGATGAGCTGAAAGTTCCGTCCGTACCGTTTCAGATTCCGTCCTCCAAGACATATTTCGGTATTAAAGAAATGATGGAGAGCGAGCTTGATTTTTTGAAATCAACCGTGCTTTCAAAATCATCAGCCCCTGTGATAATGTACAGCGATATGCCGATGAAGGAAATGGCAAAGGATCCGGAGTTCCCAAAAAAATGGATGTTCGGTATGGCGATGATGCTAAAAAAAGGACTGCATCTTCATCAAATACATAATCTTGACCGTTCTTTTGATGAGATGATGCTTGGTCTTGAAAGCTGGATACCGATGTATATGACAGGGCAGATTTCTCCCTACTATTTCAAGAATGCTCCGAATGATGTCTTTCTGCATTTTTTGAAGGTGTCGGGAATTGCCGCACTTTCGGGCGAAGCTGTTGCCGGATACCATTCCGACGGCAAATACTATCTGACAAAGGTAAAGCGTGAGGTGGAATATTACCGAAAAAGAGCCGAGGAAATGCTGAAAAATGCCTATGCTTTAATGGAAATTTATCGCAGTGAACGAAAAAATGAGCTGAATGCCTTTCTTCTTGCCGATACAAAAACAGCAGGCAAACGCCGCAGTATTTTGTCCTCTCTGCCGTTGTATACAATAAGCGATGAACTTCTCAACCGTATTCTTACACGGAACAATATTAATGCAGAGCTAAAAGAAAAGATAAAAGAGTACGCAAAAACACAAAGACAGCGAATGAAAATAATTCTTGAAAATGAAAGAATTGAAGATGAGATATCTGATTTTGTACAGGAAAATTTTACGAAAAGTCCTCCCATGCTGGAACTTTCGGGTATATTTTGTGAAGAGGATATTCCGTATAACGAAGAGGAATATACTGCCCATTTGAAAGAATCAATGGCTTTTGCAGAGCAGAACCCGAATTACACATTAAAGTGCAGTACAGCGCACGCATTTCATAATCTGAAAATTATAATTCACGAGGGACAATGGGTGATGGTGTCCAAAGGAAAAACGCCTGCAATCCATTTTGTCATTCGTCATCCCAAGCTTCGCAGTGCGATAGAATGCTTTATTCCGCCGATAACGGAAGATGAGTAAGTCGGCAAATCAAATATAACAAACATATAAATACCGCAACAAAACAAGCGACAGTTTAATTTCTGTCGCTTGTAATTATATTTTATTCTGTTTTATACTATATACATCATATACCGAGTTCAAGAACTACAAATTCTGCCGACATGGGCGGAATTGTGAGTATACCGTTCTCAAGTTTTGAACCGAAAACAGGCTCGCCGTCAGCATATCCGGGCGGCATTTTTGCCTCGACTTCATAATCATAGAGATTGAATGTGCAGAAAATAGCGGAATCTTTGTCGTGGCGGATATATGAAATTCTTCTTTCCTCCGAAAGAACATTTATAAAATCACCGTCCCACAATGCCGAACAGCTTTTTCTGACATCGGCAAGTTTTTTGTGCCATTCAATGAGTTCCTTATTTTCTTTGCCCCACGGATAACAGCAACGGTTGAACGGATCACGATATCCCTCCATTCCTGCCTCGTCACCGTAATAAATACACGGAAATCCAGGGAGAGTAAACTGCATTGCGCTTGCAACCTTGAGCAGCTTTACACCGAGTTTTTTATGCTCGTCATCAAGCTTAGTGTCAGCCTGCCATTCTCTGTCCTTGCCGTCAAGCGGTTCGCCTGCCATAACTGTGATTGCTCTTTCGGTATCGTGAGTCGAAAGTGAATTCATCAGCACTCTGAGAACAGGACGGGGATAATTTTCAATTACGCTCATAATCAGATCCATTGTGTATTTGCCGTGCTGACCTTTGCAGAAGTTGAGAATTGCATCCCTGAACACATAGTTCATAACGGAGTCAAACTGTTCGCCGAGCAAGAACTTTCTTCTTGCACCGTAGCTTTCCTTGTTGCTTGCGTCCTCCCACACTTCACCTACAAGAAAGGCGTTCGGATTTTCGTCCTTAACTGCTTTGCGTAGATTTTCAATGAACACATCGGGAAGTTCATCTGCAACATCAAGTCGCCAACCCGAGTTACCGCATTTCATCCATTTTCTGACAATGCCGTCTTTGCCGTTGATATATTCGTTGAATGACGGAGTTTCCTCAATAACCTCGGGCAGAGTATCAAAGCCCCACCAGCTTTGATAATTGTTCGGCCATTCGTTGAATTTGTACCAACTGAAATACGGTGAGTTTTTGTCATTATACGCACCGCCCTTGCCGTATCTGCCGTAACGGTTGAAGTAAACGCTGTCACTTCCCGTATGAGAGAACACACCGTCATTTATGATGTGTATTCCCCTCTTTTTAGCCTCTGCGCAAAGGTGCTTAAAATCTTCCTCCGTTCCGAGAATCGGATCAACCTTTGAGTAGTCGCCCGTATCATAGCGGTGGTTTGAGTATGCCTCGCTGATAGGATTAAGGTAAATACAGCTTACACCGAGGCTTTCAAGGTAATCAAGCTTCATCGTAATTCCCTTGAGGTCGCCCATAAAGAAATCATTGTTCTTAATCATTCCGTTTTCATCGGGTTTCCATTCGGGGAGAGCATACCAATCCTTGTTGCGTTTGAAGTCGGTACGCTTTATATTCTTTTCTTCACCGCTGAAATAAAAACGGTCGGGAAAAATCTGATACATAATTCCACCGACAAGCCAGCCGGGAGTTTTAAAGCCTTTTTTGTAGCAGGTAATCTGCCAGCTTCTGCCCATATAGTCTTCAATGGTGCTGACCTTATACGGATCGGACGGGATAACATATCTTGTTTTATCAATGGCAGTAAGCTTAAAGTTATACCAATAAAGTCCGATTTTTTTCGGAGTAAAATCGCACTCCCAAATTTCGGTATCCTCGTCAAATTTACCGCACCAGATAAGCTCGGTAAATTCCCAGTTGCAGTCATAATCATACTTTACACACAAGTGTGCTTTTTGTGTATGCTCCGCCTTAGGCAAAAGAATTCTGAAATGAATCTCGGTACCCTGTTCAACCGCACCAAACGGTGAACGATAGTAAATTTTTCGTGAATCAAACGGTACGGGCATATAATCACTTCCCATAATAATATATTCCGAAATGTCAATTTTGTTTTGGCGGTTATGCCCTGTTAATCGGAAATTAAGACAAATCCGCCAAAATGACGCAAAGATTATTTTATCATAAGAGAATAAATATTTCAACCGATATTAAGTTGTAAACAGCATAAAATCGCCAAATTTGCCTACGAATGAAAAAATATTTAAACAATATTCTCTTTGCTCTTTTATTATTTCCGATTTTATATTATAATGTAAAATGATTATATATGCAAAGAAGTCAAACGAGGACGAAAAAGCTATAAAAGGGAGATGCATTTCCTATGGAGAAAAAGAGAGTAAGCGTTCAGATTGAGGGAAGAAGTTATTCACTTATCACAACAGATGATGAAAAGTATGTTCAAAAGGTAGCAAACGAGGTGCTTTCTCACATAAGAAAAGCCGCCCAAAGCACAAAGCAGCTTGATACCCGTGATTGTGCGGTTCTTGCGGCGCTTAACTTCTGCGATGACCGCAACAAGGCTCTTAAAAAGAACAAAGACTATGTTGAAAAAGCCGACAAAATTATTCAGCAGACAAATGATCTTAACAGGCTTTGCAAGGAATACAGAGAAAAGCTTACGGAGGCCATGAACGATAACACTCGACTTATAAATAATAATAAAGAGCTTGAAAAAAGACTTGCTGTTCTCGGACACGAGGTTTCACAGCTTAAAGAAAAGCTCGAAAGTGTTGAGAAAGGCAAAGAAAAAGCCGAATCTGAAAAATCAGAGCCTGAAAAAGATTCAGTTCCAATGGAAAAAAAGACTTCAGATGCAAAAAATAATATGACAGAGCAGTCAGATGATATACCCGTGAATGTTCTGTCAAACGAGGCTAAAAAAACAGAACAGGAATTGCGTAATGAAAAACTTCTCGGTTATGTTCCAATGACGCAGTTTTCTCTGTTTGATGAAGATAAGAAATGAAAAAGATAGAAATACTTGCTCCGGCGGGAAGCTTTGACAGTGTAATTGCCGCCGTAAGGAGCGAAGCAGACGCAGTGTATCTTGGCGAAAAGGCATTTTCCGCCCGTTCATCTGCCAAAAATTTTGATGATGAAGAACTAAAGAAAGCAACGGCATACTGTCACATTCACGGTGTAAAGGTGTATGTCACAATCAATACGATTGTGTTCGATGACGAGCTTGAAAAGCTGAAAAAAGCCATAATTTCAGCCGCAGAGGCTGATGTTGACGCACTTATTGTTCAGAATATGGGTGTAGCAAGGCTTGCACACAGGCTTGTTCCCGACCTTGCACTTCATGCGTCAACCCAGATGAGCATTCACACCGCATCCGGAGTAAAGGCACTTTATGAAATGGGCTTCAAGCGTGTTGTTCTTGCCCGTGAAATGAGCAAAAAAGAGATTGAAAAATGCTGTGAAATTCCGGTTGAACTCGAAGTTTTTGTTCACGGTGCATTGTGTATGTGCGTTTCGGGACAATGCTACCTCAGCGCAATGATTGGTGCAAGGAGCGGAAACCGTGGTTCCTGTGCCCAGCCGTGCCGACTGCCGTTTTCCGTAAACAATCAAAAAGGCGGTCACGCTTTAAGTCTTAAAGACAACAGTATTGTAAATTACCTTGATGAACTTCAAAATATGGGGGTTGCCTCGGCTAAAATTGAGGGCAGAATGAAACGCCCCGAGTATGTTTCAGCCGCAGTAAGAGCGTGTGTTGAACAGCGTGATTTCGGATTTATCAGCGACAAAACTCAGAAGATGCTCAGAGGAGTTTTTTCACGAACAGGCTTTACAGACGCTTATTACATCGGCAAAACGGGAAGTCATATGTTCGGCACAAGAACAAAATCGGATGTTGTTTCTGCCGATGAAAAGCTGTTTTCGGCAATCCGTTCTTCCTACAAGGACGAAATTGGAAATGTTGAAATAACCTTTGATTTTACGGCAAAACTCGGCGAAAATCCCGTTTTAGTCGCCTCTGACGGAGTTCACACCATCAGAAAGATTGCGGATACCGTAACCGAAAAAGCGATTAACAGACCGATTGATGCGGAAAAGTGCAGAAAACAGCTTGAAAAAACAGGCTCAACGGCATATAATCCCACCAATGTGAACATAAATATTGATGATGACATTTCTATTCCGCTTTCAATTATCAATTCCTTGCGCAGAGATGTTCTTGACGAACTCGATACGGCGAGAAGTGTTGTTCACAACTACAAAATCAACCGTGATTACGAAATAACTTTTCCTCAATTCACACCGCCTGTGGAAAAATCCACCCGTGCAAGAGTGACTCAGACAAAGCTTTCCAATGCTTTTAAAAAATGCGAGCTTGTTTTTGTTCCGCTTTTTGCCGACAAAAGGGAGCTTGTTAGGCTCAAAAACGAGGGCTTTAACATCGGTGTTGAAATTCCGAGAGGAATGTTCGGACGGGAAGATACGATTGCAAAAAAGCTTTCCGAGATGAAAGAAATCGGCATATCCGATGTGTTGTGCAACAATCTTGGAGCATTACACATTGCCAAAAATCTCGGTTTCACACTTCATTCGGGTTTCGGAATGAATTTTGTAAATACTCTCGACCTTTTGTGGGCGGAGGAATACGGAATCAAGGACGCAGAACTCAGTTTTGAACTCGATTTTAAGCGAATTAACGCACTCGGAGGCAACATTCCGAGGGGAATTATCAGCTACGGCTACCTTCCTCTTATGCTTTGCAGGAGTTGTCCTGTCAAGGGCGCAGGTATAGACTGCAAAACTTGCAAAAATCATTCAAAAATGAAAGACCGACTCGGCAAACAATTTTTACTGAAATGCGACGGAAACTGTACCGAGGTTCTGAATTGTGACTTGCTTTTCGTTCCGGATAAACAAAATTTAACACTTTTAACATCTTTCAACATTTTAAGATTTAGTGTTGAAAACTATGTGGAAACCGTGGAAAGTCTTAACGAATCAAGCCTTTATCCGATGTTGAAAGATAAATTAACATATGGACTGTACCGCCGAGGTGTTAATTAGATTGTTGAAAATGTTAAAATAATCATTATTGTTTTGTGGAAAAAGTGATTTTTCCGTTTAACAGAGATTTATAATTACATTTTTGCAATAAATAATTTTTTTAGAGAAAAATAAAAACAGTAATGAATAATTCCTGCAAATTTTTGCAGGAAATGAAGGATGGTAAACTATGACTGTTAAAATAAAAAAGGTAAAAGACAATGCAAAAATCCCGAAAAGAGCCACAAACGGTTCTGCCGGTATGGATTTATATGCTTGCATTGACGAAAAAATCACAATCAATCCGGGTCAGCTTGTGCTTGTTCCGACAGGTATAGCAATTGAACTTCCCGACAACAGCGTTGCCGCATTTCTCTATGCAAGAAGCGGTCTGGGAATCAAGCACGGCATCTGCCTTTCAAACGGTGTGGGTGTTGTTGACAGCGACTACCGTGGAGAAATCTGCGCAGGTCTTTGCAATGTTTCGGACAAGCCTTATGAGATTGAGCCGTTTGAAAGAATCTGTCAGATGGTCATCGCTCCTGTTGTTCCGTGTGATGTTGAAGAGGTTGCGGAGCTTGGCAACACAGAGCGTGGCGAGGGCGGTTTTGGCTCAACGGGTAAAAAATAAAAGAATTTCGACAATTTATCATTGCCCTTATTTGTGAAAAGATATATGATAAAAGTATACTGCCTGAGTAAAATACATTTGGGTATTACAGCGTAAAAGGAGGCTGTGGGATGTTTTCGTTTTCAAAGGATATAGGAATTGACCTTGGAACTGCAAACACTCTTGTTTGTCTTAAAGGAAAGGGAATAATTTTGCGTGAACCGAGCGTTGTCGCAGTTGATATGCGTACCGACGAGGTTCTTGCAGTCGGCTCACAGGCAAAAGAAATGATTGGCAGAACTCCCGGTTCCATAGTTGCGGTTCGTCCGCTCAAGGACGGTGTTATTGCAGATTTTAAAATAACCGCAAAAATGCTTCAGCACTTTATTAAAAAGGCGGTGAAACCCGGAATTTTCAGCAAGCCGAGAGTTATAATCTGTATGCCTTCGGGTGTTACCGAGGTTGAGAGAAAGGCTGTTGAGGATGCCGCATATCAGGCAGGTGCAAAGCCTCCCGTTGTTCTTATCGAAGAACCAATGGCTGCCGCAATCGGCGCAGGTATGCCCGTTGACGAACCGTGCGGAAGTATGGTTGTTGACATCGGCGGAGGCACAAGCGAGGTTGCCGTAATTTCTCTCGGTGACATTGTTACAGCCTGTTCTGTAAGAGTTGCCGGAGATAAGTTTGACGAGGCGATTTCAACCTATGTTAAAAGAAAATATAATCTTCTCATCGGTGAAAGAACTGCCGAAGACATCAAAATGAAAATCGGCTCCGCATATCCGGGTGAGGAAGAAAAAAACCTTGTTGTCAAGGGCAGAAATCTTGTTGATGGACTTCCAAAGGATATTACAATTTCCTCAGCCGAGGTCAGAGAGGCTCTTGCCGATCCGCTTGCAACAATTGTTGAGGCAATCAGAACCACTCTTGAAAAAACTCCGCCTGAGCTTTCTGCCGACATAATCGACCACGGTATTATGCTCACGGGCGGCGGTGCGTTACTCAAGGGACTTGATATGCTTGTTATGCAACAGACGGGTATGCCTGTTCACATTGCCGAAAGACCGCTTGACTGTGTTGTTGACGGTGCAGGCAAAAGACTCGGCAAACCGCTCGGTGTTCAGTACAAGCACGACAGATAATAAAAATCGACAAAGTAAGGTCGGGCAGATTGAAAAAACACCGCCCGACCGTATTTGTAATATAAATATGAGATATGAGAAAATTTTTACATAATAAAAACTCAAAAATTTTGATAATTACACTCGTCATACTAACTGTGATGAGTGTTTTCTCTCATAACGGCATTAACATTTTTTCGGGTGCGGTAAACACGGTTACAAAAGGACTTTCAACGCTGTCCGCAGGTGCGGCGTCTTCCGACAAATCAAAGGAAGAACTTGAAAAAGAAAACGAACAGCTTAAAAAGGAAAATGCCGAACTTCGTGAACAGCTTGTTGACTACCTTGACGCCAAGGAAGAAAATGCAAAGCTGTGGAAATATTATGAGCTGAAAAAGGAAAATCCGTCATACGACATTCTTCCGGCAGGTGTGCTGAGAAGGGATGCGAACGATGATTTCTACTCGTTCACTCTTGACAAGGGTTCAACAGACAATGTGGAAAAAAATGATCCCGTAATCACGGAAAACGGTCTTATCGGCTGGGTGAGTGATGTTGAACTCACAACCTGTCGGGTAAGAACAATTCTTTCGCCCGACACCAAAGCGTCTGCAATTGACAAAAAGACTTCCGACAACGGAATCATAAGCGGAAACGCTGAATATTGTGACGATAATCTCACCTGTCTGACAAAGATTGCAGAGAACAACAAAATCAAAGTAGGCGACATTGTTGTAACCTCGGGAACAGGCGGAGTTTATCCGAAAAATCTCATAATCGGCAAGGTTAAAGAACTGAAGTTCAATTCTTATGACACAACCCGTTATGCTGTTGTTGAGCCGTATGAGGACATCCGCACCGTGACCTCTGCCGCAATTATTACCGATTTTGACGGCAAGGGCGAGGTTAAAAAATGATGAGAGCTTCAAGAACTTTTTTTCGATTTTTCGGCTATTCCCTGCTGTTAATAATTCTGTATGTTTTTCAGGGTTCTGGTTTTATAATTCCCGAAATTTTCGGCGGCAGACCGCTTATGTTGATTTCACTTGCACTCTGCATTGCTTCTTTTGAAAACACTTTGCCGTCGGTAATTTTCGGTGCGTTGTGCGGTGTGCTGACGGATATTTCATTTGACGGCAGTATCGGCTATTTTGCCTTTGCACTTACGATTGTCTGCTATGCGGAAAACTTTGTATTCAGCAAATATTTTGTACCGTCATTTGTTACCGTTATCGTGTTTTCATTTGCGGCGGTGATGTCGGTAATGTTGATTTATTATCTGCTGTTCGTCTTGATTGCAGGGCTTGACAGCGGTTGCGTGTTGTTTGTACGGCACTACATTTCAAGAATACTTTACACATTTGCCGTGACAATTCCGCTGTATTTTCTTACGGCATTTTTAAACAAAAATCTTTAATCTTTGTGAAAGGGAGGTTCGGTATGAGATTCGGCAAAAGCAGAAAAAACGGCAAAAAAAGTAAAAAGAGCAGAACAACAGTCTGCATAATAATAACAGCCGCAATTTTTGCAGGCTTTGCAATCAGGCTTGTCGATTGGCAGCTTGTACAGGGAAAAAGCTACAAGAGTCTTGCCGCAAAATCAACGGGATATACCGAAAAAACCGACGCAACAAGGGGCGAAATCGTTGACCGCAACGGTGTAGGTCTTGTTGTAAACACCACAAAGTATAAAATAGTCCTCAACAAGCTTTATATTGAGGAGGACAGGCTTGACGGAATTTTACTTGAACTTGCTGATATTCTCACAAAAACGGGAGATACAAGAACAGATTCATTGCCGATTTCGGTCGGCTCGGACGGCAGTTGCGTTTATAAAACAAGCCGTGAAGAAGATGCGGAAAAACTTCTGTCATCGGATTTTCTTGACATGGACAGGAACACAAGTGCCGATGATTGCTTTGACGCACTTTTAAAACGCTACAAAATTTCCGACAGGTTAAGTCTAAGTCAAAAAACAACGCTCGTTTCAATTCATTACAATATGGAACTTGAAAATTATTCAAATTCAAATCCGTATGTTTTTGCCGAAAATATCAGTCGAAGTGCCGTGAATGCCGTCAGCGAAAATACTCAGGGTGTGAGCGGTGTTGAAATTCAGACCTACCTCACACGAGGTGCTTCGGACCCCGACCTTGCACCGCACATCCTCGGCGCACTCGGTTCGTTGTCGGAAGATGAATACAATGAGCTGAAAAAACAGGGCAAGAACTATTCCTATGATGATAAGATAGGCAAATTCGGAATTGAACTTGCCTGTGAAGATGACCTCAAAGGCAAGGGCGGAACAAGGGTTATTCAGCGAAATGCCGACGGAACTCTTGTTGAAAGCATTGAAACCGAGAGTGCAAAACCGGGTAACACGGTCTACCTTACAATTGATTCAAAATTGCAGAAAACCGCTGTAAAATCGCTTGAAGAAAATGTCAAAGCGGCAAAGCAGGCAGGTAAGGAATCGGGACAGAAAAATAACGGTGAGGACTGTGAAACAGGTGCAGTTGTAATGCTGTCGGTCAAGGATTTTTCGGTACTTGCGGCGGCAAGCTATCCTACATACGATTTGGACAGGTACAGCGAATACGGCTCGTACTATGTCAAACTTTCCGAAAACAAAAATTCTCCGATGTACAACCGTGCAACAGTCGGAACATTCGCCTGCGGTTCGGTGTTCAAGCCGTGTGTTGCGGGTGCGGCTCTTGAGGAGAAAATCATAACCGATAAAACGAAAATCTACTGCAAACAGGACTATGATTTTTACCCTACCAATGTGGTAAGGTGTATGCACTATCACGGCAGTCTTGATGTTACGGGCGCAATTGAACAATCGTGCAACTACTTTTTTGCCGACACGGGCAGAAGGCTCGGAATTGAACCGATGTATCTGTATGCGCAGAAGTTCGGACTGGGTGAATACACGGGTGTTGAAATTGAGGAATCAAAGGGAACTCTTGCAGGCAGAGACAGCACAGATTGGCAGGTTGGCAACACAGTTTCAGCTGCAATCGGTCAGTCCGACAACGCATTTACTCCCGTTCAGCTTGCAACCTATGTTGCGACAATCGCCAACAACGGTGAGAGGCTCAAAACACACATTGTTGATAAAGTTACAAATTATGAGCGGACGAAAACCGTAAAATCGACAGATGTTGAAAGCTACGGTGATTGCGGAATTTCAAAGAAGAATCTTGATATTGTCCGCAAGGCGATGCTCGGCGTTACTCAGAACGAAAACGGTACGGCAAATTATATGTTCGGTGATTATAAAGTTAAGGTTGCCGCCAAAACAGGTACGGCTGAAAATTCGGGTTCAGACCATACAACATTCATTTGCTATGCTCCGTATGAAAAGCCCGAGGTAGCAATTGCCGTTGTAATCGAACACGGTGCAAAGGGCAGATATTCAATGCAGGTTGCAAAGGATTTGCTGGACGCATATTTTAAATAAAAATTGAAATTACGGTTGTAAATACACTGTGTTAAAACAAAACCAAGAATTTTTGACCGCATAATGTGGCTGAGTGCCTAAACAATAAAAACTTATTTTTTGCTTTTAGCATTAAAAATCAATGAAATTATTGTGCAAACCGTTAAAAATGAAGAATAATTTTATTAACTATCACTAAAATATCAACAAAAATTTTGGCTGATAAAAATAATGTTCGTTTCTTGCTCTTTAACGGATTTTGTGATAGAATATAGCAGAGGTAGAATTTATTATGGATAATGTTATAGTTGTAGCGTCGGGAAAAGGCGGAACGGGTAAATCAACCGTCTGCATTTGTCTTTCCGTTGCTCTTGTAAAGCAGGGCAAAAGAGTCTTGCTTATTGATTGTGACTGCGGAATGCGTGGTCTTGACATTATGCTCGATATGGAGCAGGACATAATTTTTGATGCGTCGGATGCCGTATGCGGCAACTGTACATTCGGTGAGGCTGTTTACAAAAGCAAAAACAATGAGAACCTCTACCTTATGGCGGCTCCCTTTGATACCGAAAACGAACTCAGTCCCTCGGTGTTTACTCAACTTGTCAACTCAGTAAAGGACAGCTTTGATTTTGTCCTTATCGACTCCCCTGCCGGAATCGGTTCGGGCTTTGAAACTGCGGCGGCTCCTGCCGACAGAGCCTTGATTGTTACCAATGCAGAGCCGACGGGTGTGCGTGGTGCGGTTAAGGTGAGAAGAAAGCTTGAGTCAATGGGAAAAACAAATATCCGACTTGTTATCAACCGCTTTGACCGAAAGCTTTTTACACAGCTCGGTTTTTATGAAGACCTCGACAGCGTTATTGACGCGACACAGACACAGCTTATTGCGCTTGTGCCGTTTGACATCCGTATTTCGGTGATTGTTCAGCGAGGTGTTGCCGGACTTAACTGGAGTGCGGCGGCGTCCGTTTTTGACTGTCTTGCACAGAGGCTTGAGGGAAAACATATTCCCCTTGCGTTCAAAGGGTAGTTTGTGCGGGGTATTTTGAGTTAAAGTTTTGAAACTAATTTGATATGAAATAAATGTCTGGAGGAAATATATATGAATATAGCCCTTATAGCTCATGATGAAAAAAAGGAACTGATGGTGCAGTTCTGCATTGCTTACTGCGGTGTTCTCAGCCGCAACAACCTTTGCGCCACCGGCACAACAGGCAAAATGGTGTCAGAGGCAACAGGTCTTACAATTCAGAAATTCCTTGCAGGCTCTCAGGGCGGAAGTCAGCAGATTGCGGCAAGAATTGCGTGCAATGAAATTGATATGCTTCTCTTTTTCAGAGATCCACTCAATCCAAAGCCGAACGAGCCTAGCGATATGAATATGCTCCGTCTTTGCGATATGCACAACATTCCGGTTGCAACAAACATTGCAACTGCCGAGGTGCTTATCCACGGTCTTGAAAGAGGCGACCTTGACTGGAGAAATATTCTCAAATAATTTAATTATTTTCGCTTTACATATCGGGTGGTGTAATACTGCCCGATTGTTGTGTTTTTTAGGGAAATTTTTTCGTTTCCCTTTTCTATAAAAGATTGTAATTTTCGGAGGAAAAAATGGCACTTATAACCAAGAAAATCAAGGGTACGGAAGATGTTCTTCCGAAGGAAAGCTACAAATGGCAGTTTGTTGAAAAGATTATGCGTGAGGAGGCTCGCTCCTACGGTTTCAGAGAAATCAGAACTCCCGTGTTTGAACACACAGAGCTTTTTGCCCGTGGCGTTGGTCAGACAACCGATGTTGTCCAGAAAGAAATGTACACATTCGACACAAAGGGAGGCGAAAGCGTAACACTTCGCCCCGAGGGTACAGCCGGTGCGGCAAGAGCTGTTCTTGAACACGCTCTTGAAAACGAAGGACTTCCGATTAAGGCAAGCTACTTTGTTTCATGCTACCGATATGAAAAGCCACAGGCAGGCAGACTTCGTGAGTTCCACCAGTTCGGTATTGAGGAGTACGGCACACAGGACCCTGTTGCCGATGCAGAGCTTATCAGCCTTGTAAGCTCTGTAATCAACAGACTTCAGCTTGACAGCGTTCATCTTCAGATTAATTCTATCGGCTGTCCGACCTGCCGTGCGGAATATCACAAGGCTTTGAAATCATATTTTGAGGGTTATAAGGACAAGCTGTGCGACACCTGCCTTTCCCGTCTTGACAAAAACCCGATGAGAATTCTCGACTGCAAAAGTCCTATCTGTTCCGAGATTGCAAAGGACGCACCTAAGATTACAGACTATCTTTGCGACGAGTGCAGAAACCACTTTGACGCAGTTCAGAAATATCTTGATGCCGCAGGCATTGAATACACGGTTGATCCCACAATTGTACGAGGTCTTGATTACTATACAAAGACAGTATTTGAGTTTGTAACCGATTGTATCGGTGCTCAGGGTACTGTTTGCGGCGGCGGTCGTTATGACGGTCTTATCGAGGAGCTCGGCGGTAAGCACCTTCCCTCCCTCGGTTTTGCAATGGGTATGGAAAGACTTCTCATGGTAATGGATAAGCAGGGCATTGAGATTCCCGACAATGATGAGTGTATGCTCTACATTGCAACAATGGGCGATGCCGCAAAGGTTAAGGCTTTTGAGCTTATCAAACAGGTTCGCAGCTGCGGAATGATTGCCGAAACCGATGTTATCGGCAGAGGACTTCGTGCTCAGATGAAGTATGCCGACAAGATTGACGCAAGATATTCAATCGTTTTGGGCGACAACGAAATCGAGCAGAACACAGCCAAGGTCAAGAATATGGAAACAGGCGAAACCGCCGAGGTTACTCTTGACGGGCATTTCATGGAGAAGTTCATCGAAATTCAGCTTTCCGACGAACAGAAAAATAAGTAATAAAAGAAAATTTTCGGTCGGTCAGGCACATTAAAAATGCCGACCGATTCATATAAAGGAGCATATACAATGGCAGAATTTATGACAGGAATGAAGCGTACCGATTATTGCGGAGATTTGCGTATCGGTGATGTCGGCAGAGAGGTAACTGTCTGCGGTTGGGTACAGCGTTGCCGTGACCTCGGTCAGCTCATTTTCATTGACTTGCGTGACCGCACAGGCATTGTTCAGCTTGCATTCAATGACAAAACAGACAAAGAAATTTTTGATAAGGCATTTTCATGCAGAAGTGAATTTGTTCTTGCCGCAAAGGGTGTTGTTTGCGAAAGAAGTTCAAAAAACAGCGAAATCCCCACAGGCGATATCGAGGTTGTTGTAAGCGATATGCGTGTGCTTTCAAAGGCACAGACGCCGCCTTTTGAAATTGTTGACGATACAAACACAAACGAGGAGTTAAGACTTAAATATCGTTATCTTGACCTTCGCCGCCGTCCTCTTCTCAACAATCTTATGATGAGAAGTAAGATTGCAAAGGTTGCAAGAGATTATTTCCACGACAACGGCTTTGTTGAAATTGAAACTCCTATGATGATCAAGTCAACTCCCGAGGGCGCAAGAGATTACCTTGTTCCGTCAAGAATCCACAACGGCAAGTTTTATGCTCTCCCTCAGTCACCGCAGATTTACAAACAGCTCCTTATGCTTGCGGGCTTTGACCGTTACATTCAGCTTGCAAGATGTTTCCGTGACGAGGATCTTCGTGCAGACCGTCAGCCTGAATTTACACAGATTGATATGGAGCTTTCATTTGTTGATGTTGATGAAATCCTCGAAATCAACGAAGGCTTCTTCAAAAAGCTTTTTAAAGAGGTTTTAAACATTGACCTTGAGGAGCATTTCCAGAGAATGACCTACAAAGAGGCTATGGAAAGCTACGGTTCGGACAAGCCCGATATCCGTTTTGACATGAAGATTCAGGACATTTCGGATCTTGTTAAGGACTGCGGTTTCAGCGTATTTACAAGTGCAATTGAGAACGGCGGTTCTGTAAGGGCAATTGTTGCCAAGAATGCATCATCTGTTTACACAAGAAAAGAAATTGACAAGCTCACAGAATATGCAAAGGGCATCGGCGCAAAGGGACTTGCCTATGTAAGATGGGTTGACGAGCCTAACGCATCATTCAAGAAGTTTATGAGTGAAGAAGAGCTTTCGGCAATTTACGAAAGACTCGGTGCGGAAAAGGGCGATGTTATCCTCATCGTTGCCGACAAGAACAGCACGGTTCTTTCAACACTCGGCGCACTCCGTCTTGTTGTTGCAAAGCGTCTTGACATTATCCCCGATGTATTCAAGTTCCTTTGGATTGTTGACTTCCCGTTCTTTGAATATGATGAGGAAAGCGGCGAATGGCTTGCAATGCACCATCCTTTCACAATGCCTATGGAGGAATGCATTGAATATCTTGATACAGACAAGGGTAAGGTTAGGGCTAAGGCATTTGATCTTGTATTAAACGGAACAGAACTTTCTTCAGGCTCAATGAGAATTACTGACTGCGAACTTCAAAACAAAATGTTTGAGCTTCTCGGTATGGAGCAAGAAGAAATTGACGCAAAGTTCGGCTTCCTTGTTGAAGCATATAAATATGCCGCTCCGCCACACGGCGGTATGGGCATCGGCCTTGACAGGCTT